>Ga0075441_10000230_pt1:2500-28639 | contig 28639 bp, 22 predicted proteins | sample CoawatmetaG00DNA_FD_71582 | JGI IMG/M metagenome (GOLD analysis project Ga0075441, IMG submission 71582) | Marine microbial communities from the West Antarctic Peninsula - Coastal water metaG002-DNA | ecosystem: Environmental > Aquatic > Marine > Coastal | place: Atlantic Ocean: West...
AGCGAATCCAACTTCACAGAGTCGAGTTGCAGACTCCGATCCGAACTGGGATCACCTTTATGGATTTGCTCTCTGTTGCCAGATGGCAGCCCACTGTAGTGACCATTGTAGCACGTGTGTAGCCCAAGACATAAGGGCCGTGATGATTTGACGTCATCCCCACCTTCCTCACTGTTTACACAGGCAGTCTTTCTAGAGTTCCCGACATGACTCGCTGGTAACTAAAAATAGGGGTTGCGCTCGTTATGGGACTTAACCCGACACCTCACGGCACGAGCTGACGACAACCATGCAGCACCTTGTAAATTGTCCGAAGAAAAGTTGATTTCTCAACCTGTCAAAATACATTTAAGTCTTGGTAAGGTTCCTCGCGTATCATCGAATTAAACCACATGCTCCTCCGCTTGTGCGGGCCCCCGTCAATTCCTTTGAGTTTCATTCTTGCGAACGTACTCCCCAGGTGGATCACTTAACGATTTCTCTAAAACACTGACAATATATCGCCAACATCTAGTGATCATAGTTTACGGCGTGGACTACCAGGGTATCTAATCCTGTTTGCTCCCCACGCTTTCGTTCATGAGCGTCAGTAATAGTTTAGTGAGCTGCCTTCGCAATTGGTGTTCCATGTCATATCTATGCATTTCACCGCTACATGACATATTCCGCCCACTTCATCTATACTCAAGAATATCAGTTTCAATGGCAGTTCTACAGTTGAGCTGTAGGCTTTCACCACTGACTTAAAATTCCGCCTGCGAACCCTTTAAACCTAATAAATCCGGATAACGCTTGCACCCTCCGTATTACCGCGGCTGCTGGCACGGAGTTAGCCGGTGCTTATTCTTACAATACCGTCAAGTTGGTACACGTACCAAGGTTTCTTCTTGTAAAAAAGCAGTTTACAACCCATAGGGCCTTCATCCTGCACGCGGCATGGCTGCATCAGAGTTTCCTCCATTGTGCAATATTCCTCACTGCTGCCTCCCGTAGGAGTCTGGTCCGTGTCTCAGTACCAGTGTGGGGGATCACCCTTTCAGGCCCCCTATCTATCGTAGCCTTGGTGAGCTCTTACCTCACCAACTAGCTAATAGAACGCATGCTCATCTATAACCACCGGAGTTTTAATTATTAAATGATGCCAAATAATAATGTTATGAGGTATTAATCCAAATTTCTCTGGGCTATCCCTCAGTTATAGGTAGATTGCATACGCGTTACTCACCCGTGCGCCACTCGTCATCAAGAGCAAGCTCTTATGTTACCGTTCGACTTGCATGTGTTAGGCCTGCCGCTAGCGTTCATCCTGAGCCAGGATCAAACTCTTCGTTGTATAAAAATTTGTAATTGACTGTAATTGGATGTTATTTAATTCTATCTTCAATAATTCAATGAACTGTTTTTCAAAAAGGTTTGCAAATATAATATGTTTATATTATCCGGCAATTTATTTTGAAACTTTTTTTGTTCTTACTAATAAGTAAGTTTTAATCCCTTCAAAAAGCGGCTGCAAAAATAGTAATACTTTTAACTCCTGCAACTTTTAATTAAAAAAGATTTTAAACTTAAATATTTTAAAGAACTGTTTTTCTCTCAAAAAGCGGTTGCAAATATATACCGATTTTATTCTCACACAAAATAATCAAAGAAAATTAAAATAAATTATCACCTTACAGTGAATTCATATATTAAACTCTGATATCATGATAGTTAGATAGTAAATATATCAGACAATAACATAGATATAATTGTCAATACCCCTGAAAACAGCAGGAATACCGATTACAAGTAGTCGATTTTAAAATATTAAATGTGTTTTTTATCCTAATTACAATATCCTAAAAAGCATTAAAACATCAGAACATATTAAAACATCAGGTAAAAAGAAGTTATATGTAGTTTAAGAATAGTATCTATAGGCGCTTTATCATTGCCAAATTTCAAAAATGGAGCCAATAATAACTAGTATATCCATAATATCATTCAACAACATACTTTAAACAGAGGAGTAAACCATCAAATTCAATAAATTACTATGGCTTTATAGCTAATATACACATAATCATAAACCAAAAACAGATCTCACATACAATAAACATGATTAATAAATATATTTAAGTGTAATCTTAATCAAAACATAACGAATTAAGGAAAAGGATAGAAACTCCTTTATATAAAATGTGTCATTAAAAATACCAAAATCTATAAACATAGACTAAGCACTAGAATAGTATCATCCTGATAAAATATAAAGAAAAGGATAGAAACTCCTATATATATAATGTGTCATTAAAAATACTAAAATCAATAAGCATAGACTAAGCAGTAGAATATAATAATCAATATATTTGCACTATAAAAAATCAAATATATGAAAGCAATAGTTAGTATAATTATGGGCAGCACATCCGATATGCCAATAATGAAAAAGGCAGCAGAATTTTTAAATGATATGGAGATTCCATTTGAAATAAATGCATTATCTGCACATAGGACACCTGAAATGGTAGAAGATTTTGCAAGTAATGCAAGGGAATCAGGAATTAAAGTAATTATTGCAGGTGCAGGTGGAGCAGCACATTTACCAGGTGTAGTTGCTGCATTCACAACCGTACCGGTTATTGGAGTTCCGTGCCGATCATCTATTTCAATTGACGGGTGGGACTCTATACTTTCAATACTACAAATGCCTCCTGGAATACCTGTTGCTACTGTTGGATTAGATGGCTCCCTAAATGCTGGAATTTTGGCTGCACAAATATTAGCAACTGACAATGAAGAAATTCATAATAAAGTACAGACTTACAAGAATAATCTAAAACAGAAAATTGTAAAAGCCAATAATGAGCTAGCAAGCCATACATACTCATTCAGAGTTCAATAAATTTTAAAGGACCTTAGGTCCTTTTTTTATTATTTTATTCTAATACAAAACTTTTCTTAACTGTTCCATCATCATAGATATAAAAAAGGGGTTGATTTATAGTAAATTTAGTCTTCCTACCTAATACATCTATAATCTCAACAATTTTCCTTTCAAAAGGATCTAATACCTGAACAAACGTTGAGCTAATACATTCAGAAGTGTGAGTATTTAAATTGCTAAAATCATCTATAACACCAACAATCCACTGTGAAGATGCTGATGAACCATCAGATAAAGACCAATCACCAATATTTCCTCCACAAACATCAGGTTTTCTAATCATAGTGTGATTCTGTGTTGCATTAATAACACCATCAACATCCCAACCAGTATTTACAGTAGAAGTATCAAACACACCAATAATATCAACTATAGCATCAAAAGATGAATAATACAAGCCAGCAACATCATTGCCATTGCTTAGTATATTTGTAGTCTGATTGGCACTATTTAAAAGAATACTATCTGCATTATGATGAACAAGCAGAAAAGTTTCACCAGGCAATAATACATAGCCACTATCAAAGGGAATTGAAAACTCCCATTGCATACTATCACAACCATTCCAACAGAAATTGTACCTATACTCATCTAAAGATTCATTCATAAATGTAGGGTTATATATTTCCACCCACTTATTATTAGAAGACCCCTCTCCATACTCAGAAAATATCAATGTACTCTGAGAAAATAAAGAAAATGGAATAAGCAATATAAGTAGTAGTTTTTTCATCTTAGTTGATTTTGATGGATTTATTGATAGTAATCAAAAATACGAATTAAAATTAAAGCAAATAAGAGGAGAGAGAAATAAAGAAAGCAAAAAAATAATTTATTGAAAATCATGCTATAAATGATTAATCAAGTTAAGAATAACTCATATATTCGGCTTTTATAATTTCTCAATGAATAAAACATCTTTAACCCAATTACTTGATATAAAATATCCAATAATAATGGCTCCTATGTTTTTGGTTACCAATACCAAAATGATGATTGAAGCAATGAACTCAGGAATTGCTGCATGTATACCTGCCTTAAATTACAGAAATGATAATCTTTTCAGAGAAGCAGTACAAGAAATAAGAGCTAACACAACAAGTAAAGGATTAGGCATCAACCTGATTGTCAATAAATCTAACATAAAAATGCAGCAACAATTAAAAACTTGTGTTGAGTTAGGTGTAGATTTTATTATCACCTCATTGGGGAGCCCAAAGCAAGTGATTGAACAATGCAAACCCAAAGGAATAAAAGTATTTTGTGATGTAGTAGAAGAAAAATATGCAGTAAAGGTAGAACAATTAGGAGCAGATGCAGTAATTGCTGTCAATAGTAACGCTGGAGGGCATGCAGGAAAACTAACACCAGAAGAAATTATTCCTCTACTGAATAAGCATTGCAGTATTCCTGTAATATCAGCAGGAGGAATTGGCACAAAAGATGGGATTAATAAGATTATGAATTTAGGTGCTGCCGGACTTTCAATTGGATCTCCTTTTATTGCTTGTGAGGAAGCGCATATTTCAGAAGAATACAAAAACGCCTGTGTAGATTATGGAAAAGAGGATATTGTATTCACTACTAAAATTTCTGGAACACCTTGTACAGTAATCAACACACCTTATGTACAGCAATCAGGAACTACACAGAATTGGTTGGAACAACTGATGAGTAAAAATAAAAGAATAAAGAAATGGGTAAAGATGATTACCTACTTTAAAGGCATGAAATCAGTAGAAAAAGCAGCATTTAGTAGTACTTATAAAACGGTTTGGTGCGCAGGACCTTCCATTGAATACACAAAAAAAATACTTCCTATAAAAGAAATTATAGCAAGTCTAACTACTTAACAGATTTAATTTGAGAGAAAGAAATCTTTAAGTTTTTCTCATACTCTCTAATGGTCCTAACATCGTAACCGTTTGCTAAAACTAAAGAGACTCCCTCTTTTCCAGCACGAGCAGTTCTACCACTTCTATGCGTATAGTATTCATCTTGGTCAGGGAGTTGAAAATGGACTACAAAAGTTAAATCAGCGACATCAATTCCTCTTGCAGCAATGTCAGTAGCTACAATAATACTTAAGTTTTCATTCTTAAAAGCACGCATTACTTTATCTCTTTCTTTTTGTAACAAATCACCATGAATGGCATCAGCAGCAACATTTTTAGCTATAAGCTGAGATGCTACTTTTTTAGCAGTATTTCTAGTTCTACAAAAAACAATTCCTCTTTGCCCTTTAACAGAGTTCAAGAATTGCAAGAGAACATGAAACTTTTCAGCATCTTCACAATGCACAAATTTATGTTCAATTTTCGAATTAACCACATTACTGCCACTCACAGTAATTCTATGTGCAGAAGTACTCATGTGTTCATTTACGATTTGCTTAATTCCTTGTGGCATAGTTGCTGAAAACAACCATTTAGATTGTGCTTCAGGAAGAAAACTCAATATTTCATCTAATTCTTTTTTGAACCCCATACTTAGCATTTCATCTGCTTCATCCAAAATAACCGTTTTCACTTTACTTAGGTCAACTGCCTTACGATTCACTAAATCAATCAATCGACCAGGAGTTGCTACAATTACATGTGTAGTCCTTTTTAAATTTGCTATTTGCTTGTCAATTTTTTCTCCACCATAAACTGACTCAGTAAAAATTTTATCAGAATATTTTGTATATCTAAACAATTGCTTAGCAACTTGCTGTCCTAATTCACGAGTAGGACACAAGATTAAACCTTGTACATAATCCTTTTTAGGATCAATTTTATGTAAAAGTGGCAAGCCAAAAGCTGCAGTTTTCCCTGTTCCTGTTTGGGCTTGCCCAACCAAATCAGTGTTTCCATCTAATAACAAAGGAATAACTTGCTGTTGAATTTCTGTTGGACTGATGATTCCTAAATCATTTAATCCCTTAATAAAATCAGCTTTAACTCCTAACGTTTTAAAATTTTTCATTCTGCAAAAATAAGGATAAAGTAATCAACTTCTAGAATGCATTAACTTTTATTCTATCCCAAATTCTAAAAAGAAAATAAGCAGCAATTAAAGCTGTTAACATAAGAATTCCTGCTAATAGTAAGTTTCCATAAATAAAATATCCAGTTGCAAAAAGCAAACAGTAAATCATAGCTAATGCTAAAAGCATAGCCAAAATTCCTGAAGGAACTGACCAACCTTCACTTTCAATTTGTTCATCCCCTACTATAGCTTTCCAACCTGGCCCACCAGGAACAGTTTTTTTATAGAAACTAAGCAATACTTCTTTGTCTTCAGCAGGTGTAGCAAAAGTTACCACAAGCCAAACTACAGTAGTAATCATTACTAGCATTGGGAATTTCATATACTCTGGCATTAGTGTAGTTTCACCAAATAGAACAGAAGTTACAATTTCCATATTGAATAATATAGAAACTATTCCTGAAACAAAAATAGCTGAGATTTCACTCCAAGCATTTATTCTCCACCAAAACCATCTAAGAATAAAAATAAGACCAGTTCCTGCACCAAACATCAAGATGAAATCAAATAATTGTAATGCATTGGTTAATAACAAAGCCAAAGCAGCAGAAGCTAAAAACAAGATAACGGTAGACAAACGCCCAACATTTACTTTTTGCTTTTCAGTAGCAGAGGGATTAATTTGTTGAGTGTAAAAATCATTTACAATATAAGATGCTCCCCAATTCAGATGAGTAGAAATGGTAGACATATAAGCAGCAATTAAAGAAGCCAAAACCAAACCCAACAAGCCAGTTGGCAACTTAGTAAGCATAGCCGAATAAGCTAAATCATGACCCAACTTATCTTCACTTACTGCTGGAAATGCTTCTTGAATACTAGCAATATCAGGGAAAACAATCAATGATGCCAATGCTACTAAAATCCAAGGCCAAGGACGGAAAGCATAATGCATAATGTTGAAAAATAAAGTTGCACCAATGGCATGGTTTTCATCCTTAGCCGCTAACATCCTTTGTGCAATATAGCCACCACCACCTGGTTCAGCACCCGGATACCAAGCAGACCACCACTGTACAGCAAGGGGAATAATTAGCAACATAATAAGTTGTTCGGTATTGCTAAAGTCAGGCAACATAGAAATCTTATCCGCCACATTAGGATGGGTAATTAAAGCTTGAATTCCACCAATTTCAGGCATATTTACTAAATAATATGCAGCACCAATTGACCCTGCCATGGCCACAAAAAAGAGAAGAAAGTCAGTGTACACCACACCCTTAAAACCTCCCATTGTACTAAACAGAACTGTAATTGCACCTGCGATCCCAATAGTTTCAAAAGCAGTAAGTCCCAACATGACTTGCCCAATTTTAATAGCTGCTAATGAAATTCCCCCCATAGCCAACACATTAAATATAACACCTAAATACAAGGCTCTAAAACTTCTTAAAAATTTTGCAGGCTTACCAGAATAACGCATTTCGTAAAACTCTATATCAGTATTTACATTTGATTTTCGCCATAGTTTAGCATAAACAAAGACAGTTAACAAACCTGTAAGCAAGAAAACCCACCATACCCAATTTCCTGCCACTCCATTATTCCTAACAATATCCGTTACTAAATTAGGTGTATCAGTTGAAAAAGTAGTTGCTACCATTGAAATTCCTAATAACCACCAAGGCATATTTCTACCAGAAAGAAAAAATTCAGATGAGTTTTTTCCTGATTTCCTAGATACGATTAATCCAATTAACAAAGTAATTGATAAAAAGGAAATGATTATAATCCAATCAAGATTTGCAATATTCATAAGCTAAATTAATTTGAACAAATCTAAGGAAATCTTTTACGTAATAAGCATTACCTTTGCAGAATGAAAGATGAAAATTTTTATATGCTAGCCAAAACTATGTTTGGCTTAGAAGAAATACTAGCTGAAGAGCTTAGAAAATTAGGGGCACAGAATATCCAAACCATAAATAGAGCCGTAAGCTTTAAAGGAGATAAAGGATTTATGTATAAAGCTAACCTTAACTTAAGGACTGCTTTACGAGTATTAAAACCTATTGCGCACTTTCAGGCGCATGATGAAAAAGAATTGTATCGTAAATTATGTGAAATTGATTGGACAGAAATTTTTGATTTAGACGCCACTTTTGCAACTCATGCCACAACTCATTCAGAGGTTTTTACTCATAGTAAATATGCTTCATTAGTAATGAAGGATGCTATTGCTGATACTTTTAGAAAGAAATTTGACAAGCGCCCAAATGTTGATCCTGAAACGCCAGATGTAAGTATCAACTTACATATTGCAAAGCATACTTGCACTGTCTCACTAGATAGCTCTGGTGATTCACTTCATAAAAGAGGGTATAAATCGGATGCTGTAATGGCTCCAATGAATGAAGTTTTGGCTGCAGGATTAATCCTACTAAGTGATTGGAATAGAATTGCCAATTTTCATGACCCAATGTGTGGTAGTGGAACTTTATTGATTGAAGCAGCACTTATAGCACACAATATTCCAGCTAATATTTTTCGAGAAAGATTCGGATTTGAAAGTTGGAAGGATTATGATAAAGAACTTTGGGGAAAGATAAAAGAAATATCTTTAGAAAAAGAAACTCATTATTACGGTGAAATTTCGGGAAGTGATAATTTTCAAAAGGCAGTACGGATCACTAGAGAAAATATTGATAATGCTTTAATGTATGACAACATCAAGGTTACAAAAACTGACTTTTTTGAAACTGAAGTAGCTCCAGGAACCTTTGTAATGTTTAATCCTCCTTACGGAGAACGAATAGAGCTTGGCGTTAATGATTTTTATGAAAAAGTAGGAACAACTTTAAAACATAAATATGAAGGATGTGGTATCTGGATTATCTCTTCAGATATAGAAAATATGAAGTTTATTGGCCTACGCCCTTCTCGAAAAATAAGAGTAATGAATGGAAAACTAGATTGTAGTTTTCGTAAATTTGAAATCTATGAAGGAAGTAAGAAAACTAAAAACCAAATACAAGAATAATTTTAACAATTATATAGAAACAAAAAAAGCCCGCAATTGCGGGCTTTTTTTATATTACTATTTGTGTTATTTCAATAATTCAATTGCTTGTTCAATTGTTATTCTTTCACCCTCTAATTTTGCAAATACAAAAGCATCAGCATATCCTGCTAATTTTGCTTCTTCTAAACGAACACTAGCATCTTCCAATGAAGTGAAAAATCCTGTGAAATAAAGATACATTTCCTCTCCTTTTGCTTCCTTATCAATATCTCCAAGCTTACCCATTTTAGTTAGGTCCTCAGCTGATAGTGATTCTTTAGTAACTAAAATCTGAACCATAAATTCAATATTAGGCTTTGTAACTTCCTGCCCAACAACTACCTCAGCTTTTGAAGAAGTTCTTTCTGTCTTAATTGCAACATTTAAACTAATCCTCTCTCCATTCTTGTAAGTAACAATAAAAGCATCGTCAAATCCTCTTGCCTTCATTTGCGCTTGATAGTTAATTGCATCTTTATATTCAGTAAATGAACCAGCCATATATCTAACTAAACCATCCTTTCCTGAAAAAGAAACTACATTATCAACTCCTTCAAATACCTTATCAGATAATTCCTTATCAAAAGCTCCAATTTGAATTCTGTAAGTAGTTTCATTAGAAGAAATAACAGTTTCTTCCTCCATTATCTTTTCTATTTCATCTTCCTCAACAGCAGGAAGAACAACCTCTTCCTCATCAATTATTGGCTCTGGTACAGGAATTACATAATTTGACACGCTTCCATTATTATCAACTAAAATATAAGTATCATCAAATCCTTTTGCCTCTAATTCATATTCTCTACCTAAAGCTTCTTCCAATGAATTATAAGTTCCTACAGCATAAATTACCATTCCATCATCTTGAGGAATACTTTCTAAGTCATCCAAACTTAAATATTTATTAATCACGTTAGCAGGAACAACATCACTAAAAGCTCCAATCTTAACTTTATATTTTAACCCCTCAACAGTATTATCAAAGACTTCTCCATCATTATAAGCTTTATTAAAAGCATTTGCTTTTGCAATTAAATATGCATCAGTAGTTTTATAATTCTCTCTTTTGATTTCATTTTCGTTATAAAAATTAGCATACTCTCTTGAAGCTGCTTCATAATCAGAATACATACTACGGTACTTATCATCAGTTAACTGCACCCCTTTTTCATCAACAACTGCTCCTTCTAACGTATTTTCTTCTTGATCAATATAATCAGGAATTCCATCATTGTCTGAATCTAATGGACAACCAAACTGGCTTACCTTAACGCCTATTGGAGTTTTAGGGCAATAATCATCAACATCTGCAACCAAATCTCCATCTTCATCCTCTATATCCATTGCATTAAAATTAACATCAGCATAATAACTTTCATCTAAATAAATGTTCTGGTTTGGTTTTGGAGTAAATAAATCATAATGAACAGTAAAGTTAGCCGAAATAAATTTATCAGAATTATCATCTACAGATTTATCAATATCACCCATAGCAATTGTGTAATTAATAGTTGCATCTAAGTCAATACGCTCTGAAATATTTAAACGCAAACCTAAGCCAAGTGGAATTGCAATTGTTGATTCTCTTTCAGTCCATTTAAATTGATTAGATTCATTTAATGTTTTGAAACTTAAACTTTGTAAACCAGCAGTTAGGTAAGGACTAATACGAGATTTTTTAAAGACACTATTTAAAGTATATCCAAAGTGCAAACCAACTGCATCTACATTCGATTCAAAACTTGCATCCTCATTTTTCTCGAAAAAACTAGTGTTTGAAAATAACAAAGAAGCATCCACATTTTGTGAAATATTTAAACGTATCCCTGCTCTATACCCCATATTACCTAACAATGAGTTAGATTCAGGACCCATTATATCCCCTTGAAAACTATGATAAGCCGTTCCAAATGAAAACATTGGCTGAAAGGGAATAGTTTGTTCTACATCATAATTTCCTTTTTGTGCTAAAACAGAAGTTGTAGATATTAAAGCACAAAGAATAAGCGCTTTTTTCAAAAATTGATTCATTAGTGTGATTTTTATATTGCCGTAAAAATAGAAAAAAAATCAGGAACGGACCCTATATCCTAAAAATTAGGTTTTAAGGTGTATTTCTTATAGAAATCATTTATAATATCAACTGCCGCTAATGGCGTATCCACCACATTAATCAAATCTAAATCTTCTATGCTAATATTTTGTTCTTTCGCTAGCATAACCTCTTTTATCCAAACTAAAAGACCATCCCAATAGGTTTTTCCTACCAGTACAATTGGGAACTTTCCTATCTTCTGAGTTTGTATTAAAGTAATGGCTTCAAATAGCTCATCCAAAGTACCTACCCCACCAGGAAATACGATAAAACCTTGTGCATATTTTACAAACATCACTTTTCTAACAAAGAAATAATCAAAATTAATCAATTTATCATTATCAATATAAGGGTTGGAAGATTGTTCAAATGGAAGCTCAATATTCAAACCTACTGATTTTCCATCACCTCTGGATGCACCTTTATTAGCTGCCTCCATAATACCTGGCCCACCACCAGAGATAACACCATAACCACTTTGAGTAAGCAAATAACCAACCTCTTCAGCTTGTTTGTAGTATTTGTTATCGGGCTTTGTACGGGCCGATCCAAACACTGAAACACAAGGTCCGATTTTAGACATAGTTTCAAAACCCTGAACAAACTCTGACATAATTTTAAAAATTTGCCATGAATCAGAGGATTTTATGGCATTCCAGTTTTTTTCTTTAAAAGCTCTTCTAATCTTTCTCTCATCTGCATTCATACTCAATCATTTTTAATTTATGCCACTAACATAGTGAATTTATATCAATTCACTTTTTAGGTATTTAGCCGTATAACTATCATTGCATTTAACGATACTTTCAGGAGTTCCGTTACAAATCAACTGCCCTCCTTTATCCCCACCTTCTTTACCAATATCAATAATATAGTCAGCCATCTTAATTACATCCAAATTATGTTCAATAATCAATACCGTATTTCCTTTATCGACTATTGTATCAATTACTTTTAGAAAAACTTTTACATCCTCAAAATGTAATCCTGTAGTAGGTTCATCCAAAATATAAAACGTATTTCCTGTGCTTCTTTTAGAAAGTTCAGACGCCAATTTGATTCTTTGCGCCTCACCTCCACTTACAGTAGTTGCCGATTGACCTAAAGTAATATAACCCAAACCAACATCTTGCAAGGTTTTTATTTTACGATAAATAGATGGAATAGCCTCAAAAAACTCAACCGCTTGATTAATGGTTAAATTCAATACATCAGAAATTGATTTTCCTTTAAAACGAACTTCTAAAGTTTCACGATTATAGCGTTTACCATTACAATCCTCACAATGCACCTCTACATCAGGCAAAAAGTTCATTTCTATAGTTTTCATTCCCCCTCCCTTACAACCTTCACATCTACCACCAACAACATTGAACGAAAAACGCCCTACTTTATATCCTCTAATCTTAGACTCTGGAAGATTCGAAAACAAAGCTCTAATATCAGAAAATACACCCGTATAAGTAGCTGGATTAGACCTTGGAGTACGACCAATAGCGGACTGATCCACCTCAATAACCTTATCCAAATACGCTAATCCATCAATGCTTTTATACGGTAAAGGCTCTTTTTCCCCTCTATAAAAATGCTTATTCAAAACAGGGTATAGTGTTCCGTTTATTAAGGTTGACTTACCACTTCCAGAAACTCCCGTCACACAACACAACAACCCTAAAGGAATCTCAACATCTATATTCTTTAAGTTATTTCCTCTAGCCCCCCTAAGCGTTAAGGTCTTTCCATTTCCTTTTCTTCTCTTTTTAGGCACTTCAATTTTTTGAGTGCCATTTAAATAGTCAGCAGTAATATGATTATCGTTTAGAATAGTTTGATAATCGCCTTCAGAAACTACTTCACCACCATGCACTCCAGCTCCAGGACCCAAATCAACAATAAAATCAGCTGATTTTATCATATCCTTATCATGTTCCACAACAATAACTGAGTTTCCTATATCTCGTAATTTCTTTAAAGAATTTATCAATTTCAGATTATCTCTTTGATGCAACCCTATACTAGGCTCATCTAGTATATAAAGAACATTAGTTAGCTGTGTTCCAATTTGAGTTGCTAAACGAATCCTTTGCGCCTCACCACCACTTAATGTTTTTGAACTTCTGTTTAATGAAAGATAGGACAATCCCACATCAATAATGAATTGCAAACGCTTAGTCAGCTCTTTAACAATCTGATTTGCAATTTTTAACTCATTCTCATTTAATGATTTTTCAATAGTCAGCACCCACTTAGCAAAAGAAGAAATATCCAAGTTTGACACTTCATTGATGCTTTTATCAGCCACTTTAAAATGAGACGATTCAATATTTAACCTACTTCCATTACAACTTTTACAATCGTGTTCGGACATGTATTTACTAGCCCACTTTTCAATAGATTTTACATATGCTAATTTCGATTGCTCCTCTATAAAATTAACAATCCCATCAAAATGTAATTTATAAGTTTTAGAAATTCCTGCTGACTTTAATTTTACTTTAAGATTTTCAGTAATTCCATATAATATTGCATCAATTCCTTCATTTGGAATTTTATCAATAGGAGTATTTAAGGTGAAATCAAACTTCTTTCCAATCAATTCAATTTGTCCTAATATCCAATCTGACTTACGACTTGCAATAGGAGCTATCCCTCCTTTATTAATGCTTAATTCCTTATTTGGTAATATTTTTTCTTCATCTACAATCTTAAACTTCCCTAAGCCATTACATACTTTGCATGCACCCTTTGGAGAGTTAAATGAAAAAGAATTTGGTTCAGGATTTTTATAAGCAATTCCTGTATCAGGACACATTAAAGCTCTTGAAAAATACCTTGGTATTGTTGCTGATTTTTCAATCACCATCATTACACCATCACCATCTTCCATAGCTAATTTCAGAGAAGAAATTAAGCGTTTTCTATTTGGTTCAGTTACTTTTAAGCGATCAATAACTACTTCAATATCATGCGTTTTATACCTATCCAACTTTAGAGAAGGGGTTATATCAATAATTTCACCATCTACTCTAACTTTTAAATATCCTTTTTTAGCTAACTGATGAAAAAGCTCAGCATAATGTCCTTTTCGTGATCGTACAATAGGCGCCAAAACATTAATTGGTTTATTCTTAAAATCTAATTGTATTAAATCTAAAATCTGCTCATCAGTAAAGCGTACCATCTTTTTTCCTGACTTATGCGAATAAGCCGTTCCAACCCTGGAATAGAGCAGACGCAAATAATCATAAATTTCAGTAATTGTTCCTACTGTAGATCTTGGGTTCTTTGAAGTAGTCTTTTGTTCAATAGCCACAACAGGACTCAAGCCTGTAATCTTATCTACTTCTGGACGCTCCATATTTCCTAAAAACTGACGAGCATAGGCGTTAAAGGTTTCTAAGTATCGTCTTTGTCCTTCCGCATGAATAGTATCAAAAGCTAATGATGATTTTCCGCTCCCACTTTTACCGGTAAACACAACTAATTTATTTCTAGGTATTTGAAGATTTATATTTTTTAAATTATGAACCCGAGCACCATAAATTGATATTTTATCTTTCTGACTTGCCATGCTACTGTTCTGAATATGATTGAGTTTCCAAATCATCAAATACTAATAAGTCAGTATTAGTTGGAATCTTTAAAAAATACTTTTTTCTTGATTTATCGGGCAAAGAAGAAGTTCTCAACCAAGGATTAAACTGTTTTAACAGTTTATAATTTATTCCATTTGATATTGCAAAATTACTTAAATTAGCAATCGTAGAATCCACTTCTATAGTTTTATATTGAGGCATTATATACAAATCTTTTACACGAAACATAAACCCATATTTCTTAGGGTTTTTCATAATATCTTTAACTGCAATAATTCTAAATACATATCGACCTGTTTCTGAATTTAGATGCAAGTTATAATAATTATTTGTTCCTTGTTCCGCTATTCTTCTACGAGCACCATTTTTTCCCATATTATAGGAAGCTGCTGCCATAGTCCAACTACCAAATTTATCATAAGCATCATTCAAATATTCACACGCAACTTGAGTTGATTTTTCTAAATTATAGCGTTCATCAATAGCTGAATTTACTTCTAACCCATGTTCACGAGCCGTACCTTTTAATATTTGCCAAAAACCAGCTGCCCCAGCAGGAGAAACTACATTATCCAATCCACTTTCAATTAAAGCTAAGTATTTAAAATCATCAGGGATATTATTCTTTTTCAAGATAGGTTCAATAATTGGAAAATACTTATTTGCTTTTTTAAAAAATAACATAGTGTTTGACTGCCAATAGGTATTCTTAAGCAGTTCTTTATCAAATCGTTCCCAAATTTCAGGAGAATTTATTGGAATTTCTTCTCCTGCAAAACTCAACCCTTGAGGCTGTAAAATAGAAAAAATTCCGTATTTAGTATTAAACTGTTTCTGATACAACTCATCATCACTCCATAATTCACTTGAATAAATAAAAAGCTGAGCAAAAGCAAGAATCAGTAAAGAAGATCCTAAAAAATAAATGTGTTTTTGCTGCATATTAAAATTGACTTTTAAAATTCTTAAAACTTCCTGCGACTAAATCTTTATCAGAAACTAATGGATTTATAGCTCTCCAATCAATATTTAAATCTTTATCACTCCAAAGCAATGCCTCTTCAGATGCTGAATTATAAACTTCTGTACATTTATAAGTAAAAATTGTATCATCCTGAAGTGTAACAAAACCATGAGCAAATCCAGGAGGGATCCAACAAATAGTTTTATTTTCTTCATTAAGTTCAATTGAAAAATGCTTTCCATAAGTAGAAGACTCTTTTCTGATATCTACCACAACATCTAAAACAGCACCTTTTATAACTCGCACTAATTTACCTTGCGAAAAAGGTGGGTTCTGAAAATGCAAACCTCTTAACACACCCTTACTTGAAAGAGACTGATTATCCTGAACAAAATCCAAATTCAAAACATTTTTAGCAAAGGATTCTTTACTCCAACTTTCAAAGAAATACCCTCTATCATCTCCAAAAATCTTAGGCTTTATAACTAGCAAACCTTCAATTGGGGTTTTTATTATTTCCATTTATTATTTTTTAATTTACTAAAAGCCAAATATAGAAAAATGAACTACTTATTTTCAAGGAAAAGCGAACAATAATTGTAGTTTTGCCAACAAATTACAAATCTTATAAAAATAACTATTATGAATAAAACATTACAATTATTAATCGTTGGTTTTGCGATTGTTTTGAGCTCATGCTCTAATGATGCAACTGACAAAACACCAGAAACAGAAATGGAAAAAGTAAGTTACAGTTTAGGAGTAAATGTGGCAACAGGAGTTAAAGCACAAGGACTAGACACTATTGATGCAAATGCAGTAGCAAAAGCATTTAAAGATGTATTTGCAGGAAATGATTTAGATATTTCGGAAGAAGAAAGCATGCAAGTATTGCAAGATTATTTCGGAAAATTAGCTGCTGAAAAAAGCGCTCAAGCAGGAGCGGCAGGATCAGAATACCTTGCTGAAAATGCAGCTAAAGAAGGAGTAATAACAACTGAAAGCGGATTACAATATGAAGTAATGAATGCTGGAAGTGGTGCTAAACCAACTGCAGATGACCAAGTTACTGTACATTACCATGGTATGCTTACTGACGGAACTGTATTTGATAGTTCAGTAGATAGAGGAGAGCCTGCACAATTTGGCGTAACTCAAGTTATTCCAGGGTGGGTTGAAGCTTTACAATTAATGAGTGTTGGTGACAAATGGAAACTAACTATACCTTCAGAATTAGCTTATGGAGATAAAGGAGCAGGAGGCTTAATTGGCCCAGGAGAAACTTTAGTATTTGAAGTAGAGCTTATAGGAATTAACTAATTCCCTAAAAAAGCAGACTATAGAAAAAGCCGAGTATTATTACTTGGCTTTTTTTAGTTCGTCTATTTTTTTTATGATTTCATTTAAATCTTCTCTTAGCTGAATTAACAACTTTTCATTTTCTATTTTTTTTATGATTTTATTTAAGTCTTCAGCCAACTGAATTAATAAATTTCTTTTTTTTGTAGTCGGGTTACTAATTAAATATTCATCTACATATCGGGTCCAGGTTGATGAATAACGCACTATAAAAGATAAACCTATATACCCTCTTAAATTCAATGTATTTGCATCTTTTAGGGTTATTATTCCAGTATAAGTCTTTCCTTTTTTAGTATCGTAAAGCCTCCCATTATCCCAGACATTTCCGGCAATATGTGCGAAACTAGACATCATAATCAACCCTACACTTTCTCTATTTCTTAAACTTACATCTGGATTCAATAAATCAGTTTTGGGATTGCCGTTTTCATCATTTGGGAATTTCATCCAAGTAACTTTACCTGAAACTGTCTGTCCCTCTTCAAAAAGAGTAATGACAATATCATCTTTAGCATTATACCATTGGCCAACTAGATCAACATTTGTTTGTGCAAAAGCAAACATTGAAATTACTGAAAATAGAAGTATTAAGATTATATTCTTCAACTTGAAGTTTATATTAATTAAAATTTATAAAACTATGTTATTTAATAACAAGACAGTATACTGCATTATTGATTAAAAATTAATGGCTAAATAAATTATTATTTTAAGTAAGAATTAATTTAACTTACGAGTCCATGTTGATGACCTACCAATAAAGGAAAAACCAATATACCCTCTTAAATCAATGGTGTTCTTATCTTTTAGAGTCATCATTCCACTATAGGTTTTTCCCTTTTTAGGATCATATAACTCTCCATCATCCCAAATTTTATCTTTAATGAAAGTAAATCCAGTCAACATAACCATTCCCATTCTTGCTCGGGATTTTAATTTTTCATCCGGGTTTAAAGGGTCTGTTTTAGGGTTTCCATTATCATCATTTGGAAACTGCATCCAAGTAATTTTTCCTGAAACCGTTTCATTATCTTCAAAAAGGGTAATAACTGCATCCTTTTCAGCATTGTACCATTCCCCTACTATATCTGCATTGGTTTGCGAAAATGCAAGCAACCCAATAAAAGCGAAAAGTAGTGTTGTTGTTATTTTTTTCATAATCATATTTTTGATAAAGATAATAAAAACTATTAATTAATCCTTTTAAGTTCTGCTTTCTCACTTGTAACTGAACTTACCAATAAATTGAATTGATTTTCATTCACATTATCTAGCAAATAACACTGCTTTCCATTATTGCAATTCCATTATCATCTAATATATTTACATAAAATTAATTACCTCTTGATTTTACCACAAGACTATAGGTGTTAATACTCATACCGTCAATTGCATCTATCGCAACCGAATGAGTATCTGTTTCAATTAAAAAAGTACCATGATATTTTTCTGGAATCTCAGAAAGGGGCTCTAAAAATTCAGGTTGATGATTTACAAAAGATACATTAGTCCAAGACGCTAAACTAAAAATAAGTACACTTAAAAAAAATAAATTCTTAAAAAAATATTTATTAATAATTAGTAAACATATACAATTTAAATAAAGTATTATTTTAGCGAAAAAACTCTAAATTAACTAGATTGAAATAATTATTTTTGCCTGAAATAAATTTGAATAGGAACTCCTGAAAAATCAAAATTTTGGCGTAATTGATTTTCAATATAACGTCTGTAAGGATCCTTAATATATTGTGGCAAGTTTGCAAAAAACACAAAAGTTGGCGTTGCTGTTGGCAATTGCATACAATATTTAATTCTGATATACTTTCCTTTAGTTGCCGGCGGTGGATGTTGTTCAATTAAAGGCAACATCACCTCATTTAACACTGAAGTAGCTATTTTCTGTGATCTATTTTTATGTACTTGTATAGCAGCTTCTAATCCTTTTAACAACCTTTGCTTATGTAAAGCGGAAACAAATACAACAGGCACATCAGTAAAAGGAGAGATTTTTGCTTTAATCTGCTCTTCAGCCTTTTTAGCAGTTTCAGTTGATTTATCTTGCAAATCCCATTTATTTACTAAAATAACAATTCCTTTTTTGTTTCTATCCGCAATATGAAAAATTCTTTGATCTTGCGATTCAAAACCTCTAGAAGCATCAATTACATGAATACAAACATCACAATGCTCAATTGCACGCACTGAACGCATTACAGAATAAAACTCTAAATTTTCATGTACATTTTTTTTCTTTCTAAGCCCAGCAGTATCTACCAGAGTAAAATCAAAACCAAATTTATTGAATTTTGTATTTAAAGAATCACGAGTAGTACCTGCAATATCAGTAACTATATTTTGTTCCTTACCAATGAGTGCATTAATAAAAGATGATTTTCCAACATTTGGTCTGCCAATAACTGCAAACTTAGGAGTATCATCTTCATCTGGCTCAACATCATCATCAAAATGTTTTAATAACTCATCAAGCAACTCTCCTGTACCACTTCCACTAATTGAAGAAAAAGGAACATACTCTCCAATTCCTAAATTATAAAACTCAACAGAATCTTCTAATAAACGCTTATTATCTACTTTATTAACTCCAAGAACTATCTTCTTATTCGATTTCCTAAGCAGTTTAACTACCGCCTGATCCAAATCAGTAATTCCTGCTTTTGCATCAACTAAAAACAAAATTACATTAGCTTCATCAATTGCTAATTCTACTTGTTTTCTAATTTCAGATTCAAAGATATCATCACTTCCATGAACATAACCTCCAGTGTCAATTACTGAAAACTCACGACCATTCCAATCAGCTTTACCGTAATGTCTATCACGCGTTACTCCACTTACCTCATCTGTTATGGCCTGTCTACTTTCAGTAAAACGATTAAAAATGGTGGATTTCCCAACATTTGGCCTTCCAACTATAGCTACAATATTACTCATTATTCGTATCCGAATTTTTTTAACTGCTGATTATCATTCCTCCAGTTCTTTTTTACTTTTACTGGAGTCGCTAGAAACACCTTTTTATCTAGCATTCTTTCAATATCCCTTCTTGCTTCTGTACCAATACGCTTTAACCCTAATCCTTGATGACCAATAATAATTCCTTTTTGGCTCTCACGCATTACATAAATTATAGCCCTTATTTTAATAATTTCTTCTTCTTCAAAAAACTCCTCTACTTCAATTTGCACACAATATGGAATTTCCTTTTTGTAATGCTTTAGTATTTTCTCACGGATAATCTCTTCAATAAAGAATCGTTCTGATTTATCAGTAATTGCATCCTTTTCATAATAAGGAGGAGAAACAGGCAACATTTCAACCAACTTTTCCTTGATAACATCAACGTTAAAATTATTTAAAGCAGAAATAGGTAGTAATTGTGCATTTGGTAACTCTGCACTCCACTTTTCAATCTCTTGAGCTACAAAATCCTGCTCAGCCAAATCAATTTTATTCAACAACATAATAATTGGGACAGAAGTCTTTTTTAACCTTTCAAAAAGCTTTTCATCTTTCAGCCCTTTCTCACCAATTTCAATCATATAGATGAGTATATCGGCATCTTGAAAAGCAGAATGGACAAAATTCATCATGTTTTCCTGTAATTTATAGGCCGGTTTTATCACTCCAGGTGTGTCCGAAAACACAATCTGATATTCTTTTTCGTTTAAAATTCCTAAAATTCTATGACGAGTAGTTTGTGCTTTGTTGGTTATAATAGAGAGTTTATGCCCTATTAAAGCGTTCATTAACGTAGACTTGCCTACATTAGGGTTACCTATAATATTTACATATCCTGCTTTATGTTCCATTTTGCAAAGAAACGAAAAAAGAGCCAAGCAAATGCTTAGCTCTTAATTATAATTTTAGTTTATTTTACTTAGATAAATTGAAGCCTACCATAACTGAAATTCTAGCTCCAGTTGGATGTGTTACTGAATATGCCGGAGAAGTTTCTATCTCTCCTCCTCCTATATAATTTCCATTTCCATCATATTCTTCAACCCATTCATATTCAGCATCATGATTATAAGTTTTATTCATACTCGGCACATAAGCAATATTTACAGGCACATTTAACTTTCCAAATTTGAAGTTATAGCCTGCACCAAATACCATAGCAATACCTCCTAATGATAAATTTGGTCCTACTGCAAATTCAATACCTTTTGCAGTACGCAAACCTACCATTGAAGATGCAGAAGGCAAAAACATGCCTTTTTCCATTCCTCCAACTAAGGCAATCCATTCTACGACACCAGTAATATCACCACCATCCGCAAAACGGCTTTCCCATTGCCATCCATATTGTGAAATTGCTGCGCCATATTTTCCAGTTGAACCTGTCCATTCCTTACTAACATCATCAGAGAAAAAAGGAACATCTCCTCTAATAATACTTGCTAATGAACCTGAAGTAATCATAGTAACACCAACCCTTGGTCCTGCTAATTTTTCAATTTGAGCCTCTGCACTTAAAAAAGTAATACTCAGTAAAATCGCTGTAAAAATTCTTTTCATTTTTTTATTTTTTAATTAATATAAAAACATAAATTCAGGTCCAATAAAGATAAGCAAAGCTATTAATAATATCAATACCCAGCCAGCTAACCAACCCCAAGCTAATGATCCTCTAAAATTTTTCTTTTTAACAAACAACAAAATCAAAGAGTAAGGCAATAACAAACAAGTAAGGATTCCAATTATAAAGCCTAGAGTATCTAGCTTAAATTTATCAGGTTCAGTATCAGTAAGTATAGTTTGTGTTTCAACAGGAAAAGCTGCAAAAGCAATAACACTACACAAACTAAATAAAGATAATAATCCGATTTTTTTCATAGTACAAATATATTTATTTAGCTAAATTAAAACCAACCATAAGTGAAATTCTAGCTCCTGAATTATAAGTATAGCCTCCAAATTTATTGCTATCAATATCTTTACCTGGCATATAGACTAAGTTAACAGGCATATTTAAAGAACCTGATTTAAAATTATGCCCTACTGCAAAAAGCATACCCACACCAGATAGAGAAAGATTTGGTCCTACACCAAACTCTAATCCGGTAGAAGTTCTTGCTCCAATGACAGAAGAAATTGAAGGCAAAAACAATCCTTGCTCCATTCCACCAACTAGAGCTATCCACTCAACTATACCTACAACATCACCTCCACCGTCAGCAAAACGACTTTCCCATTGCCAACCATATTGAGTTGTAAACGCAGAGCCCGTCTCTCCTAACTTTACATTTTCTTCATCAATATAGTCAAAACCCTTATGGATAAAATCAGCTGTTGAGCCTTGTGTAACAATTGTCATCCCAATTCTTGGTCCTGCTAACTTTTGAATTTGCGCACTAGCCGTCAGTAATCCTAACCCTAATGCAATTGTAAATACTAATTTTTTCATAATTTTTTGTTTTTTAAATTAATTCTGAGACAAAATTAAAGTATCCAATATTAAATACTATGCCAAGCATAGCATCTAACTATTTACTAGATATAAAAAATTATTTAATAGCTTCTAATTGTTCAGCAGCTTGCGCCCACTCCACTTCCAATTCTTGTAGTTTCTGTTGATTATTCTCGTATTCTGCAAAAAATCCATCTTTTTTCGACAATTCAGTGAATTTTTCAGGAATCGCTAAGTCAGCATCTATTTCTTTTTGAGATTTATCCAAAATTTCAATCTGCTTTTCCAGCTTACTAATCCGATTTTGTAACTTCTTTAGCTTTTTCTGCTGATTTTTCTGATCAGCATAAGATAACTGATCATCCTTCTTATTCTGTTTAGTTTTCTTTTGTTCCTTTTGTGAGCTTTCTAACTCTTTAAAATTTTCTAAATCCTTTTCTTCCAAAAAAGTATCAATATCCCCAACATACTCCTTAATATTCTGATTTTTAAACTCGTATACCTTTTCCGAAAGCCCTTGTAGAAATTCTCTATCATGTGAAACAACAATTAAACTTCCATCATAATTATTCAAGGCCTTTTTCAATAATTCCTTAGAAGTAATATCCAAGTGATTAGTTGGTTCATCCATCACTAATAAGTTATATGGCTCAAGTAATAATTTACACAAAGCAACCCTAGCACGCTCCCCTCCTGAAAGTACTTTAACTTTCTTTTTCACTTCATCATTACTAAACAAGAACGAACCTAAAATAGAACGCACTCTACCAGCTGTATCCTCAGTAGCAGCTTGCTCAATAGTTTCTAAAACAGTTAAATTCTCATCTAAAAATTCAGCTTGATTCTGAGCATAATACCCCATCTTTACTTGATGTCCCAATTGTATCTCTCCAGTAAAATCAAGTTCCTTTACTATCATTTTTGCCAAAGTAGATTTCCCTTCACCATTCTTACCTACAAAAGCAAGCTTATCTCCTCTTACTACTTCGAGGTTTATCTTATCTAACACATTTAAATCACCATAACTCTTAGAAGCATTCTTTACTTCCAAACTCATTTTTCCTGAATGAGGAGCGGGAGGAAAGCGGAATTGCATACGCGCAACATCCTCCTGTTCTACCTGAATAATTTCTAATTTATCTAATTTTTTTATTAAAGATTGAGCAAAAGAAGCTTTATTCTTTTTTGCTCTAAATTTATTAATCAAAATCTTTGTTTCGTCAATATATTTGTCCTGGTTCTTCTTTGCTTGAATCTGCTTTTCCACTCTATCCTCACGCAAAGTTAAGTACTTAGTATAAGAGGCTTTATAATCATTAATTTTTGAAAAAGCTACCTCAATAGTTCTATTAGTTGAAGCATCTAAAAACAACCTATCATGCGAAACCAATACTACCGCTCCAGTATAGTTTTTCAGCCATCTTTCCAACCACATAATAGATTCAATATCCAAATGATTGGTTGGCTCATCTAACAACAACAACTCAGGTTTCATTAAAAGAATTTTAGCCAATTCAATTCGCATACGCCATCCTCCACTAAACTCTGTAGTCTGACGTTCAAAATCATATTGTGAGAACCCTAATCCTGATAAAACTTGACTAATTTCAGCTGCAGTATCATGCCCACCTGCCATTCTGAATCGTTCCTCCAAAACATTAAACTCATTAATTATATCCAAATAAGCATCACTTTCATAATCTGTGCGCTCAGTCAATTGCTTATTCGCTTCATTCATTCGGATTTCGACATCATTAAGAAATTCAAATGAAGTTTGTGCCTCTTCCAATACAGTTCTACCATCTTCAAACTCCAAATCCTGTCTTAAAAACCCAACAACAATTCCATTTGGCACAGAAACATTGCCATTATTGGGTGTTAAATCCTTTGCCAAAACCTTTAGCAAGGTCGATTTTCCTGCTCCATTCTTACCTGTAAGCCCAATTTTATCTCCTTTATTTACCATAAAAGAGATGTTCTTAAAAATGTCCTGACCCCCGAAATAGAGGGATAAATTATTTACTGATACCATGGCGGCAAAAGTAAACTTTTTAAGTACCTAAAATAAATTTACAAGAATGATTGCCAAATTAATTTATAGCAGTATATTTGCAAAACTAAATCGCGGGGTGGAGCAGTTGGTAGCTCGTTGGGCTCATAACCCAAAGGTCGCAGGTTCGAGTCCTGTCCCCGCTACTAGAGAAAAGAGAGCTTAATTGCTCTCTTTTTTTATGCCAAAAAACCACTTGACCCAACATTAGGCCAACAAATCGATTTTTTCCTCACCTGAAAAATTTAAGTATTTAGTTGATATCAATCATTTTGCTTAATATTGCCTGATAAGATAAAAATATCACCAAGAAAAAATATTCTAGATATGATAGCTTTTTGAAACTAGCAAATCCTATACAAAAAGAAACCTACTCAATTAGTGGTTTTATCTATTTATCAAAAAATTAACTATCTCTTTAATCTATCATCAAATTTAGAAGAATCATTTTTAAGATCTCTTATAATCATCTGATAACCGTACAATATCATCTTCCCCAAAATATGTTCCCGTTTGAACTTCTATAAATAAAACATCTTTTTCAGTTTCATTCCAAGCTCTATGTTGAGAACCTAACGGTATGAAAATTGATTCTCCAGGCGCTTTAAATACTTTTTGACCATCTAACATTATCGTTAAATTACCAGACACAACAACCCACTGTTCTTGTCTTTTAGGATGATACTGGTATGATAATGTTTGTTTTGGCTTTAAGTTATTTTCTTAACCTTTACTTCATTAGAATCTAACAACACTTCATATTTACCCCAAGGACGTTCTTCTATACAATTCATTATTCTTAAATTTAATTATCCATATAACTTTAAGGATTTGTTTAGAATTTTTTATAATTAATATGTAAAAAAATCTTTTACAAAATCAAATTTTAATTTTCGCTATTTTTATAAGTGTATAGATGCGCCGGCTTGTGTGCAACACCTTGCTGCTTTTCATCAGTTTTAATTATTAAAACATCTTTAGATACATTTTTTCTAAAATTTCTTTTATCTAATTTCTGATCTAATAGTATTTCATACAAATTTTGTAATTGAGATAAAGTAAATTTTGATGGCAATAAATTAGTCACCAATTCATGATCTAATTGATTTCTTAAATATTCTATTCCATTATTTAAAATTAAATTATGATCAAATGCTAATTCAGAAGACACTTTATCTAACTCAACCCATTCTGCATCAATAGCAAATGAAGAAGCATGAGGTATGTAATCTTCCATTTTTACTAAAGCAATATAACCTACAGTTACAACCCTTTCTTTTGGTTCTTTACGATACATTTTAAGCCAAGATTGATCTTTCTTATCTTTAGTTCTTTCAGGACTTCCAAAAACTGAAAATTGATCTAAAAATAAATCATCTATTGAAGTTAAACTATTTAAAATCCTTTGTGCTCCAGTTAGCAGATCTTCATTCAAACCTACCAAATCACCAGGTAATGCAAATTGATAATCATTTTTTTCATTAATAAATTTTTTAATTAACAAAACTTTAAGCTTTTGATCTTCATCAAATCCTAATACAACACAGTCAATAGATAAATTTATTGGTGACATATAATTAGTTTTTAAAATTATTTAACATAAAATGGAAAATTTGCAGTTGCAACGTTTTTATTAGAATCACGAACATAAATAAAAAATCTATAAGGACCTGACTTTAAA
>Ga0075441_10000233_pt1 | contig 28539 bp, 23 predicted proteins | sample CoawatmetaG00DNA_FD_71582 | JGI IMG/M metagenome (GOLD analysis project Ga0075441, IMG submission 71582) | Marine microbial communities from the West Antarctic Peninsula - Coastal water metaG002-DNA | ecosystem: Environmental > Aquatic > Marine > Coastal | place: Atlantic Ocean: West Antarctic...
CCTTCCAGGTCGGCGATCGTCGCGCGGGCGTCAGATCGATCCGCCAAGAGGCCTGCCACCTGTGCCTCAAATCCTGTGATCTGGTTTTGGGCCGCAACCAGTGCAACCTCGGTGTCGTCCCGCTGTTGGGTCAGCAGCGAAATCAAGTTTGACTGCGCATTTGATGTGTCCGTCACGTCGGCCAGATTGGTTGTAAGCGACGCACTGCGATCTTGTTCAAGACCAAGCGCCGATGCCAGCGTTGATATCTCGGCCGCCAATTCGTCTAATCGAGAGGCCTGCCCAGTGATCGTTTCTCGCAGGACAAACTGGATAACCATAAAGATTGTCAGCACGAACATCAGAACCAATAATAACCCCGTCATGGCGTCCACAAATCCGGGCCAGATGGCGTTTTGGGAACGCCCTGATGAACGTCGGCTTAGTGCCATCGTCAGGTTCGATCGTTAGGCGGACGGCCCCGCCCAGACCGGATGGCTCGTGTCAGCCCAGCGATATCGGTACGCAGATCAGCAACCGTTTCTTGGCGCCCCGCTGACATTTCTTCCAAAATACGTAGCATTTGCACGTCGATGGACCGCAACCGCATCCGGCTTTCGGCATCAATGCCGTCAACACCACTATCACGCAGCTTTTCTATCAAACGATCTTGGCCTTCTGCCACACGGGTCAACAGATCGTTCGTAGCGTCACTGCTACCACTGCCCTTTGTCTCTGACATGGCCCCGGACAATGCATGGGTCAACGCCCCAAGATGGTGGTTCAGGCTTGATTGCTGGGCCTCTAACTGCTGCGCCATGTGGTTCATGAATTCGACCATAATACCCGTCTCGGCGTTGTCTTCATCGCCGGACGAAAAGCCAAGCTGGGTAATCGTTGATAGCCACTCTTCAAGCTCACGGTAAAATCGGTTTTGCCCATGTGACGCAAAGAGTTCAAGCAAGCCCACAACAAGCGACCCTGCCAGTCCCAAAAGGGAGGATGAAAACGCCGTGCCCATGCCGCCAAGTTGGCTTTCCAGGCCAGACTGCAACCGCGCAAAAATGTCTGCGCCGTCTTCGCCCTCGGCAGGATTGAGCGACCTGATTGTTTCGACCAACGCTGGAACAGTCGTCGCCAGTCCGTAAAATGTACCCAAAAGGCCGAGGAAAATAAGTGTGTTACCTATGTAGCGCGTGATTTCGCGGTCTTCGTCAATCCTTTGAGCAACTGAATCTAAGATCGAGCGGCTAGAAGATGAGGACATCTGCATCCGTGCGCCGCGTGACCGCAAAAGCGTGGCCAGCGGGGCCAGTAGGCCCGGTGCTGCGGCAGATTCCGCGCCGCCTTTATGGTTGGTAAACCCTTCGATCCACCTGACCGACCGCATCAATTGTCCGACTTGGCCAAAACACGACAAAACACCCAAAATGAACACGAGTAAAATACCCCCATTCAAATAGGGATTCGACCAAAAAATGGCTGTAATTTGCGTAATTCCGACGTACAGACCAAAGCCCACAGCCCCCAACACGATCACCATCGAAATGATCTGACGAAAGGGTTGTGTAAACTGCGGCTCGGCCTCGGGTTCCCTCGTTTCTGTCACGACGAAAGGGTCCTTGTGATTGTTGTTAACGCCACCTTAATGAAGCCCGCGTCAAATCCCAAATAAATTCGGCCCATGACGAGGTTACTGACCGACAATAATCCGGACCCGGCCTACCAACCATGTCATATCGTCATCGCGGATGTCCATTTGGGTCAGGTGTGCCGCAGTATTGTACAAGTATTCGGTATTTGGGCCGCGCCCACCAACCGCACGTGCAATCATTTTGGCCTGCGTTTCCAGATCAAACTGGCAATACTGCACATGGTCAGGGTCGATCACATAGGCCAATGCGTCGAGCGTGGTATCCCCCACCTGCAACTGCACGATTTCCTCAACATAAGCCGACGAAATCAATTCCCGTTCACGTAGCATCGCAAGTACCGCAACTTCTTCTTCAGGTTTGACCTGAAAAGCCACACCAGTGCATTGCGCGCCCAACGTTGCATCCAGCGCAAGAACCAACCCCGGATCGTCGTCAGTCCCGCGATGGTGGATCGATAGCATACAAAAACTACGTGTGTAGTCGCGTAGCACGGCCGTTTTGGCCTGCGCGGGTTCAAACCCTGGGTTCCACAAAAGCGAACCGTATCCAAATACCCATAGCGCCATGTGACTGGTCCTTTTCCGATGCCCTCTATAAACACGCCCCATGCAACGCGCCAAGGGGGAACCATGCGAAGACTTACATTGATCGTGATCATTCTTGCGGGGATTTACAGTGCTTATTGGTTTATTGGCGCGTCTGCGACGGAACGGGCGGCGAGCGCGCAGTTAGGTGAATTAAACACCGCTGGCTGGAACGTTGAGTACTCCGATCTGTCCACGATAGGATTTCCGTCTCGGTTTGATACGTCGTTGACCGACTTTCATCTCGAAAGCCCAGATCGTCGCACTGTTTGGGACGTCCCGTTTGTACAGGCCCTATCGCTGTCGTACAAACCCAACGAAGTCATCCTGGCCCTGCCCGATCAACAAACCTTAACCCGCGACGGCATGCCACTCGGCATCACATCATCTGGACTGCTTGCAAGTCTAGCACTTGCGCCGACACCTGCACTGGGACTTGTGAACCTGACAGCTGAAACAGGCCCACTAACGATGAGGGGCTCAAAAAGCATTGTTTTTTCAGTAACCAAAGGCATTGCAGCGTTGCGACTGGCTGGCCCTGCCGAGAACCAATATGACGCCTACCTTGATCTAGACGGCTTTACGCTGCCCGATAATCTTCGCAACATCCTCGACCCAAACGGGAAACTACCGGCGAGTTTTGCGCAGATTACAATGGATAGTTCGATGATCTTCGACAACCCAATTGACCGTTCAGCCTTTACATCCCAGCCCCGCCCTACGCAGATCACCCTCAACGGAATGATCGTCACATGGGGTGCTTTACAGTTGCGCGGAAAAGGCGACGTCACGGTCGACATATTGGGCATTCCGACTGGTCGGATCACCATATCAGCGCAGAATTGGCACGATATGATTGGCATGGCCGCCAGTGCAGGCCTACTTGATCAAGAGATCGCAAATACAGTCCAAAATATGGGCTCCCTTTTGGCGGGCGGCAGCGCGGAGCTGTCTTTACCAATTACGTTTAAGAATGGTCTGATGTCGCTCGGCCCAATCCCGCTTGGACCTACACCACGGCTTTTTTAGGATTGCCCAAACATACCAGTGAGCGCCCGACGCACCAGCGCAGTGACTGAAGGCCGTTTGACGGCGTGAAACGGAAGTGGGCGACAGACTTCAATGGCGGCAACCCCAACGCGTGCGGTCAATGCACCGTTGATTACGCCTTCACCAAACCTGCGCGACACTTTGGACAGCACTCCACCGCCTGCAATTGATCCGATCAGATCATCGCCAACTGCCACTGCCCCTGTCGCGACCAAATGGGTCAATACCGTGCGCGTAAGCCGCCAACTGCCAAGCACGCCAGACCGCCCGCCATATACTTCGGCGATACGTCGGATCATGCGCAGATTGGCTGTAAGAGCGGTAAACACATCCGCCAATGCCAGCGGCACTATGGCCGTGACTGTTGCCACTTGGCGAGCTGCGGCTTCGACTTCTCGCATTGCAGCCGCATCAAGCGGGACCAGCAACGTCGTTTCCGCAAGACCCAAAAGGCCATCCGCATCCAAAATGTCGCCTGACTGTTCGGCCAACCGCGCCCGACCCCACGCAGTGTCGTCGCGCGATGCATACAGGCCGTTTAGCTTGGCAATGACATCGCGGGCTTGGTCGAGGTCATTCTGGGAGATCGCTGTCATCGCCGACTGGTGCACGCCATCAAGACGGCGCAGACGCGCAAATGCCGCCAGTTCTCGCAAGGCCATGATGCCCAAGACAACACAAAATAAGCTTAGTAATCCCAGCGCAATTGCGCCTAAGACAGGCGACCTCGCGAGCAAACCGCTGACGTAATCATAAGCGGCCAATGACGTGGTAAAGCCAATTAGACCCAACAGCAGCGACCAAAACCACCGCGCCAATCGCGACGGTTTGCGCGCGGCAAGAACTGCGACTTGATGCATGGCTGTTTGTTGTGGTGCCGCTTCGGGCACCGCAGGTGCGGCGGCAGGTTGGGCCGCGTCTTGGTTCTCACGATCAATCAAGATCGGGCCGCGCGGTGCGTCAGTCATAAGCGATCTCCAATCAAGAATTGTGCGGCTTTGTCCAAGCGAATATGCGGCGGCCCGTCACCCGGCTTCAGATCAAGCGGGGCGGGCGCAAATCGCATTATGGCATAATCATCATCCAGCCAATCCGCCGCCCCTGCCCGTGCAGGCCCAAGCAAATGCGCCGGATCATTGGGTAGTCTTCCTGGATGAAACGCCGCTTGTTTACCATTATCCAACAACCGCCCGCGCACAACATTCAACGGTCCATCGCGATGATCGACTGTTTCTTCCACTGTAGTGCGCAAGGATGCAATCGACATCGCAGCGGTTGTCGCGCCAGCAAAATCAGCGCGATCCTTGGCATCGCGCAGCAGTGCTTCGGTGATCGCGGTCAGTTGCCCATGTTGCGTGTGGTGTAAATGATCCGCCTTGGTGGCGGCAAACAGGATTTTCTCAACCCGCCGCCCTTTGAAAATACGGCTTAGGATTGCGTTGCGTCCGGGCCGGAACGCACCAAGGATCGCCGCCATTGCATTGCGTAAATCCTCCACTGCGGGCGGCCCAGCGTGGATTGCACCAAGGACATCAACCAAGACAACTTGCCTGTCGATTTTCGAAAAATGATCTCGGAAGAACGGTTTTACTACGTTGCGTTTGTAGCTTTCAAAACGGCGGGCAAACTCGCGCCCCAATGTGCCGCGCTTGCCTGAAGCGCCTGCAAGTGGCGCAAATGTCAGCACAGGCGACCCCGCAAGATCACCAGGCAACAGGAACCGGCCCGGCGTGCAATCAGAAAACCCTGCTTCGCGCGACGCATGCAGGTGGTTTGTGAATTTGTCTGATAGCGCTTTTGCCGTTGCTTCATCCAATGGCCCATTTGCATCTATGTCTTTCATCGCCCTCAAAAACACGCCCCCTTCAGGGCGACCATCCGCGCGTGCAATCGCTGCAGCCGACCAAGCGTCATAGGTTTGATCCAACAGCCCAAGATCCAGCAACCATTCGCCGGGATAATCGACAATATCGATGTGAACCGTGCGTGGCCCTGTTAAGCCAGACAACAATCCTGTTGGCTGCACGCGCAACGATAAGCGCAGTTCGCTGATTTGACGCGTTCCGTCAGGCCAGCTTGGGTCTGGCGACGTGAGTTGATCAAGATAGGCCTCGTAGTTAAATCGCGGCAGCGTGTCATCCGGCTGCGGTTGCAAATATGCCGTTTGGATGTCCCCGCTGGCCGCCGCAACCAGTTGCGGCATCCGCCCACGGTTCATCAAGTTTGCCACAAGTGTCGTGATAAACACGGTTTTTCCCGCACGGCTAAGCCCCGTCACCCCAAGCCGGATCACCGGATCGCTGAACGGCGCCGCAAGCGTATTTGCCACGGCATCAGCGCCACGGGTAATCTGGTCGGCAAGGGCGGCAATGACCACGTCGCATTCCTTTGTCTAAAACAGCTTTCATTAAGATAAGGTTGCATTTGTCACTTGTGTAGGGATTGATTTCGAAACTTTCCCCGCATAAGCCCAAACACATGCCACGTTATGCCCTTTTAGTCGAATATAACGGCGCACCATTTTCTGGATGGCAGCGTCAAAATGAACAGTCCAGCGTGCAAGGCGCGATTGAAGTTGCTTTGGCAAAGCTCGAAGCTGGCCCGCATAAGATTGCCGCCGCAGGGCGCACCGATGCCGGGGTTCATGCGACGGGCCAAGTGGCTCATTGCGATCTAACCCGCGACTGGGAGCCGTTTCGCCTGTCTGAGGCGTTGAATTTTCACCTGAAACCCAGCCCGATTGCGATTGCCGCCTGCGCGGTGGTTGCGGATGATTGGCACGCAAGGTTTGATGCGCGCAAACGTCATTACGTATTTCGCATCATCAGCCGCCGCGCACCGCTGACGTTTGAAAAGGGCCAGATGTGGCGCGTGAACCGCCCGCTTGATGCGGGTGCCATGCAAAAGGGCGCCGAATATTTGATCGGCCTGCATGATTTCACCACGTTCCGGTCGACCCTATGTCAGGCTAAAAGTCCTGTAAAAACGTTGGATGAATTGCGCATTGAGCAGATTAATCATGCCAATGGGATCGAGTACCGGTTCCACGTCCTCGCCAGATCATTCCTGCACAATCAAGTCCGCAGCTTTGTCGGTTCACTCGAACGTGTAGGTTCCGGTGCTTGGTCGCCAGAAGACGTGAAAACTGCACTAGACGCCCGCAATCGCGCGGCTTGCGGGCCCGTCAGCCCGCCTGATGGTCTGTATCTTGCTGGCGTAACTTACCCGTCAAATCCATTCGGCACTTAGTCGTTATCTGTAAGGCCGGCGCCCGCGCCTGCAAGGCGTGATGCATCCGTGGCGGGAACGAATGTGAGCGCTGCTAAATCACCCAAATAGGCCCACAAATGCCCCGATACTGTCACCGCAGCAGCCATCGGTATTGCGGGCGGCGGTCCATCATTGCGGCTGATAATCAAATCGGTCCCCGCAAAACTATGGTTGATGCAAACCCTTTGTTGGGCAAAAAGTGCCAGTACAAGACGCGGCGCATCTACGTCTTTTAGCACAACAACGTCGTAGCCCGCCCGCAATGCATCAACCGCAACGGGCCCCGCCATCGCGGCGCGGGCAGCATCAATCCGCAACGTCGTATCTGTCCAAACCACAGCCACGGGTGCATGACGTCCCGCCAAAGCCTGCTCGATACAGTCCAAACGCACAGGATCGGTTGCCGCCAAATACTCCGCAGCCAAGGCCATATCTTCGCAGTGGCCCAACGGGACGCCTGCACCGCGTGCGGCCTTCATCACCATGCCGCCAATTTCATTCAAGGATCGCATCATAACTTGGACACCGGCAGCCACCAGTCGTCTGCATCATTCAATTCATCCAACAGCGGCGCGCCTTGGGCCAATGTGATGCGAGTCCAACGGTCAGATTTTGGATCGAATTTTGCGGCGCCAAAAAACGACAGTTTACACCGCAACATATCAATCGGCAGGCAATCTTTCCCGATCAAATTGTCGCGAATTTCAGCGTAAGGATGGATGCCAAGGGTCTGCACGCGCTTAACCGCAGCGCGGTGTTCTGGATGTGCGGCAAGAAACGCGGCGACATTGCCATCTTGTTCAATCAGTGTTTTGGCTAAGCCCTGCACTTGCCGTGCAATATCAAGTGGGCTTTCAAGATCAGCGCCGTCTTCGGCATGCCGATCACCCAAGCGGGGTTCCAGCTTTTCCTCGGACACATACCAAAATTGGGCACAATCATCGGGGTTGGTATAATCCGAAGCACAAGCCCAATCCCAGTCGCGTTTGATCATGTCAGCAAGGTCAGCACAGGACATTACCGGATCGATTTGCGGCATAAGCGATGTCGACATGCAGTCGGTCAACCCGTCTATCAGATCGCCAAATGGCTCCAACAACATGGCTGCCAGTAGCTCTTGTGTATCAATCGACCACTGACTGCTTGCCGATATCAGCGTATCAAGCGGCTGTGTGCCGGTCATCAACGCAGGTGTCATCATCGCGGTCACTTGTGGCCATTCGCGACGTAATGTGTTGATCCGATCCGCAGCAATTGTGTCAGGCACATTCCATTCGACCAGATGATCAGCAGCGCGTGTCGCAAGTTCGTAAATCCGCGTAATTTGATCTGAGTCCAGCAGCTGGATCGCACGGACCCGCGCAATCGCCGTTTCACGTACCTGCATCCACGCGTCCAGCAAAATTGGGTGTGTGACAAGAAACGGCGCCATGCCAAGTCCAGTTGAATTTCCGATCCCAAGGTACCGTTTCGTTTGCCGTTCAAGCGTTCCGCGACCGACATGTTCAGCCAAATCATGCGTAAAGCCGCGAATAAGCCAGACGGTCAGCATTTCAGCGGCAAACGGCCCGCTCATGCCTGCTCGATCTGCAATGCGTCCACGGTCTGCGATCCCGAATTTTCCGTTGCCGTACACGGCAGTTGTCCGCATCAGATAGCCCGTCGACCTGACAAGATCAGGGTCAGGTTGGCGGCCTTCACGCAAACATTTTGTCACATGATCAAACAAGCGCACCGATTTGTTTGCACGGCTTAAAACGAGGTCACGTTGGGTGAATCGAGATGCTTCTTGATGGGGGGCAGCGGCGACGATCCGGTCGATTTCAGCCTTTGTCGGGACACCGTCGTAAAGGACATAAGTCGTGTCCCATGCCGTAGCGATCACGCGGTCTGTGCGCATATCAGCCGGAAGATCGGTTGAGACCGCGACCAAAGCATAGTCAAAACCGCCAAACTGCAACTGATACACAGCGTGTCCGTACCCAGCATCATCCATCGCCCAAACTGTGCGATCAACCTTTGCATCCTCAGCGGCAAGCGCCCGCATGAGGCTGCGTAAAAATGACAACCGATGTGGAAACGAGGCGCCCATGCGGCGCAAACGCATCACTTGTGATGGTGGTCGAAGCGGCATTTGGGCAGGCGGTGCGATATCTTTCATGGGGTGCGAAGCTCTGTCTAAAATAAGCAAGGAAAACAAGTGCTTTTCATTTAGCACATTGACCAACGTACACCAATCTGAATCAGACATCTTACAGCTGATTTACGGCGTTCAATCAAATGACGCCATTTCTCCGCTCATCAATGGAAAAGTGACCGGCCGAGACTTTGATTTTGGGGCAGGACCAGTTACCAGACTATCAGGGCATATTTAGTCGATTTCGACCGCAAGGGGCACAACATGCATTATTCCACACATTTCGTTGCCGCCCTTTTGCTTGGCCCAACAATGTCGATGGCCCAAACTATCGATTTTGACGTATTGGGCGACAATGAAAGTATAGCAAACACCGTTCGATCCGCGTCGCTTGTGGTATCCATCGACACCAATGAGACGCCAGATCCGCAAAGCTATATCGCGGCGGCCCGCGCGGATTACCGCCGTATTTTGACTGCCCTTTATGGTCGCGGCCATTATAGTGGGTCCGTTTCAATCCAAATTGATGGCCGCGAAGCCGCTGGTATTTCGCCCCTCGATGCGCCCAACCAAATTGAGAAAATAGCACTGCGTGTTGATCCAGGACCATCGTTCACCTTTGGCAAAGCGAGTGTTGATCCATTGCCATCTGGTGCGTCGTTGACAAACAGCTTTGCGCGCGGCGAAGTGGCCGCATCAACGGCAATCGTGCAAGCTTTAGCTGAAAGTGTTGGCGCATGGCGCGACGGCGGATATGCGAAAGCTGCCGCGACCGGTCAACAGGTCACCGCCAAACACGCCGAACGGATACTGGATGTCACCATAACACTGTCCCCTGGTCCGCGGCTTACGTTTGGGACGCTGACGATTACCGGAAACGATGCAGTGCGCGCGGCGCGAATTGCGAAAATAGCGGGGCTGCCCGCAGGTGAAATCTATTCTCCTGATGAAATTATCAAGGCGGAACGCCGGTTGCGCGAAACTGGGGCGTTTGACAGCGTGACAATCGTTGAGGCGGATCAGATTGGCCCCAATAACACGCTTCCGGTTGAATTGCAGGTTGTTGAAAGCGTCCCGCGTCGGGTCGGCTTTGGTTTGGAACTGTCTTCGATCGAAGGGCTTAAGGTGTCGACATTCTGGATGCACCGCAATTTCATGAGCGGCGCAGAACGGTTCCGCATCGATGCCGAAATTGCAGGCATAGGCGGATCTACCGGTGGTACCGATTACACGTTGAGTCTGAACTTTGAAAGACCTGCCGTCTACGGCCCTGACACCGATTTCTTTTTGCGCACGCAAATCAGCCGCGAAAATGAGCCCGACTATCTGGTGGACAAGATATCGGTCGAAACTGGCGTAACCCGCTTAATTGCAGATGAATTGATGACGCGAATTGGTGTTGGCATATTGACCGCCCGCGAAGTCACGCCGCCAGGCACCCGCGATTACACGCTTTTGACTTTGCCGCTGGCCGCCACGTTGGACCGGCGCAACTCCGCCACAAATGCGAGTGCCGGGTATTTTCTAAATGTCGAAGCGACCCCATTTTACGATACCACTAACGACCTTTTTGGTAGCCGATTTTTTGCTGACGCCCGCGCTTATCGCAGTTTTGGTGCTGGCGACAAGTTTACGTTTGCAGGACGCGCCCAGTTTGGAAGCGTCATTGGTACGACGATTGAGAACACTCCCGCAGATTTCCTGTTCTATTCGGGTGGGGGCGGAACGGTGCGCGGACAGACCTATAAAATGCTTGGCATCGATAGCGTTATTGCGGGCGAAAATTTACGAACAGGCGGGCAGTCGTTTGTGGGCGCACAGCTTGAAGCCCGCTATGCAGTGACCGACAAAATCGGATTGGTCGGGTTTTATGACTTTGGCCAAATCGGTGCTGATGCAAGCTTTGGTGGTAACATTAACTGGCATGCAGGAGCCGGTATGGGTTTGCGTTACAATACCGGTATCGGCCCTATTCGACTTGATATTGCCACCCCAGCCAGCGGCGACAATATCGCGAGCAGTGTCCAAGTTTACATTGGGATCGGGCAAACGTTTTGAAACAGATAATCCTTTGCACCGTACTATCATTGTGCCCCATTGTGGCGATGGCACAGACCCAAGAAGACAGTGACAAAAGCTATTTGACCCAACTGATCGAGGACAATCTGTCTGGCGGATCTCGCGAGGTGAATATCATTGGTTTTCGAGGCGCGTTAAGCTCCGCTGCGTCGCTTGATGTGTTGACTGTCGCGGATGCGGACGGTGTTTGGCTGACCCTTGAAGACGTTGTTCTGACGTGGAACAGGGCCGCGTTGCTGCGCGGACATATCGATATCCAAGAGCTAAGCGCGGAGCGAATTATTGTGGCGCGAGCACCTATCTCTGAAGGCAGTGCACCCTCGCCAGAAGCCACCGGGTTTTCGCTCCCCGAACTGCCCGTAGGTATTCAGCTCGACCAGTTGGACGTCGCAGAAATCACATTGGGTGAAACGTTCCTTGGCGAAAAAATCTCTCTTAGCTTAACTGGTAGTGCGGCGCTAGCTAGTGGTGAAGGCAGCGCCATGATTGTCGCCACACGCTTGGGCCCAAAGATCGGACGCTTTTTAATTGATGGAAGTTATGGAAACGAAAGCCGCATTCTGGCGCTTGACTTGACTGCATCAGAGGGGCCGAGCGGCATTGCAGCTCAATTAATCAGTTTGCCGGGGCAACCGTCCGCAGAATTGACGATTTCGGGAACAGCGCCAATTGATGATTACGCGGCGACTTTGTCGCTTGCGACCGATGGAACGGGCCGTATTAGCGGCGCATTCGCGTTAACTTCTGACGACAGTGGGCAGCTGATTAGCCTTAATGTTGGTGGCGACATTACCCCTTTATTTACACCAGAGTATCAGGATTTCTTTGGTGATGACGTTGCTTTGACCGTTCAAGCGCGCACTGGATCAAATGGCGAGATTGATCTCGAAGACTTCACGCTAAGCACCAAAACGTTGCAGTTGTCAGGCGCCGCTAAAATTGGGGCGCAAGGCTGGCCCCAACAGTTAAACATTCGAGGTCAGATCGCAGACATATCGGGCAACGTTGTTTTGCTACCATTGCCGGGCCCAAAAACCTATATTGATAGCGCTTCTTTTGATCTGAGCTTTGATACTGCGATGTCCTCCGATTGGTTGACCGATCTGTCGCTCCTGGGTTATGATCGGCCGGGACTGTTTATGCGTGATTTCAAACTTGCGGGTGGCGGTGTTCTTGTCCCCGGCGAAGGCGATGCAATCGGCGACGTGACCGCAAACCTGACTTACACTGCCTCGGGTTTGGAACTGGATGATGCTGGTGCATCCGAAGCATTTGGCGATACTGTTTCTGGCGTTTTACAGGCCGCCCGCACCGAAGGTACCGCGACAAAGATTGAACAGCTAACGCTCACCGGCCCTGGAGTTGAACTCTTAGCCAAAGCCACAATTGGCGGCGCCGCTTCAGGACTGCGAACCCAAAGCAACATTTTGCTTTACGTCGATGCATTGGAACGTTTTTCTACGCTTGCAGGTCGCGATTTAACAGGGTCTGGCAATCTCGCAATTGCGAGTACAATTGTGCCGCTGGAAGGCCTTTTTGACATCAAAATAAATGGAAAAACCCTAGATTTGGCTATTGGCATTGATCAGGTCGACGCCGTTCTGGCCGGCCACGGCGACATTTCTGCAACCGCTGTTCGCGATACCAAAGGAACGCGACTAGAGGAATTGCGCGTCAAGACCCCCGTCGCTCTTTTGACCGCAAACGCTGACTTAAGCAGCGTAGGAAACGAGGCGCGCTTCGACGCTATATTGACCGACGTCAGCTTGATCGAGCCGCGCCTATCTGGTCCAGCAACAATGTCTGGGACGGTGGTCCAAATCGCAGATGGTATCCTAAAAGTTGATGTATCAGGTGATGTGAAAAATTCGGTATTCACACTGACAGCCGATATCGAACAAGACTATCTAATCGATGGTACGATCAACGCCGATGTGACCGATCTTACGACCTATAGCGCCTTGATTGGACAACCGATCTCAGGCGGCATGTCCGCCCAGTTGACTGGCTCCATGTTGGCCGACCTATCAGCATTTGACGTAAAATTGGGCATGCAAACCAGTCGTCTTGGCGTTGGTAACAGTATCGCAGACATCTTATTGGCTGGAAATGGCCAGTTGGCGGCGCAGGCGCAGTTAAAAAACGGTGATCTGGTTATCACCGATCTGGCCCTGTCGACGGCCAATGTAACCGCCAGCGGCAATCTAGGTGGGAAGTCTGGGGCTGGGCATGGCGTCTTCACCGCTCGCCTGCGCGATGTTGGCGTTTTGACTGAACAACTCAGCGGTCCGATCACTGCAGATGGCACTGCCTCCCTGGATGGACTTAGCAACTGGGGCGTTGAAGCACAGGCCAGTGGGCCAGGAGGCATTGCGCTGCGCGCAGGTGGTCAGGTCGGCGCAAACGGAACGGTGAACCTAACTGCAACAGGCGAAGCGCCGCTGGGTTTGGCAAACACCTTGATTGAACCGCGACGGATTTCTGGCGACGCTATATTCGATTTTGCAATCAACGGCCAACCAAGTCTGAACGCTCTTTCAGGCCGTCTCGATTTGCGCAATGCCCGATTGACCGCGCCAACTTTGGCCCAAGGTCTATCGCAGATCGCTGGCGGAGTGACCTTCGCAAATGGAACAGCGCAAATTGGCCTCACTGGTGACGTTTTGTCAGGTGGAATTTTGGCTGTACGCGGCCCCATTTCTTTGGCATCGCCACAAGCCGCTGATCTGGCAATCGACCTCAGTGAGGTTATCCTAAAGGATCCAGAGCTTTACCAAACAAGCGTATCAGGCGGTTTAACTGTCAAAGGACCATTGGCTGGCGGCGCGCGGATTGCGGGCCAGCTGACCCTTGGGCAAACCGATATTCAAGTGCCGTCCTCGGGTGTCGGTGCATTGGGCGACCTACCAAATGTGACCCATATCGGCGCAAACGCAGTCATCAGAACCACCCTTGATCGAGCCGGAGTCTCGGCCGATGGTACCAATAAAACGACCAGTACAAACAACGCCCAACCTTTCCCGCTTGATATCACAATCAGCGCACCCGCGCGTATCTTCATCCGCGGCCGTGGGCTTGATGCCGAACTTGGCGGCTCATTGCGGATCGGTGGCACAACGAACAACATCCAACCTATTGGCCTGTTCGAGCTGACCCGCGGCCGCATCAATATCCTGCAGCAACGCTTTGATCTGACCGAAGGCAGCGCATCGCTTCAGGGTGATTTTGAACCTTACATCCGACTTGTTGCCACGACCGAAGCCCGCACGGGCACCGTCATTTCTATCATTGTTGAAGGCCCTGCAACGGAGCCAGAGGTCAGCTTTGTTTCAACCCCGTCCTTGCCGCAAGACGAGGTTTTAGCGCAACTGATCTTTGGGCGCGAACTGCAGAACATCAGCCCACTTCAAGCGGTTCAACTGGCCGCCGCAGTAGGCACATTGGCGGGCCGTGGTGGCAGCGGACTAATCGATAGCTTCCGCCAGAATATCGGCTTAGACGATTTTGACGTCACCACCGATGAAGACGGAAACGCAGCCGTGCGGGCAGGCAAATACCTGTCTGAGAATATCTATACTGACGTAACCGTATCCAGTGATGGATCGACCGAAATAAACCTTAACCTCGACATCACCGATGAGGTTACGGCCAAGGGCACGGTCAATGCAGGAGGTGAAACCGGTATCGGAATCTTCTTCGAACGGGACTATTAAACCACGTCCATGACGTAGTGCAGCAATTGAACTTCATCAAAGAATTGATTGCAAAATGCAGGCAACAGATCACGCGACGCGTAGCGGGCTTCTGAAGCAAGGCCTCGCGCCATGCCATCTGCATCTTTGTACTTAATGACGAGTGTCAGCGGAAAGTTGGGTCCATTAAGATCACCTTCGACCTGAAAGTAGACCTGCACCTCTTGGGCGCAATCAAACTGCTGCCAAAGAGGCAGCAGCGTACTTTCTACATACCCACGCATTGCGACAGCTTGATCAAATTTTACTGTCCCCTGAAACATGGCGTGCCGCTGAATCATGGATCAGCCCCCACGATGCTTAAAGCTGTCACGTCGGAACGAATACAGCGCCGACGGGTCGACCGCCACGTCCACAACCGCCGGCTTTCCACATGCAAGCGCCGCCTCGATTGCGGGACCAACTTCATGCAATTTGTCCGCTTTGAACCCTGCAGCGCCGTAAAGTTCGGCCAGCTTATCAAACGGTGAGCTCGACACATCCGCGCCAATGTAACGTCCGTTAAAGAAATCGCGTTGGTACGCTTTTTCAGCGCCCCAACATTTGTTGTTCATGACAACCGTCACAGTGTTGATCCCGTGATCAACTGCGGTCGACAATTCGGAAACTGTCATCCCAAATCCACCGTCACCCATCAAGCTAACGACAGGCCGGCCCGGTTGCGCGCATTTCACGCCCATCCCGCAGGCCATCGAAAATCCGACAAGCCCGAAATCAAGTGGAGTGAATAGACTCCCTGGGCTCCAATAATTTAGCGCATCTGTGGCCTGCAAACACAGCGTCCCCGCGTCCATAGTAATCGCTGCATCATGGGGCAGAACTTCGCGCAGTGTTTTGAACAATCCCGAAGGCTGCATAGGGTTCGTCATGATCGCATCAGCATCACGTTTGGTCAGAAATGCTTGCCGCTCGGCTTGGAAATCGCGCGTCCAAGCATCTGCTTTGGCGCGGTCCGCAAGTTGGGATACCGCATCTAACAATTGGCGCGCACATGTTGGCGCATCCGCCCAAATACCCATCGCAACGGGAAAAAATCGGCCAATTGCGGTTGGTTCCAGCTCAACCTGAATGATCTTCGCATCACGGTTGATATTGTCATAAGTGTAGAACGTCGCGTTGAATCCAAGCCGCGTGCCAAGCGCCAAAATCACATCGGCTTCTTTCACCAAGCGGCTCGCTACAGCGTTGCCGCGCGGTCCCATCTGACCCGCATTTAGCGGATGCCCAAATGGGATCGCATCCCCGTGACCAGGTGATGTGACGATCGGACAATTAAGCGCCTCAGCCAAGGCAATCGCTGCCTCATGTCCACGTGTGTTCTTGATACCGCCGCCCGCAATAATCACGGGTTGGTGTGCACCAGAAAGCATTTTGGCCGCAGCAATAATGTCGGCAGCCTGCGCCGAAGGAACGGATTGGTTGCGGTACCCAATAGGCTTTTGCAGTGGTGTAAAGTCCGCCTGTGCGGCCAAAACATCGCGCGGTAAATTCAGCTGAACAGGCCCTTGGCGCGGCGATAATGCAGTGCGGAATGCTTCGCGAAACAGCTCTGGGACGCGGTCCGCGCTTGGGGCTGTCCACGTCTTTTTGGTCACGGGTGTGAACAACGCTTGCTGATCTACTTCTTGAAATGCGTCGCGGTAAATGTGGCCTTGGGCCAACATGCCCGCGATTGACACAACTGGGGAAAACGCGGCCTTGGCCTGAGACAATCCTGTGATAAGGTTTGTTGCGCCCGGCCCGTTTTGACCGGCGAGCACGACCCCTGCCCGCCCCGATGCCCGCGCAAACCCGTCCGCCATATGCGTACCGGTTCGTTCGTCATGCACGCCGATCATCATAATTGGACTGTCATATAACGCGTCAAACATTTCCATTGTGGCTGATCCGATTAGGCCAAAAACATGACTGACGTCTTCGGCTTCAAGCGCGGCAACTGCGGCTTGTCCGCCGGACATTGGGGTGGTCATTGGCTTTGCCTTTCAAGAAAATATCGGATCGGTTTGGTGTATACATCGGGCTGTTCCATCAGCCCCAGATGCTGGAGTTTTGGGATAATGATAGTTTGCGCACCTGCAATTTCAGCCGCAATATTACTGCCCATCTCAGGTGTGCTACCACTGTCATTTTCGCAGGTAATCACAAGAGTTGGTGCGTTAATCTCGCCATCGCGCCCCGTTAATTCGACAACACCGTTGGCAAGCACCCACGCCGCTTGCGCGTAACTTTCTGCATCAACGGCTCCACGCCATGCGCGGACCTTTGTTGCACCCGTACCTGATGCCAAATACTCTGGTGTGAACCAGCGCTTCAGTGCCGCATCGAAAGTCGAAAACGCACCCTGTTCACGGACAGATTTCGCGCGTGCTTCGACCATTGTCTGTGCCTCTGACCCGCGATCATGCGGGGAATTCAGAATAATCAGCGACGCCGTTTTATTGCGGTGATCCAATGCAAAACGGCGATTGATCATGCCACCGATTGAAAAGCCTACAATATGAGCTCGAGGAATACCCAGATGGTCCATTAACCCCTTGAGTTGATCGGCATAGACCTTCAGCGATGCCTTTATGGGCGGCGGCTCGGATGCTCCGTGTCCGTAAAGATCATAGGTCAACACGCGGTACGCCACAAATGCAGGCAGCATATCAGCGAATACATCGCGGCACAGCCCAAGCCCGTGGATAAACACCACAACGGGAGCATCCACAGGTCCGGTCAAGCAAAATGCGGTGCCGTTAAACGCCTGCGGGGTTTTCGACATCATGGCCCATTTCCTTAAGGTCATCGTAGCGATTTCCGATCCGATGGTTTGGATGCCCGCCGATGGATGCGCCAAGTGCAACGACGACTTCATCCTCAGCTGGGGCGTCGGGGATTGATGTGTGGATCGTCTGATAATGGCTGCGCAGCCCGCCATCGTCTTTGTGCATTAGAGGGATTATCAACGATGTGCCGGCGGCCCCGCGCGTGTTGGCGAACACCAGATACGATTTGGCATCAACGGCATTGCGGTATGCGTTGCCAAACCACAGCGTGTGAGTCAACGCTTGGGCATGTTCAGTCTCGCCGCCCATCCCTACAATAGACGCCTTGCCATAGCCTTCGACAGTGCCGCCAGTTTCCTTAAGGATCATGTCGGTCAACATCTTGCCCAAAACCGGCCCGTGGCTGCGAATTTCAGGTCGCAGGTCTTCGACGTAACCGCGCCCAAACCAAGGATTTTTGATAATCGCCATAGCGGCAACCAAAAGCGTCGGGGTCTTAACGGTCTTGCCGCCTTCGATAAATGTGTGTTGCACGGTCGTTAGAGTGCGGCGAATTTCAACGGTCATGGTGGTCTTTCCTTCAGGTAAAAGCAGGCATTACGCGGTCGATGAACAGCTGAAGCGAACGTTTTTGCACTGCCACGTCCAGCCCCATCGAGGCGTAATAAATATAGGCATCAACGCCAAGATCTTCGTAGGCGCGCAGTTTAGCGATGACCGTATCAGGGTCGCCAAACGTCAGATTTTCTTCCAACATGGCCGGATCAACACGTACGTTTCCAGCGAGGTCTTTCAGCGGGATACTTTCAGGAAAGCCGTTCACGACATCACCTTTTTTCATCATCAGATTGCCGAACTTCCCCAGCGCGTTGCGAATTGCGCCCAATGTGGCGGTACGGTCATCTTCGGTGTCGTAAACGCTGGTGTGGCGCATCAGGGCAAATGTACCAGTCCAGCCGCCCGCCTTGGCGATGCTTTCATCAAGCTGGGTTTTGTATTTTTCGGCCTCAGAAAATGGCATCGTCAAAGGCCAGCACATGACATTACAGTCGTTGGCCACAGCATAGTCGAACGTGGCGGGCGACCGCGCGGCGACCCACATCGGAACGTTGTCTTGAACAGGTTTCGGGCAGGATGTCGCCTTTGGGAACTGCCAGTTTTCGCCGTTGTGTTCGACGTCGCCTTTCCAAAGTTCGCGCACCAAGGGCAGCATTTCTTGCATATACCGGTGACTGTCCTTTTGATCGAGGCCCGGACGCATGCGGTCAAATTCGCGCTGATACGCGCCTGACCCAAGACCTAGCTCCAACCGCCCGCCGGATAAAAGATCCACCATTGCCGCCTCGCCTGCCAAATTGATCGGGTGCCAATATGATGCGTTTGCGACGCCACAACCAAGCCGAATATTGTCCGTATGCGCCGCCCACCAAGTCATGATTTGAAACGGGTTGGGCGCAATGGTCATTTCCAATGCGTGATGCTCAGCCGCCCAAGCGACCTCGAACCCCGCCTTATCGGCCATCTGGATCATCTCTATTGTGTGATCCCGCACTGCGCTCATATCAATGGTGTCATCCATACGCTCAAGGTTAATTGCGATGTGAAATTTCATTGCTCAGTCTCCTGCTCAGCGCGGTTTAAAGGGGTTGGCTATGGGATCGTCGGACATGTTCATCCAGACGGTTTTGGGACGGGTATATGCATAGAGCGCTTGGAATCCGCTTTCGCGCCCATAGCCGCTGTTCTTCATGCCACCAAACGCCGCGATGGGACTAATCGCGCGGTAGGTGTTTACCCACACGATTCCCGCCTTGATCTTTTTCGACATGCGCAACGACCGTGCGCTATCACGGGTAAATATACCGGCGGCCAACCCGTGTTTGGTGTCATTGGCCAGCACAAGCGCCTCGTCCTCGGTTTTGAAACGTTGAACGGATAACACAGGGCCAAACAGTTCCGTATCAACAATGGTCATTTCTTGGGTGGGGCAGTCAATAATCGTCGGCTCGAAATACAGCCCGCCAAGTTCGGGCTGTTTACCACCGCACAGAACTTTACCGCCTTCAGCCTCGGCCAACGCGACCTGAGCTTTGATATGATCCAACTGCCCTTGGGTGCAAAGCGGGCCCATCTCAGTTTCTGCGACCTGCGGGTCACCGATGCGGATATGCTTTGCGATATTGGCCATGCGCTCCAGAAATTCATCTGCGATGTCTTCGTGCAAATACAGCCGCGATCCGGCAACACAACTTTGACCCGTCGCACCGAAAATGCCCGCGATCGATCCGTTGACTGCACTTTCGATATTAGCGTCATCGAACACGATGAACGGCGATTTCCCCCCAAGTTCCAATGATACTTGGGCGAAATTTTCGGCGGCGTTGCGCATGATATGACGCGCCGCATTTGGGCCGCCAGTGAACGCCACTTTTGCAACAAGCGGATGTGACGTCAAAACTTGGCCACACGGCATAGCATGTCCAGTGATTATATTCAGAACCCCATCAGGAATACCCGCCTTGGCGACAAGCTTGCCAAACTCAAGCAACGGCGCGGCGGCATGTTCAGACGCTTTGAGAACGATGGTGTTGCCTGCAGCCAACGCAGGCCCAATCTTCACGGCACTAAGGAACATCTGACTGTTCCAAGGAACAACTGCGGCGACGACACCGATCGGTTCACGGTCCGTGAACACAAACATATCAGGTTTATCGATGGGCAGGGTTTCACCATGTAACTTGTCAGCCGCGCCGGCGTAGAAATGCAAGAATTCCGCGATGTAGCTTGCCTGCCACGCGGTTTCGGAAAACATCTTACCGGTATCTGTTGTCTCAATCCGACCAATCGCTTCTGAGTTTTCTGCCAGCAGATCGGCGAGCCTGCCAAGTGCTTTACCCCGTGCCGTCGCCGTCATGTCGCCCCAAGGGCCATCAAGTGCGACGTGGGCGGCTTGAACGGCTGCATCAACGTCTGCGGCGGTTGCTTCGGGAACTGTCGACCAGACAGCGCCAGTTGCAGGGTTCAAGCTATCAAAACGACCGCCATCGGACGCATCAACCCACGCACCACCGATCAGCATTTGGTAATTAACGATGTCCGTCATGTTCGCCCCCATTTTCGAGAGCAGACTATCCAGAAAATACGATTTGGAAAAACGAAAGTTTTTGCATATTATGTTCGGAAAGGGCGAATTATGAATCTCACCGAACTGCGCACCTTTCTGGCGATAATTGAAACAGGCAGCCTCGTGCGGGCATCCGAAGCGATGAATGTTACACAGTCCACCGTCACAGCACGGCTTAAGGCGTTAGAGGACGAGCTGGGTCAACGCTTGATCATTCGCCAGAAATCTGGCGCGAGCCTGACTGCAGCAGGTGTCAGGCTGCAGCGATATGCGGCGACTATCAGCGATCTTTGGCAACAAGCGCGGCAGGAAACGGCCCTGCCTGATGGGATGCAATCGGTTTGCAATATGGCCTGTCATCCTGACTTGTGGCCCGACCTTGGTGCGCGGCTGTTCGATCATATCCGAACGACACAGCCACATATCGCGCTGTCGATATGGACGGGCGGTCAGCATGATTTGACGCATTGGCTAGACAACGGCTTGGTTGACCTTGCTCTTACTTATTGGCCAAGCACGCGCGCCGCCAAACTGACCGATGAATTGCCACCAGATCGCTTGATCCTTGTTTCAGATAAAGCAGACAACCCGATCCGGTTTGACAAAGGTTATGTCTACGTCGAAGGCGGAGATGATTTTGGGCGCGCGCATGCCACCGTATTTGCGGATGCCGGTACGGCGCGCCTGAGCTTTGGCACGGCGCGTTTGGGATTGGACCATTTGCTTAAGAACGGCGGTTCAGCCTATTTGCCTGACCGGCTTGTTCAGCCGCACTTGGGCAATGATTTGCATAAGCTAAAGGATGCACCGGTATTCACCCGCCCATCGTATGTTGTATCTCGAAGCACCGTGCGGGCCGGATGGCCTTGGTTTGATGATGCAATCGCTGCAATGACTTAACCCGAATTAGCAGTAAATGCCCGTTCCGGTGCGTGATGCGGGCAGGCAACGTGGTGGTCGCTGCCAAGATCAATCATTTGCGGGCGGTCGCCCGCACAGCTGGCCTGCACTTTCGGGCAGCGCGTCCGAAAAACGCACCCCGACGGAGGCGCCAATGGCGACGGGAGCTCGCCTTCTAAAATGGGTCGCACCCGCGCCTTTTCTAGTGCCGGATCAGGGATCGGCACAGATGAGATTAACGCCTGCGTATAGGGATGTTCCGGCGCAGTCGTCAGTGTGTCGGCGGTTGCCGTTTCCATCTGGCGGCCCAGATACATCACAACGATCCGGTCGCTAATATGTTTAACGACTGACAGATCATGCGCGATGAAAATCATCGACAGCCCCATGTCGCGCTGCAGTTCCATCAACAGATTCACAACTTGCGCCTGTACGGACACATCCAAAGCCGACACCGGTTCATCGCAGATAATCAGCTTGGGCCGTAAGATCAGCGCGCGTGCGATCCCGATACGCTGGCATTGTCCGCCGGAAAATTCATGCGGATAGCGGTTGATCAAATTGGGAAGCAAACCGACGCGTTCCATAAGGGTTGCCACCCGCGCCTTTACCTCTTTACGCGGTGTGCTGGGTTCATGGGTCACTAGTGGTTCCGCGATGATATCACCAACCGTCATGCGCGGGTTCAGCGCGGCCAGCGGGTCTTGGAAAATCATCTGGACATCGCGGCGGTGAACACGCCGTTCTCGGGTATCCATATTTGCAAGATCGGCGCCTTCAAATACAATGCGTCCACTGGAGGATGGAACAGTGCCGACAATTGCTCGCGCAAGTGTCGACTTACCCGACCCGCTTTCGCCCACAACACCAAGGCATTCGCCAGGATTCAAGTCAAACGACATTTGGGATACCGCATGTAGCTTTTGTGCTGGCGTCCAGGGCCATGCACCTTGTTTACGCACATCGAAGGTAACGGAAAGATCGCGAATAGACAGGATTGGGGTCATCACACGATCTCCGATACAGGGGTATGACAGGCGCGGCGACGATCTCCGGCAAAGATTTCAAGCGCAGGGCGCTGATCATGACAACCGTCATGCACCGCAGAACAGCGCGGCGAAAAGGGGCAGCCTTTCGGAAGCCGTGACATGTCTGGCGGCTCTCCGGCGATGGTCGCCAATTCGCCCTCGGCGCGGTCAAGACGCGGCACAGCCCGAAGCAGCCCTTGGGTATAAGGATGGCTTGGGGCGGCAAACACGGCGTCGGTCGCCCCTTCTTCCATGATCTGGCCGCCGTACATCACTAGCGTCCGGTCGCAAAAACCCGCCACGACCCCAAGGTCATGGGTGATCAGAATGATCGCAGTGCCGAATTCTTGACGGATGTCACCCAGCAGCTGCATGATCTGCGCCTGTACAGTCACATCAAGCGCAGTTGTTGGCTCGTCGGCAATCAGCAAACGCGGGCGGCATAGCAGTGTCATCGCAATCATGATCCGTTGGCGCATTCCTCCAGAAAACTCATGCGGGAATGACCGGATACGATTGGCAGCATCGGGAATACGCACCGCGTCAAGCATGCGCACCGATTCCGCGATCGCCTCTTTTTTACTCATGCCTTTGTGCAATGTCAGCACCTCGGCCATCTGTTCGCTGATCCGCATATAGGGGTTCAGCGACGTCATCGGGTCTTGAAAGATCATCCCGATCTCTTGGCTGCGAACCTTGTTTAAGGCGGCCATCGACAGCCCGATCAATTCATTGCCATCAAATTTTACCGATCCGGTCGCCGCACCATTGCGCGCAAGCAGACCCATGGTGGCAAAAGCTGTCTGGCTTTTGCCAGATCCGCTTTCCCCCACAATCGCAAGGGTTTCACCGGCGTCGATACTTAGGCTGACACCATTGACCGCATTCACATCGCCGTCGCCGGTTTTAAACGTGACCTTTAGGTCGTTGATTTCCAAAAGACTCATGGTTAGCGGTCCTTAGGATCAAGTGCGTCGCGCAGTCCGTCGCCGACAAAGAAAAATGCAAAGATGGTGACGACAAAGAAAAAGAGCGGGAAACCGATTTGCCACAGGGTGCCATATTGCATAGACCCCGCCCCTTCGTTGATTAACGCGCCAAGCGACGTGTTGGGCTCTTGAACGCCCAGACCAAGGAAGCTGATGAAGCTCTCAAAAATGATCATATTGGGGACAAGTAGTGTCGCGTAAACGATCACGATGCCGAGCAGGTTGGGCACGATGTGGCGCAAGATGATCTTAATCGGATGTACGCCTGTAGCGACTGCAACCTCGACAAACTCCTTGTTCTTGATGGTAAGCGTCTGCCCCCGTGCGATCCGCGCCATGTCGAGCCACGAAATCAGGCCGATGCCGATGAATAGCATGGTGATTGATCGCCCAAAAATGACCAGCATCAATATCAGTACAAACATGAATGGGATCGACATAAGTACATCAACGATGCGCATCATGACCCCGTCGAGCCGGCCACCGAAATAACCTGCTGTCGCACCATAAAGTGTCCCTACTACCACCGCGACCATGGCCCCAACCATGCCCACCATCAAGGATATACCAGTGCCTTGGACAACCCGGGCATATAGGTCACGGCCGTTGTTGTCGGTACCGAAATAGTGCCCAGTCTCAAGCGATGGTACGCCTTTATAGGCGTTTGAACCGATCAGCGTAAAGTCGACGAAATCACGTTCCCACTGTGCAACTAGGCTGCCAAACAGCGCAAATGCCGTAACAAAAGCCAATAGAACCAGGGAAACGGTCGCGGCCTTGTTTCGCAAAAATCGGGTGCGCGCATCGGCCCATAGGGACCGACCTTTGACCTCGGACAGAGCCATCGCATCTGCAATGCCTTGCATGTTTTGAGGGTTAGGAAGCATATCTATGTTCCTCTAATAACGGATCTTCGGGTCGATCCATGCATAAAGCACGTCCACCAGAAGGTTGAAGACAATGGTCAATGCGCCCACCAAAATAGTGATCCCCATCATGACCGAATAATCGCGGTTAAAGGCAGAGTTCACAAAGAACGTGCCAATGCCACCTGTTGAAAAGAAGCTATCAATCACAACAGAGCCGGTGATCATGCCGACAAATGCTGGCCCCAGATAGGACAGTACGGGTAACATCGCCGGCTTCATTGCGTGTTTCCAAATCACACGGCGCATTGGCAACCCTTTGGCCTGTGCCGTACGGATGAAATTGGTGTTTAACACCTCAAGCATCGACGACCGCGTGATCCGCGCAATCGACGCCATATAAGATGTGGATAGGGCGACAACTGGCATAATCAGATGCTGCCATTGACCGCCATTCCAACCACCGCCGGGCAGCCAGCCTAACCACAGTGTGAAGGTCAAAAGCAGGATCGGCGCCATAACAAAATTGGGTAATACCTGCGCGCCAATCGAAATGCCAACGGCCAGATAATCTAGCCACGAGTTTTGTTTGATTGCAGCGGCAATGCCAAGAGATACGCCCGCAGTCATTGCAACAACAAAGGACCAAAAGCCAATGGTCAGTGTAACTGGAAACCCTTGGGCAATGATGTCGTTGACCGACCTGCTTTTGTATTGAAACGAGGGACCGAAATCAAACTGGGTCACGACGCCAACCACATAGTTTACGATTTGCCGCCAGAATGGGTCATCCAGTCCGTATTTCGCTTCGATATTAGCCAAAACTTCGGGTGGTAGCGGGCGCTCAGAATTAAACGGACCGCCTGGTGCAGCGTACATCAGAACGAATGAGATCACGACGAGGATCAACAACGTCGGCACAGCAACGGCAAGCCGTCTGGCAACAAAACTAAACATGAATTTTGGGTCCGCGTGTCAAAGTGCGAAAATGGCCGCGCCCTAATTCATAGGGCGCGGCTGGTGCAGTTATAGGTGTTATTCACCAGCGACCTTATACAGGTCTTTGGAATACCAGTTCTGCTGGAAGTTCTCACGTGGCCAACCCATGACGTCGTCATCAAGCATTTTCACCGCCGCATAGTGGTAGATCGGAATGATCGGCGTATCGATTGCAACCAACTCTTCCACACGGTCATAGTTGGCCTGTGGATTGTTGGACGTTTTGGCTTCAGCCAAAAGCGCATCAACTTCGGCATTTGTATACTGGGCATCGTTGTATCCAGAATCTGACTGCATCAGATCAAGGAACGTGGATGCTTCGTTATAGTCAGCACACCAACCGGCACGCGCGATCTGATAGTCTTGGTTGCCACGGGTTTCCAAGAATGTTTGCCACTCTTGGTTATCCAAACCAGTTGTTACACCCAATGTCTGCTTCCACATTTGACTAATCGCTACCGCAATCGACTTATGGGACTCGGATGTGTTGTAGATCAGGTCAAGGCTAAGCGGGTTGTCAGAGCCATACCCAGCGTCTGCCATCAACGACTTCGCCATCTCGTTACGTTCTGCCTGCGTCATCGACGCCATTGGAATGTCAGGTGTTTCAAACCCAGCAGTCGCCCAATGTGTGAACGTGTACGCGGCAGCTTGACCACCGGCCAAAACGTTGTTGACGATGATGTCACGGTCAACCGCAAGCGACAGGGCTTTGCGCACATTTGCGTCCAGCAACGCAGGGTTGGTCGTGTCAGTCATGTTGACGGTGTAGTAGTATGAGCAAGACAGCGGCACAGACATCGTCTCTGCTGGGTACTGCTCGGACAGGGATGGGTACTGGCCTGCAGGCACATCAGTACGATCAAGTTCACCTGCCAGATAGCGCGTCAAAGCCACATTCTCATCGTTGATGATCAAAGACACTGTTTTGTCGATGATGGTGTTGTCATTATCCCAATAGTTCACGTTCCGCTCGCGGACCAGCTTTTCTTGTGGGACATGCTCGGTCAACATGTAAGCGCCGTTAGACACCATGTTACCCGGCTTAGTCCAATCATCACCGTGGGCTTCAATAGCGGACTGCGGAACTGGGAACGTGGTAAAGTGCGTGACCATTTGCGCAAAATACGGCAACGGCTGGGTCAGGCGAACTTCCAGCGTAGTGTCGTCGAGTGCAGAAACGCCAAGCGTGTCTGTGCCCATCTCACCTGCAATGACGGCAGACGCGTTTTCAAGCGACATCAGCTCGATGTACCAGCTGTATGGCGATGCCAATTCTGGTGACGCTGCACGCTTCCATGCATATTCAAAATCGCCAGCGGTCACGGTGTCGCCGTTGGACCATTTGGCGTTGTCGCGCAGGGTGAATGTGTAGACGAGGTTGTCGTCAGATACGGTAAAGCCCGTCGCCACGCCTGGAATCAGGCTGCCATCAGGGGCTTGGTTCATCAGACCTTCAAACAGGTCGCGCAGGATGTCGCCGCCGGCGCTGTCTTCTGCAACACCTGGATCAATGGACGGGCTTTCGTCCAGATCACGGTAGATGAATGTCTGGTCAGAGGCGAGAGTCTCGCCTGTGGTTGGATGTGTTGCATGTGCATCCGCAAATGCCTGGGTGCCGCCCATCAGCAGCAACGCTGCGGTGGATGTCTTAAGTGCTGTTTTCAAAGTCATGTATCTCTCCCAATTGTACGAATCTTTCAAATGATCCGAGTTCTTTAATAGAACCTGCGCCCCCTCGAGGAGCTGATAGTACATCTTTCGACTTAGCTCGGCAAATGGCAAGTGCAATCTAGGATTGACGCAGGGGCACCCAAAGCTGCGCCTAGATATCGAATACATCGAAAAGAAAGCTGGATTTTTGCGCGGTTTATGCAAAGCAAGTTATCGGTTTGAAAATCCCAAATGACTTTTGGGTTCATATGCGCCTAAGTAATCTTGGAAAGGTTAGGGACATCGAATGAATGATCTGGCTTTAAACACGCGCAAAGGATTGCCTGACGCGTTGCGTGTTCTGGTCGCAGAATATCCGCGCATTTCATGGGAAAACGATTCTGAGTTTAGTGATTTGATCCGGTTTTGGCTTGATCGCCATCTAATGTTCCGGAGGATTATGTCTGAGATGAAGAATGACGCTCAGCGGATGCTGGATGCAAAACTTACAACACCAAAGTTTACATCACGCCTGTCGCGCTATGGCGGGATATTTGTTCAGGGCCTGCACGAACATCACACGATCGAGGACACGTATTATTTCCCCAAACTGGCGCAGCACGACAAACGGATCGAAGCCGGTTTTGACATTCTGGACAAAGATCACCATGAAATCGACGCACATCTCAATACCTTTGTAGAAAACGCCAACGCGGTGCTAAATGCCCGCAACAACCCGACGAATATGCGTGAAAATACAGGCAAATTTGAAGCTGATCTCACGCAGCTTGAGAAGCTCCTTGATCGGCACCTAAATGACGAAGAAGAACTGATTGTGCCCGTCATATTGAAATTCGGCGCGCCTAATATGGGCTAGACAGGACGATTGCCCACGACGACCAACATGTAGTTGACCGTCGTGGCGCATTGTTTAAACGCGATTCATCCGGTTTTCGATCAGATCAGCCACAACTGATGGATCGGCCAAGGTTGATGTATCACCAAGCGCATCAAAATCGTTCTCGGCAATTTTACGCAAAATACGGCGCATGATTTTACCAGACCGTGTTTTCGGCAATCCGGGCGCCCACTGAATAAGATCAGGTTTTGCGATTGGCCCGATCTCGGACCGCACCCATAATTCCAACTCTTTGCGCAACGCGTCAGTGGCGGTTTCGCCACCCATCAATGTGACATAAGCATAGATGCCCTGCCCTTTGATGTTGTGCGGATAGCCAACGACCGCAGCCTCGGCGACCTTCGGGTGCGCGACCAATGCGCTTTCGACTTCTGCAGTGCCCATCCGGTGACCAGACACGTTGATCACGTCATCAACGCGGCCCGTAATCCAGTAATACCCGTCGGCATCGCGCCGGCAGCCGTCACCGGTGAAGTAATAGCCTTTGTAGTCGCTGAAATAGGTCTTTTCAAATCGGTCATGGTCACCCCAAACGCTGCGCATTTGGCCAGGCCAGCTGTCTTTGATGCAAAGCACACCTTCGGCAGCAGTGTCCGAAATTTCGGCGCCCGTCGTTGGCTCCAAGATCACTGGCTCAATCCCAAAGAACGGCAATGTCGCCGATCCGGGTTTGGTGGCCGTGGCACCGGGCAGCGGCGTCAGCAAATGGCCCCCAGTTTCGGTTTGCCACCACGTATCAACGATTGGGCAATTTCCTTTGCCGATGACTTCATTGTACCAATTCCAA
>Ga0075441_10000247_pt1 | contig 27572 bp, 16 predicted proteins | sample CoawatmetaG00DNA_FD_71582 | JGI IMG/M metagenome (GOLD analysis project Ga0075441, IMG submission 71582) | Marine microbial communities from the West Antarctic Peninsula - Coastal water metaG002-DNA | ecosystem: Environmental > Aquatic > Marine > Coastal | place: Atlantic Ocean: West Antarctic...
TTTAGCTTCTTTTAATATTTGACCGTACCTAAGCGGTAGTATAGTATTCATATAAGCTCCAAACTCATTTACACTAGCATCGTAAGTACCCGCTAATTTAGTTAGCTGCTCATAATAACCGGATATAAATTCATCAGCTGAAACTCTTTTATCAGCTTCAAGCCCCATTATTTTTGGATTAGAAGCGGCAAAAACACCTAGCTTTATAGCGGCACCCATGTTATTACTAATCAACTGCATTTGCAGTTCTGGAGATGCAACAACTTTACCATCTTTTTCTATGTTTTCATCTAGTATAAGTTGTCTTAGTCTAGCGTTTTCAGCTACAATCTTTTTAGTTTCATCTTTCAAACCAAGATCGTTAACAACTTTAGGATCATAAAAATCAAGTGATTCACTTTTCTCACTAACATCTCCCTTAGCGTCCGCCTCAACCATGCCTAACTCTTTACCAACTTCATAACCCACTAATTGATCTTCTGTTAAAGAAAAATCATCTTTTAATCCGTTTTCAAAAACCTTATCCATGCTTTTACTAAACCTTCCTCTTTTTGCTTCTCTTGAATAATCTTTTATAAAATTTACTAAACCATCACCATCTTTAATTACTATCTCTTTGCCAAGAAAATCTCTACCCATTTGTCTCCAAAAACCTTTAAAACTTTCAACCATATTATTTGAAAGGCCCAAGTCTTGGTTTTCTAATAAAACTTCAGACATTATAGTAAACATTTCATCAGCTCTTTGTGCTGTTATTTTGCCACCAGTATATTGCCCAAACTTATCTAAAACTCTTCGCGCTCCTCTATGTCCGTTTATAGCTCGTTGCATAAGTTCTTCTTGAAGAACAAACGCCATTTTTTTCATAAGCTCAGGTTTCTTAATCATAGTTTCTCTTAAGATAGCGTGAAACAGCTCATGAGCACCAACAGCCATGTTCATGCTTTCCATAGCAGCGTCGTTATTCACAATAACAACATGCCTTTTGTTCTGGTCATCATAGTATATAACCCCAGGGTTTTTTGGCCCACCTGTTATTATTTGCAGCTTTGAATCAATAAGCTCAGCTTCTTTTATTTTAGATTTTTTAGTTAATCTACCTGCCTTCGTTCTAGGCAAAGCTTTTATTTGCTCATCTATTTTATCATTATCTTCTTTTCTTTGTTTGTTCACAAGCTCTAAGGCATCATCAAAACCTTCTTGGTCAAGCTCCAAAAAAGTACCACCCAAGCTTTTAGTTAAAGATTTAGCTGATTCATTAATTTTTTGAAGTAAAGTTGCTTGATAATCACCTATGTTGCTACTTTCTATTTGTTCGTTTAAAGACTTTATTCTTGTGTTTACTTCTTTCAGCTCAGCGGCAACCATAGACTTTTTGCTTTTGCTTAATTCTTTTTTCTGAGCTTCAGCTTCTTGTAGTTTTATCAGTAAATCTACCTGCTTGTCAGTCACGTAATCAGGCCCAGCCATTAAAGCGTTAGATATTTGTTCTGCTTTTTTTGTTGTAGCTTTTAGCTCTGCTAATCTTTTAGTGTTTGAGTCTATAACATTTTTATAGTATCTTGAGCCAGTATCATTTTTTTTAGCTGCTTCTAAAACCTCTTCAACAGATTTAGTTTCTAAGTCTAAAGTTTCTAATATAGATTCAGCGTGATTTCTGTAACCGTTGTTTATCCACGCTTTTACTTCTCTATTAGTTTTAACAGCACCAATACTACCAAATACACCAGAAACTAAAGTTGTTCCTATTATTAATTGCTCTTGAGTTTTTATATCTAATATTTCAGGTGAGTGATCAGGTATAAAACTCATCTTAGCCAAGTCTTGTAAAGCTACGTCCACTTCTTCTTCTAAATATTCTTTTGCAAAATTTTTCATTGTTTGTTGAAGAACGACTTGTTTTGCTTTGTTTCTAGCCACTGCTCCAACAGTTTTATTTGCGTTTACCATTCCTGTAACTACTTTTTGCAATATATTTTTACCCACAACAGATTCTGTCCATAGATAATCTGGCATTATAGCTTGTGATAAACCAGTGGCTAAAGACATTAAAGATCCTAAAGCAAAACTATCAAGAACACCTAGACCTTTAGATTGACCCCAAGCCATGTTTTGGTTCATTTGCGTTTTGTAGGTGATGTCAATCATTTTCATCTTCCTTATAGTGCTATTGGTCATTTTAATCTTAGGGCTTAAGCTATTAATTATACCCTTAGCTCCTTTAGCAGTGTTTGGAACTGCAGCTATACCAAGATACTTCCACGCCGCTTTGTTAAACACGTTTGACTTACTAACTGTATTAGCTGTTCTTCCAGCACCCATTTTACCAAATGATTTCAAAACTTTACCAGCTTTGGTTTTTTTACCGCCCTTACCAACGTTTGCTAAACCTTTTTTTAATAAAGATTTTTTTGAGCCCATGATTAAAACAATAGGATAAGCCAGCATTTCCGATGTAAGCCTTGCTGTTTTATATATAGATCCATTGTTGTCTTTGCTTAGCCAAGTGTCTTTGTTTGATCCATCATAAAATTGAGAATCTGCGCGTTGTGACACTGGTATTAAACTTGAAATTTTACCACCTGTTATCATGTTTTGAAATACAAGGTCAAAATTACTTCCAGCACCATTTTCTCTACCAACTATTTTATCGGTAACAAAACCAGCGCCAGCAATACCTAGTTGATAAGAAAAAGTGTAAAGATCTGCAAACATACCAGCTATAGGTGCTAAGCCAGCGGCTAGCACGTCAACTCCTTTTGCAACCACGTTATCTTTACCTAAAACATTTCTTAAACTTTCTTGCCAAGCAGAGCTTCTTACATTCCAATTATCAAATGATTTTTCAAAAATAGGTAAACCATCAACAATTTGATACGTAAGTGCTACTTGAAGATCTTCTGATTTTTTCTTAAAAGAATTAATTTTACCTTCATACTCCGTAACATCAAGATCATAAGCTTTTTTCTGCTTATTGTAAATGCCAAGCTCTGCATCAAACTCTTTAACTTTGTCTTGAAAATCTAAATACTCTTCAGCGTTTTCTGGATACCACTGCTCTCTGTTAATGTTTCCAATTACATTATACTTGTAACTTCCTCTATTAAGAATGTCTTCTCTTTGATCCTCAAGATCATTTTGTTTGCTATTTAAATTATTGGTAAGAGTTTTTTGTAAAATGTTTTTTTCTTTCATTATCTCACTTGACTCTAAAAGCACATCATACTCTTCACTTAAAATTTCTTGTCTTGAGTTGTACACAGCGATACGCGCGTTGTCAATAATAACCTCTTTGTTATTTTTTGACATACCTGGCAAAACTTCTTTGAAAAACAAAAGCCTATCTTCAGCATCTAATCTTAAAACATCACTATTGCTTAACTGCCTTAAAACTTGCAGTTTCATTTCTTCAGCAATTTTGTCATCACCAGGTGGTTCAAAATCTTCATCATAAACGCTTTTTATAGCATTGTTTAACTGGTTTAGTCTACCTCTTTTAAATGCAGTTAGTTTGTCGTCTTCAAACTTTTTAGCTGTTTTGTTCCAGTCATTTTTACCTGTAAATAATGAAGTTTGATCTGCGTTTGGATTATTTTTAGCGTACCACTGCTCGTACTCTTGTTTTGTTTGAAAAAAATCATTACCACTTACACCTGCTTCTCTTCCTGCTTTTACAGATAGCTCTTGTAATATTCTTCTGTCTCTTTTTTTATCTATATCACGAATCTCTTTTGTTAAATTATTGTAATTAAAAGTTACTTCATTTGCCCTTGCTTCTTTTTCTTGTTCTTTTAAAATAACTTTGTTAGCAGTTGGGCCAACAACCGGGTCTACAGCCTTACCAGATATAACACCACTAATATCATTGTTTACATTACGTATAAATAGCTCTTCTTCAGCTTTATTTTCCTCTTGTATTAATTCGTTTTTAATTTTGTCTTTTTCAGACATAACAACTTTTTCTTCACCTCTTAAAACTCTTTGGCTTTTTTCTTGAATTTTTAGTTTTTCTTCAGCACTTAAATTTAAATCATTACTAACAACTTCTCCTTCTTCTTCTTCTTGAGTTTTACTAATAACTACAGATTTATCTCTTCTATACGGGCCACTTTCTGGCTCTTCGCCTTCTCCAACCCATTCTGGTATATCGTTTTTATAGTTCATTCTATAACCCTCGTTAAGTATACTACCACCTCCTAACTCTTTTTTGTTGTCGTCGTAGTAAAAGTGTCTATTAAAAAACGATTGCTCTCCTTTTTGTCTTGACTCTTCTATTTCCTCACGTGTAGGAATTTTAATTTTCTCACCAAAATCTTCAACTTCTGTAACACCATCTATTATATGTTGAGGTACGGAGTTGTTTTTATATGTTTCATTAAATAGATTTCTTTTTTTCATTTGAATATCAGAACCATTTTCTAGCTCTAATATTTTATCAAAAGAAGCTTTTGGGTTAAATATAGCCGTACTTACTTGTTTTTCGTAATTTGTTTTCCATCCTTCTGGCCTTTGTCCTAATAAAGTGTCTTTTGGATGAACACCATCCATTTCAATAAAATCTCTATGACCTTCTGGGTAAAACGCTTGCCATCTAGAGCCACCAACTTTGTATTGTTGCCCTGCTTTTGGATGAGGCACCTGCTCTCCTGTTTCGTTACTTTCTTTAGTGGCAGGGTATGTACGTGTTTTAAGATCTGACACTCCAAAAACATTTTCAAAATTACCACCAACAATATGATCTAAGTCACCGTCCATATGTAAAGTTGCAACAACCGCTTTCATTTGAGTATCTAAATCTTCTGACCAGGCGTCAATATTGTACTTTTCTAAAACTTCATTTCTAGTTTGCCCAGTGTATTGGCCAAAGCCAAAGGCACTAGAATCTCCACCACCTTGATTAAAGCCACCATAATTAACAACACCATCGTCTTTGTCTGACTCATGTGACATTAAGTTGCTAAAAAACCATTGTACGTTTTCGTTTTCTAAATAACTATTATAATCTAATTCTTCGTTTTTTTTACCGGCCATTAAATATGTTTTTAGTAAGCAGTTTTGTCTCCAAAGTAAATTTTTATTGTTCTTTTAAACTTATCAATATCAGAGTTTTTACCTAAAGTTTGTTTTATTTCATACTCTTTAGTTGAGTTGTTGTAAACCATTATGTTAAAGTTTCCAGTTTCTTTATCAACCTCCATTTTTGTATCTCCATTTTCACCCACAATTGAAGCTACATCAAAATTCATTTGAATACCACCTTCAGGTCCAACAACAGACCCAGAAGGTAAATTTTCTGCACCACCATCTACATTTGCTGAAAAAGCATTATCAATCATGTTATTTATCATAACACTTGTTCTACCACCAACAGTATTGTCTTTCTGATTATTAACACCGTTTTCGTATTGCGTGTTCATTTTTGTTTGGTAATATTTTGTAACCTCATCTTTTAATTTTTTGTTATCAAAGTCATCGTGATCTTGCTTAGCCCAATTCATATTATCGTTTTTATGACCTTTCATCCAATGCTCTGCCCAAGTTTTACCACCCGAAGTATGTAGATGATTGTCCCAAGCCATAGTTATAAGAGTTTTTTCATTATTAGTTAAAGCGTTTAAATCAAAACCAGGAACCATAACATTACCCTCATCATCTCTAGTGACAGCTTTCCCAGTTGTTCCCATGTCAACAAGCGTAATTACATTGTCTTGTATTTTTGTTTGTACACTAGCGTCTTTAAGCACTACACCTTTATCTAAATCAGATTGTGTTATTATTCTAGTACCGGCTCTTCCAGCCTTCATTTCTTCTTTGTTACTACCAGTATTAACACCACCCTGTAACTTTGTCCACTCAGCTTCACTTAGTATTCCAGTTTGGTTCTCTTGATCTTCCGTTGCAGACATTTCTTTTTTGTATTCCTGGTAATCAGCACTCATCTCGTCAGACATTGCTCCATAATCGCCTTGTGGTGATTTAACCACCCATTCTAATTCTTTTGTTTTGCTATTGTAAGACACAGACTCGTAGTTACCGCCATAAATCATAGCATTGTAATCTAGTGTTCTTAAGCTAGTTCCAGCAGAGTAGTGAGGTTCTACTGGTTCTCCATCGATACTTTTCTCAGGACCATTAATATTTTTACTAAAATTAGTTTTATCTTTATTCCACTCTGCAACAGCTCTTTCTAAATCACCAATTTCTCCATTAATAATATCCATTCCTTGACCACCAGATTGATACAAAGCTTGTTTAAATCCTCTTGTTTGATTTATAACCACCTCTCTAACATTTCTATCCGGTATAACTTTAACCATCCCACCTGTTGCTTGATCAATTTCTTGATTAGGTTTTGCTAAGCTTTTTTGTAAAGCATTACCTTTAGCAGCGTCTTTAGCAAAAATATTTTGTACAGCGTTCTGCATTGGATTTGCTATAAAACCAGCATTAAAATCCATAGTTTCATTTAACCCAGCTTCACCTTGTATAAGCATCGCTTCCATACTACCACCTCTTGGTTGTTTAGATTTTTGTTGCCTAGGAGCCATGCCCATCATTTGTTGTTGTTGTTTTGCCATATTCTATGTAGTTTTATTACGGAGTAGTTTTAAACATTTTTGCCCCAGCATCCACGCCTCCAATCATAGCGCTACCCATTTGCCCGATACCAGAAAACAATGTGTCTCTTGCTTTTTGCCTTGCAGCGTTAGTTTCTCTATATCTTGTTTGTGACATACCTAAAAGTGTTTTAGTTCTTAACTGCTCTTGTTGGTCCATCATAGCGTTACCTTGAGCTTCCATAGTATTAAGTCTTGATTGCTCGCCTAACATAGCTTGTTGATTTGACTGCTCTTGTTGGCCAATCATAGCTGAAGACTGTTGAGATGCCTGTGTATTTGCATTTGCTAAAGATTGCGCTAAACCAGCAACGCCAGATCCGCCAGCAGCACCTTGTAAAGCATCCATTATATTTGCTGAAGATTGATTTTGTTGTTGCATCATGTAGTCTGATTGTTGAGTGTTTACCTCTAAATTTTGAAACACATTTTCTTGGCTAGCATAAGGATTGCTAAATTCCATGTTCTCATAATCACTTCTTCTTGAGTTATATTCTTCCCTTGCTAACCTTTGGTCTTCTCTACGTTTTTTTCCACCTACTAAACTACCTATGGCTGTTATTGCACCCGGTATCATCATTGCTGCTATTGGTAAAGGCATATTGTTTTGTTTTGTTATTAATTATAATTACACTTTTTAAGCGTTTTTTAAATCTCCGCGCTAACTGCAAAAAGTTCAGCAGAAGCTGTTGAATCGTTTGTCATTTCTACTTCCGCAAAATAACCACTTAAGCTAGATGTGTTTATTTTATTATCTTTACCAAAAAATATAAAATCATTTGCTGTTGGTAAAAGTTCTGTTCCAGTTGTTTGCACTACCACGTTGTATGTAGTTGCTCCAGTTGTAACTGCTATACACTCACCTAACTGTATGATGTTTCCACTTTGTTTTCCATTTTCTATTTTAACAAAATAAATAATATCCCAACCTCCACTGTCGTTTTCATTACTTGTGTTAATGGCAGTGGCTGATATTTTTGCTTGTAGCGATGTATTTACTGGGTTTGGTAATGTTATTGTGATTTCTGCCATGTTATGCGTTTGTTATAGTTAATGTAACACTTGCGTTAGAACTATCCTGCTGACCATCACTTACTAAAAATTGTAAATTAGTATCAGTGTTATTGTTGGTTGCAGAGGTGTAAGTTATAATTTTTGAGTTACCAAGAACAAGAGTAACAGTTTCCCCACCGCAAGCTTGAGATGTTGAGTTGTTGTTAGCAGCAATGTAAACAAGAGTACCATGAGCAGGAAGTCTTTTTATAGTAAAAGTTAATGTGTCATTCTCTGGATCAGTACCTGCAAGAGTTATTGATTTAGTTACATTTGTTGTTACAGCTACAGCAGTGGCAGATGTTTGAGGAGTAGCTGTTGGTGCTTCGTTAAAGTTAAGTATGTTGGCAGCATCTAAACTACAGGTTTGTGCACTAGTACCAACCTCTTCAATCCTAACGTTACCAGTTACATTCATTACATGATGGAATGTTAAGTTCTCACCAGCAGCTATAGTGCCGTTAGGCGTTGCGCTAAGGGTCACGGAGGTTCCGCTAACAGCAGTAACTATACAAGAGGCATCGTCTGCTCTATTTATATTAGTACTAGTAACTCTCATACCAACAGCAATAGCTGCGTTAGCAGAAGACAAAACAACCGCGGTGGTAGCAGTGGTGCCACTACCCGTTGTTCTTGTTGTTGTAGGAAATATTTCTCTAAACAAATTACTAAAAGAAACTTTAGTGCCACCGGTTAAAGTGTTGACTTCACCAGAGTTTGTACCTGTAAAACTACCAGCGGTTAGTTCGTTTTTGTTTTTTAAAGTTCTAGTTACGGATCGAGATGTTACTGCCCAATCAAAATCATATTCTGTACCTCTAGTAGATCCAGCAATATCAGAGTTAACAACAGAAGCCTGTGTAACTATAAAATTGTTTGCACTTTCTACAAAATTTATTGTTGTTGCTATGTAACCGCGTTGGTTCAGCGTAACTGTTTTTGGAGTACTCATTGTTAAAAAAGAGTTACTAGCTATCTGTGTCATAACTATAGAGTACGTAGTGTTTGCAATAGAAGCTGGAAAAGAAATTTCTTTAGTAAAAGTACCATTAGAACCAATAGTAACAGTTGAAGAACCACCAACAATAGAGGCATTGCTTGCGTTTTTAACATCTAAAGTTAAAGTTGCTGTTGCGTCACCATATATGGTTAGCACTCTTTTTTCAGAATAAGCTAGAAGTTGGTTTTCGTTAATACTATAACCATATATTTTTCCAGTTGAATTAGTAATATCTAGTCCTGCTCTTGCAATAAAACTAATTTTATCACCAACAACTTCTTTTAAAGGAACTTTGTATTTAACAGCAAAAGCCCTAGCGGTTAAATTATCACCAGATATAGAACCAGTGTCACTTATTGTTACACTATAACTGTTTTTATCGCTAACGTTGTTTAAGTTTATAGAAGGTGCTTCTAAAAATTGATGGCCAGAAGTTATTGTAAATGTTTTTGTAAAAACCGTAGACGTTGTTAAAGGTATTCCAGAAACAGAATATGAAACAGAAGAATCTTCAGTGCAGTTAGATTTTGTAGTTTTTATAATACCCGCCATTTTATTAGTTTTGTGTTAAGTTTGTTACAACAACTGCTTTTAATAAAGACACCAAATTATACGCAGGCATTGTTCCAGATATAGGAACCGTTAACCTGACAACATTAGTGTGCAAACCAACATGATCACTACTACTAGTCCAAGAACCACTATTAATATAGCCGTCTGCTTTCACAACAGTTCCCATTAAAGTACTTGGATCTGAAGATTCAGTTATAGTTATATCACTAGCTTTTACACTCCACTTTTGCCCGTTTACAATTTGTGCGTGAACATAGAAAAATTGATTTTCTGAAGTTATACTACCAGCTGATCTATTTACAATAATTTCTTTAGTTGTTAAAGCGCTATTTGATTGAGAAGTATTTATTATATATTTAGGGTATCTTACTTCACTTACGTTTGTTGTTGCAATAGAAATATTATCTATATTACCTGCTACGTTTTTACCTTTAAGTATGTTTATTTTAGTTCCTGTTGCTACAAAAGTTTCTGATATTACTCCGTCATCAACTCTTCTAGCGGTGTCACTAACACCTGATACTTGAGAAAAACCAAGAGCCTTGCTTAGCGGGTTTGATGTTATATCAATAGTTGCAGACAAAGTATAAGTTTCTCCAATAATTAAACCATCAACAATATCTTTTAAGAAAGTAACAAAAGGAGTGCTTTTTGCAACACCTGTTATTTTAACGGCTGAGTTTAGCGTAAAACCAGTGTTAGCATGCGTTTCTCCAATAGCAGCTGGATTACCACTTTCACTAGTAGGATAATTTCCAACACCACTACTACCAGCATAAATACTGCCAACTAAAGCAAGCGTTGGAGATACTTCTGGTGAAAATATTCTAATACTTTGAGTATGCTTAGTAGCGTGAGAACCGCTTGTAACACTTACAACGCTACAAACACCTAAACCTTGAACACTAAACTCTTTAGGATCTAGGTTAGATATAGTATTTGCCGTGCCTTGAATATAGTTAAACCATTTACCTTCTTTTTCTTTAAACTCTACAACTTGACCTTGCTGCTGGTCTGTTGTTATTGTGTTACTAAACCAACCGTTAGTTTCTAAAGATATGTCTTCATTGTCTGTTTTGTAAACTCTAGAAGTTGTTCCTTCATAATTCAATCCTTTAAAACTTTTTATTTGAGAAGGAGCATCGTTAAATATTAACTTTATTGTTGAGTTATATTGAACTCCATAAAAATTATTTCTTAATGTACTTGCGTTGTGCTGGTACAGCTCACCTTCAAAAACAGTATAGTAGTCACCACTTACAGAAAAGCCGTTTTCAAGAATAAAAGATTTTAAACTTGTCCAACCATTAACTCCTTCAGAAAAACTAATTGTTTTGTTGTTAAGCGTAATGTTATAAACATCTTTATCTTCATCATAACTACCTACAATAGTGTCTGAAACAGATAAATTATCTTTAAAAAACGTAGACACACCGTACTTAGACACGTCTGTTAAACCATCGTTAGACAATCTTAAAACAGCATTTCTATTTTTATCTGTAAAATATATTCTATAACCATAATTTGCAAATGACTCAGGATTTTTTGAAATACCAAATTCACCAGCAAAAGGTACTGATTGCCCTAAAACGTTGTTAGTTGATGTTAAGTTAACATTACCATCAGCATTAAATAAAGCGTCTTTATTAGCTAGTATTTTCAACGTTTTGTGTTCGCAAAAAGCTATAACATTAGTGTTTCTTGTAAAAAGTTTTTGTATAGTGCCGTAGCTTGGATTTAAATCTTTTGTTATTTTTTCAGCTTGTATAAATTGATTTAAATTGTTAACACCACTTTTGCCGTTAAATATACCTGAATATATTATTCCACCACCAAGAGTTTCTTCTTGATACGTGTCTAAAAATGTTGTACTAACTCTAGGACCTTTGTCTATTGTAACTTCATTAAAACCGTCTCTAATTCTATTGGTTTCAACACCATTACCATAAGCAAAACAATTAAACCAGTTTAATGGAAATTCATAATCAAACTCAGCTTTAACTACGCTTTGCCCTATCAAATTACCATCTTCGTCAAAAATATCAACATTTGGAGCATTAGCTAATGATTTTGTTTTTAATTTTTGCTTAAATTTAACGTTGCCATTATTGTCTTTTGTAAATATTGTAACAATTGATGATGACGTAACATGCTTTACTTGACTATTTAAAGATCCTTTAATAATAAATTTTGGATCACTATAATTACTAATTACTGTTGTAATTTGTGCGTCTGCAACAAAAACGTTAGAGTCAATAGTTCCATTTGGTTTAATAACGTCTCTTTCTATAAACATATCATCTTTTAATATTAAAAACGATTTAGGTGTTTCGTAGTAAAGATTTAAATCAGTTGATTCTTTAGGCTGAACCTCAAACACAGCAGGGCTATCGCTACTAAAAGTAGACTTGTTAGTAACAGGTGCTAGTATTTGTAGTTCTGAAGAGTTTACGGCTCTACCGGCGTGATTAGCTGTTGATCCCGTGCTGTTTTCTGGATCACTCTCACCAGTACCATCATATGGAAGTATTCTTTTAGCAAGATTTGATGTAATGTTATCGTTTAAAAATCTACTTGTAGGAGACCAAGTAACAGGTATGTCTAGAGTTAAACTCCATCTAATACCTTGATTTGATCTATGGTCATCGTCGGTGTTAACGTAATTATTCACATCAACAAACTCAGATTTTATAACAGTATACACAGTTCCAACGCCATCATTGAGCGGACCTGGATCATCAGTCCATCTAAACCTAGTACCAACTTTTTTCAATGCTTTATATAAAGTATAGTTTTCTGTTATTTGCATTTTTTCAGGGCCATTAGGCACGTTAAAAACATAACCATCAGGTGCTGAGTTAGTTTTTGGATAACCAGGTCCAATGTTAAAAAGCCTAAAATCAACATGTGTACTACCTAATTGAAAACCATGACCAGCGGATTGGTAAGATTGGAAGTGAAAAGGAACACTTGAAGAGCTATATTGATTCCAAGCCCAAGCCTGGTCTATAGCGTATCTTTGTCTTCCATCGCCGTTAGGCAATCTAGTGTCTGTTGTTCCTTTATAGTTCCAATAGTTTTTCATAACACCTTTTATAGCTGCGTTGCCCTCAACACCTAGGCGAGCATACAGTGCTGGATCAGCAACAACCTCAGCATCTCTACTGAATGTTACTGAAACATTATCAGAAACTCCTAAATTTGCACTAAGTCTAGCTGTATTAGCCGGTAAAGTTATAACGTTTGCATTACCAGAAGTACCAACATCAACACTTATATCCGAACCCGTGGTGTTTACATGAGTTACTCTTATTGTAGCGTGAATACTCATTACAGCACCTATTAAAACATTGTTAACATTACTAGCATCAAATGTTACTAAATTAGTACTACTACCGCTAGCTCCGTTTACTGTTGCTGTCGTGCCACTTCTAAAACTATAATTACCACCTTCTTGAATTTGATTTGCGCCGTGGTAACCAAACTTATTATCTCCATCTGAGTTATCGTGCGCGCTTACATTGTCTTGCCCACCACCCGCAGCTCCTGTGTGCCCTGCTTCATTATCACCAACAACTCCAGCCCCTAGGCTTGATATGTTTAAATTTTGAATCCAATAAACTTTTTGTGTAGACTCTATTCCAAAAGTTAATCCATCTGATCCACCAATACTTGTAACGTAATCTACTAAATACTCATCTTTAAGTGTTTTAATAAAAAACCTACCTTCAAACTCTTCATCAAAATCTTTTATTTGATCTTCAAATAACTCAAAATATTCTGCACGACCACTAGCTCCAGGAGCACCACCAACAAAATTAATATCTGAGTCAAATGGTTTTTTAAGCAAAAATTCATAATAATCAACACTTTCAAAAAAATCTCCATCGTTATCACCGTCTACCCTTGTTATTGAATCTACTTCATAGAACCTTGAGACTGTGTTTTGAGAAAAAGATCCTATTCTTATATACCTAGAGCTTGAAGATGTGTTATGGGAATTTTTTAACAAATCATTATTAGCTATACCACCATTACCTCTAATCCTAATAGATATACCATCTTTTATAGGATAACCTGTTGTTGTATCGTTAGAAGTTCCAAACAATTGGTTTTCCAACCTGCCAAGAAGGTTTCTTTTATACCTAACAGCGTCTGGAGCTATTAATGCTTTTGCTAAAACTCTATACTTAACAGTTTTTGCAACTTCAAATTTAGTATTTGAATCGTGGGCTTTTTTCAATACAATATCATCCCCTTCTTGAACTTTATTTACATCACTTGAAGGAAAAGAAACCCACACAAACTCTTCTGTTTCAGCCTCGTAAACTCTATCCATTGTTAAATTGTAAAACTCTTCTTTAGGTTCTTTTACGTAGTATTTTAAGTGAGTAAAATAATCTTCAGGAGCAAAATCACTTATAACAGATAAATTATTAGCTGTAAAAGAATCTACCTGAGTAAGAGTAAAAGTAGAGTTATCGTCGTCAGAAAAAACTGGAGTCTGTCTACCGTATTGATCTAGCAAACTAACGCCTAGCTGATAAGTTCTTAAAGACTTTATTGATTTTGATGCGTTAAAGTTTTCATTTAAGTTAGAGGAGTTAAGCTGTACTATAAAATTTGGTTTTTCTTGAACATTATATTGTTGCTTATAGTTAGCGTATAACAACCTGTTAGCTGTTATTTCTTGAGCTTTGGCAGACCTAGGAACATTATCGTAAGGTCTTAATAATTGGTTACTAGGAAGCATTGCGTTTAACTGCTCTGAAGTAATATCTACTACATCGTTAGCAGTTAAAGTGTCTATTTCTATTGAATCTAAAGTTCTAAACTTGTACACACTTGGTGAGTCAGAAAATTTAACAAGAATATCTAGCTCTATAACATCACTAGGCGTAACAACAAAATCATTTAATGTTATTTTACTAACAGTATTTATCATGTTTGTATTAGTACCAAGCTCTGCATTAAAATTATAACCTTCTTCTGTAGGTAAAAAAGCAATTTCAGAAAAAGCAGATATGCAAGAATATTCACCGTCCATATACTTCCATCTATATGCAAATCTAGGAAATTTCTCTTCAAAAATTTGAGTTTCTGTTTCTTTAGTAACATCCCAATAATCAGCATCTGTAATGGCCATGTTTTTTATATCCTCACTAATACTCATGATTTTAACATCAAATATTTTTCTAAACCCATTTGAAGCCACACTGCCACTGACTTTTTCAGCTAGCAGTTTTAATCTAACCGTAACTTCATCATCTACGTTATTAGTTGTAGATGTGTTTGGTGCTTTTAAAACAACTATATCACCTTCTTTGTAGTTAGGTCGTGGAGAAAAAACTACTTGTTGTATTCTAATAGTTTTACCATCTTTGTCTAAAACGAGAGTTCCACTTGCATCAGTCAAATCTTGATCAGATCTTGTTCCTTGAGGTTTAACTTGTATTACACCATTAGGAGAATCGTCAATATAAGTCCAATAAGAATTTGTCTGCAAGTGGCTTAAAGCAAATCTAAAACCAACTGAAACACCACTAGCAACACCACTAGCAACAGCGGCACTTGTTGTTACAATGTTAGTGTTGCCGTTGCCGTTGGTTGTAATAGCATCAACTGCAATTACGTCATTATTAGCATCTTTTAAAACATCTCCACTTGAATCAGTGAATGTCATACCAACCTCCACACCATTCCAAACAGCAGTACCATCTAAACTATCATTGTTATCAAAAGTAATTGTTGTGCCATTAGAAGTCGCACTTGTAGTTCTTAGTATAAGCTGGTGGTAAATAGTTGTACTACCAGTAGAACCAGCCGCAAAAGGATTTCCGCTTGACCTGTAACTTGTTTTTGCTGGGTGATCTAACTGTGTAACGCTAGGGTCTGTTGTTCCTCCTGAATCTCTAAATAAAATTAAAGAAGGTGCATCTAAAGGGTATTGCTTAATTACAGTTATGTTTTCTTCTAAAACACTGTTTGCTGTTACAGTGTTGTTTGAATTAACAAACTTTGTTGTTGTAGAGAACACATTGCTTCCAGCAACTCCAAGTTTAAACCTGTCTATATTTATTTTTTTAGGTTCTTGAACACCATCAGTCCATAACAATAAGCCATCTATAATGTTAATTCCAGTTATTAAATTTTCTTTATTAAAATTTAAAAAAGGTGATTTAAATTTTAACGTTGTTCCGTTTGGAATATCTAATTGAGCAACATCTAAAGTTATTGACGTTGCAGAGGTTACTACCGCAACTTTAGCTAACCCACGAACGCCAGTTCCCTCCACTATGTGACCAACTTTTATGTTAGTGTTAGAACCTACTGTAACCACTGCTGACTGTGAGCTGTGTGCGCTTACTGTTGTGGTTGTTATAACAGTGTTGTCAACTAAAACAGCCTCTACGCTATCAGCCTGTTGATCATACTCTATAATAGCATCTACGTCATCACCCGCTACAAACCATAATATTTTTTGATTTTCTGGATTTAAAACACTTCCAACACATTTAGCCCCAGCTATACCTATTGTAGAAACCTTTAGGTTACCAAAAGAATTTTGCGCTGACCCAACGTCGCTGCCTTCAGTGGTAGCAATGTCAATATTCAGCGCATCTCTATATTCGTTTTTAGGTATTAGTCTCTCGTCAAGGTCTTTGTTCATCTTCCCCGACGTAAAAGTATTTTTAATCTCCGGCATATACTAGTGTTTTATTTGCTTAGATTTACCTCTAAGTATTTGAGTTAATTCTTCTATTTTTAGATTTGATAGCCTTAGTTTAGCTGTTCTTACAGCTGCAAATTTTTGTTTTTGAAATCTTCGGACTATATATTCTTGTACGTTTGCCTTTGTGTTCATTATGGCAAATGCTATACACTTATACATTGCTTCTTCTGCAAATTTATGTACTTGCATTTCCGCATCAGTACCTAAACTATCGCTTATATACTTTAAGGTTACAGTTTTTCCACTAATGTTAGAGCTAAAATGTATTTTTCCTTTGTTTTCATCTATATAAAAAGATCCGTTAACCTGAGCATGCTGAGGGTCTATACCATATCTTTGCCCAATATTAAAATCATAAGTATCACTATCATGGTTGTAGTCGTCTTTAGTGCCTTCATCTGAAGTAGATGACTGGTAAGCAGTCCAAGTGTCAGAGTCTGTTGTTGTTAAGTTGTCTCCTGTAAATTGATAAACACCAGCATCGTTTTGAGTTATAGCTGTTGGATTTGATGTTTTTATCGCGGGATACAATATGTGTTCTATTCCAGACTGATCTTTATATGTAAGCTTAACATAATTTACATAATCTTGTGGCAATACCATTTGTAATGTTGAAGGTACTTCTATTTCTTGTGCTTTAGTAGATTTGAAAGTGTCAAAAGAAAGCTCTTGCAAAGCTCTTTGAGCGTGAAACGCTACATCTACTCTTTTAATTTTTTGTATTATTTTGCCTTCACCAACATAAGCTACAGTAAATTGATTTATTATGTTTTCTAAAGAAATAAATTGATAAGTTCCAAAGTCTGATCCTTCGTAGTATACCTTCTGTGTAGTTCCATCTAGTAATCCCATTTATTATTGTTTTTCTTGTTGATTTATTTTCATTTCTTCTTGAGTTGCTAATTGGTATAAGTTTGGATCAGCTATAGAAACACCTGATAAAGCTAATATTTTATAAACTAATGTAGCTTCTTCTGACTCATGTAACTCAAAGTCTACTGCTGAGGCGCTATTGTATAAGGCGCTACCATTTATCTCAGTAAAACCCCAGTTTACAGTTAGTGGTCTTCTAATGTAATTACACTTTATATCTTCCGAAGCAAACGTCATTAATCTAGCTCCAGTTGCAGTTGCATCAGCAGATAACCCTAAAGCTCCATCTGAAGCTATGGAAGTAACTGTTGTTCCAGTTGGTATACCAGAAACAGCCGTAACTACTTGTCCAACTTCTATAAAACTAATATTACCACCAACGGCTACGGTTGCTGTGTCATCAGAGTCAATGTTTCCAGATTGAGTAAAAAATACAGCCGCAGAAGCAGATGGAGTTGAACTGTGTGGTTTTATTTTAACTCCAGTTGCTGATGTTCTAGAGTATATAGGTCTTGATGGTGTTGGTTTTGTTAATGGAGATTTATCCATTAGCATCATTTCATCTTCAGTTACCTCTTCAATAATACTAGAGCTACTACCACTAACACCGGTTAATGCTAGCCTTGTTAAGTTGTCAAGTCTATAAACATCGCTTGGCAACGTACCGTCTCCAAAAACGTTTGTTATTGTAACACTTTGTTGTCTTTTTTTAAATATACTTATTTTTTCCTCTAGCAAATGCGTTAAATCTGCGTATGGAGTGTTGTCTTTTGGAAGTCTATTAAACTGTCCTTTGTCATAAAAATATTGTTCAAACATTTCCATTTGTGCTTGGTTAGCAAATAAGTTAAACTCTTGAGGAGTTATATAGCCTCTTTGTTCTTTGTTAGCTAAAGCTAATACTCTTTGATACACTGTGTCTACGCTTATTGCCATAATTTATTTTTGTTTTGTAGTTTGCAATCGCCCCGAAGAGCGACTGCTTCTACAAAGGTTTTTACTTTAATTGTTTTTCAATATTTGAATAAATCTCCATACCTTCATCAGTCTTAAACCAAGAAGCTAAAGCTGAATATGGATGCTCATCAAATGGTACATTCATTAATTTTCTATCATTAGAACCCCAAGTAAATGTTCTTTGGTCAGATGATAATTTCAACAACCCTATTTCTGTTGCTTTAATACCAAAATTTCTAAGTTGAACATTGTCATCATTTACTAGCTCTAAGAATAACGCAGGATTTCTTTTAGCATATATTAGTAAATCTCTTTTAAGTTCTTTAGAACTCATCTCTGATACTTTAGAACCTAACTCTACTCGCATAACAGCTTCAGCCATATCAATGTCTAGTTCTCTAGCAGCTAACAAAGCATCTATTTCTAATTCTAAATCTTCAACTTCATCAACAGCTACATCTTCAGCACTGTATTCGTAAAATAAAATGTTTTTCTCAGGGTGATAATTAGAAAGTAGTTTTTGTAAAACTGTTTTTTCTCTTGTCACATGAAGCGAGCCGTTTCTAAAAATAATATGTTCTAATCTTTGATCTCCAACCATTTCATCTACAAATGGAGTTCTTTGATTTGAAGTGTATTTTAATTCTCTTTCATATCCTTTTTCTTCATCAAAATAATGTATATTTGAAGATTTTATAGAATAACTTAAAGGTTTTTTGTTTCTATTAAGAAAATAAACTCTATCTTTTATTTCCCAAGTTTCTTTTTTTTCTTTAGGTTTTTCAACCGTTGGTTTTGGAGTTTCTTTAACCGTTACTACTTTGTCTATATGCTCATCACCAGGATCACCTTGGTATGAGGCTTTTGTTTTTGTTTTTTTTGCCATGATATAATATAATATAAATTAATAAAAATAAAAGGACCGAGGCCGAAGCCCCGGTTCTTTCAATAGTTTGTGCTTATTTCATTAACATGAAATTGTTAGCACCTTGTGTAATTAAACATCTTTCAGATAAGTAATTAACTTGCATTGCATCTAAGTCAGATGTAACAGCGCCAACAGAACCAGTAACCCAAGTTTTTAATCTTCTGTCATCAGTTTGTGAAGCTCTATATCTAACGTGTAAGAAAGGACGTTTTAGGTTTCTACCTAATCCTTGGTCATACACAGAAGATACACCAGCTGGAATCATAACACCTCTAATAGCATCAGAAGTTGCTCTTTCGTTGATACCACCTCTTGTTGACTTATCGTTTAAGTATTTCATATCAGACTTGTAGAAATCGTAAGATCCACGTCTAAAACCTGAAAAACCTAAATTTAACGCCATGTCTTCTTGGTTGTCAAATACTCCGTAAGAAGTACCACCCGCACCGTAAGAATTCATTGCAGCTAACATATCATCCATTGCAAGAGCAGTTGCTCTGTTTACAAACATCATGTTTTCTTCAATAGCTCCTTGCTTGTCAAATTCTGCTAAAATAGCATCAAATTCAGCTAAATCAGTAGCAGAGTTTACACCAGTAACTCCTGAAGAAACATTACCTCTTGATTCAATAGCAGCAAATAAACCTTCAGTACCAGACTCAGTTCCTAAACCAACATAGCCAGTATCAGGTGTACCACCACCATCAACAATGTGAGATGTAGATACAGTTTTTTCAGCTTCCATCATTGTCATTTCTAAGTAATCAGAAAAACGAGCTCTAGTATCACCAGCAGCTTTTAAGTACCATAGGTAACCGTTTTGTCCTTCTTCACCAGAAATTTCAACCCAACCAACTTGAGACGTATCAGATCCAGAGATCTCATAAGTGTCTTTCATAATGATTGGTTTGTTTGTAAACGATACATGAGTAGGTTTAACTGTTCTTGCAGATCCAGTTGTTGATCCGTAAGAAGCTTGACCTGTAGAACCTTTAACAAACTCAGAACCAATAACTAACATAGTTGCAGCAACTGAATTAGATGTTGCAATAGAAGCGTTGTCATCAAAATGTTCAGCTTCGTATGGTTGAGCTGTAACCGCTGTACCATTAACTTTTGTAACGTGAGCTCTAACAACTTGACCAGCTACAGCTACTAAAACAATATCGTTTAATCTAACACCGTGGTTAGCTAAAGTAAATACGTTTGTAGATGAAGCATCGTTTCCGTCTATATCACTTGTTACAGTAAAAATATCATTATCAGTATCTAAAGTTCCTTTAACTGATATATGTAGTCTACCTTGTTCTGTCCAAATAACTTGGTCAGAAGTCATAGACTCTTCAGCTCCAACTTGAGATAAGAAACCTGAGATTGTTCTGTTACCGAACACTTCAGCTTCTCCTTCCATTAGATCTGGTAAATATTGTTGCGCCCAGCCGTTGCCGTTTGCAGTAAAATCGATGTAGTTTGAGTTTAGCGTCTGCTTTTGTGAAGCTGGGATGCTGTTCAAATTACCACCTGGATTTGTAATTGCCATAATTTTGTTTTTTTAAATTTATTTATTTTTGTTTTTAATTTTGAACTTAAAATTAGTAGAATCATCGCTAAGCACTCTTACTTTTGGCCCACTAGTGTTGTCGTTTGAAAACGATTGTCTAGGATCCATATTTATATTCTTAGCTTTAGCAACACTATTTTTTAAAGCGTCTGCCTTGCCTTGTTCGTAAAAATGATTTGCAATAGCATCGGGATTCATTGCTGTAAATAAAGATTTATGATAACCCTTAGCATCTGACATTGTATTATCTTTATTCAAGAACTTCTTGACAAAATTATTAATATCACTTTGGGTATCTTTTACTTCATTAGCATTTCTCACATTAAACCTATACCTTTTATCTCCGACGTTATATTCAAAACCTTTGAACTTATCGTTAAAAACCTCTTTAGTTTTATTTAAAAAAGCACTTGTTTGTTTTTTTGCTATTTTTTCAGTTTCTTCTGACTCCTTGTTATATCTATCAAAAAAGTTTACGGCTTTTTGTTGTTCGGTAGTTAACCTTGAACCAGCCTTAATTTCTTCATAGTATTTAGACTTTTGCCCGTCTAGGTGGCTTTTAGCGCTGGCAACTTGCTCTTTAAGCGCTATTTTTTTCTTTTTAACATCTCTCTCTTCATCTTCTTCTTCATTGTAAGAAAAAGAATCATCTATTAAAAATTCTATTTCATCAATTGTTAAGTGAGACTTTGTTTGTTTGTAGTATTCTCTAAGCACGGTCATATCGTCGTAACTTGAAAAATCTTGATTAAGGCGTACGTAATCTTCCAATGTACCACCAGTTTCTTCCATAAAGTCTACAACTTTTTGAAATTTTTCAGGCAAAGGCTTGCCGTCTTCTTGTTTTTCTATACTAGCATCAATAAGTTCTTCAGCTAACTCTTCAGCTTCGTCTTTAACTTCTTCGTCAGTTATTTCTTCTAATACTGGACTTTCTTCTTGTGCTTGTTCTTCCGGTTGTACTTCTTTTTGTTTTTCTGTGGACTCGGCATTATCAAGCTCTGTAACCACTCCCTCGTCGATAGGGTTATCTTTTTTAACTTCATCTTTTTTTGGTTTTAGGGGTTTGTTTAAATCAACAACATAATCACCATCTTTGTTTTTATTTGGTTTAGGTTGTTCAACTGTTTCAACAGTTTCTTGCGTAGTCTCTTGGACTACATCTTGTTTTTCTTCTTCCATAATATAATATAATATAAATTAATAATTAGCTAGCTCCAAACATACTCATATCAAAACCTTCTTCCTCTAAGTTACTATCACTTGTAGATTCAAAGTTTTTAGGTGCTTTGCCAGCGTTTCTTTGATCAATCATCTCACTTTGTTGAGTTGCTTGAATTTTTGTTCTATTGTCTTTACGATCTTCTCTCATCGTATCTTTACTTTTTACTGATTGCAGTTCCATTTCTTTTAACTGCATGTTCATTTGAAACTCATGATCCATTAACTGTTTCTTTAACATAACTTCTTCTTGCATTTTCTTAGATTCAAGTTGTGCTTTTACTTGCTCTAATTGAATTTGTAGTTGAGATGCTGCTTGGTTTTTTTGCATTTCAGACTGTGCCGCTGCTTGAGCTGCTTGCTGATTTGTTTGAGACTGCATTTGCATATTTTGTTGCTGCAATTGCTGGTCTTTTTGTTGTTTCTTTTTTCTACGTATTTTTAAAAGTTGATTAGCAAGTTTTATATTTTTAATTTCTCTAAGATCAATAGCATCTTCAAGATGTATATTTTGTTGTTGCAGTGCCATTTGAATATTGTTTTCAAGCATAGCTTTTTCTTCTTCATCAGGCATAAGCTCTAAAAATATACCAAAATCGTATAAGTGTAAATCACCCATTTCTTCAATAGTAGCAACGTTGTGTGCTCCTATTTTCTGTATAAAAGCTTCTTTTGTTGAAGAATACTCTAACACATCTGATATTCTCAAAGATAAACATTGACAAACATCTTGAGTTAAAAATAAACCAGACTGCAGTATATGCCTTGTTGCTGTATTTGAATTAGCTGCGGCAAGTTTTTGAATACCAACTAGCGCATTTTTATCAGGTGTACTACCATCTCTAGCCTCATTAAGACCTGTAGTATCTCTAATCATCTGCATGTAGTAGTTGTAAGTCTGAATTAAACTTTGCATTTTTTGTCCACCAGATCCTGATTGTATTTCTTGTATAGGAACTTTACCAGGATTTTGATCTCCGTCAGAAGTAAAACTTCTTCCTATAATCGAACCAGTTTGAAAAAACATATTTAAAGCTTCTTGCGGATTGTAGTTTGTTCCGTTGCCAAGATCTATTTCTGCCAAACCATCAGCATCTAAATATATACCATCAGGAACTATTCTTGATAAGACTTGTTGAAGTTTTAAATGAGTCAACTGTATCATGTCAGCAAAACCAGTTATACGACTAACTAAAGACTCTATTCTACCTTTGTACATTCTAGGCGCTACAATAGAGTAATTCATTTTAACTTTATTAAAATCACTTTTAGGACGAACCATATTTTGAGCTAACTCCCACTTTATAAGCTTATCAGTACCTAATATCAAAGCGCCTTCATAAAGAACTTCTATTTTTCTAGATATTTTTTCAAACTCAGAGTCTGAACTTTTAGGAGGATTAAAACTGTCAGTTTTTTCAATTGCTTTACTAGCACCACTTCCTGTTTCTTTTATTTTGTATACTTCGCTTTGATAAGTTTTGTAATTAAAATAAAGAACTTGAACCTTGTTGTTGTCTTCTTCTTTTGAATTAGTACCTGTTGTATTGTAGTTAAGTCTTTGGTAGCTTTTGTTACTTACAATGTCTTCTAGCTCACTTGTAGACATATCTGGAAACTCTTTTACGAGTTCATTTATAGGTATTGTTTTAACTTCACCAACATAATATATATCATCAAAGTAAGGAGATTCTGTATAGGAGTATACCAGGTCAACAGGATCTACATACTTAACAGTAACACCTTCCGATGTACTAAAGTTTGTTTTAACAGCACCTATTCCAAGAACGGTTAGGTCGTAAAAAAATCTTTTCTTAACAAGTTCGTATCTGTTACCATCTAGCAGTACGTTTATAGCTTGCTCATTTGCAATTTCTACAGCTTGCTTATAGCTTAACTGCATGTGTAAATCTAGTTCTTCTTTTGATTCAGGTAAAGAATCTGGATCGTTATTCATTATGTCAACACCAAAACTTTGTTTAGCTCTAGCACCTACATTTTTACCAATCATATCCTCTTTCATCTGCTCTAAATAATCAGTACGCTTGCTAACACCATAAGGATCTTGAGAATAAGCTTTGATGTCAAAAGTTCTTTCAGCAATGCCGTTTACAACTATATCTACAAACTTAGGTATTACTGGTACAGGCTTCCAGTCTAAATTAAGATAGGACAAATCACCGTTTATAGATAACTCATCCTTATATTTTTGTACAGGCTGCTCTCCTCTAGCGTACAATCTTAGTTTATGAAACTCATTGTGGTTAGTTCTATACTTGTTTGAACCTCTGTCCACGTTAAACCACTCGTTTTCTATAGCTCTAGCTACTTTTAAGCCATATTCAATAGAGCTTTTTTCGCTATCACTAACAACTTGACTTGGGAAATAATTATTTAAAACAGACTCAGCCATATTTATTCTTTGATTAATTTAGATGTACCGCCTTTGTTTGAGTATCTAGCAATACTTATGTTTAATTTTGGTCTTTGTTTTGGTGCATTTGGTCTATATAGATGCCTGTTGCAAGCCATTATAGCTAAACCAGAACTAATAGCAGCATCATGCTTTGTTCTTTTGTTTATGTCAAACTTAGCCCAGTCGTTTAATAAGGTGTTAAAATACATATCACCGTATTGTCCATCTTGTTTTAAACCAACGTGATCTTGTATGTACATTTCAATAGCAGCGGCATGGGCCTGCTTTATATCTTCACTTGAGTTGGGTATTCCACCAACTTCTTTTTCAGCTACAGATAATTTATTCCATATTTTGTCAGGTCTATTCATACTAAAACCTCTATAACCACGTCTTCTAAAGTAATACAGTAAACGGGGTTTGTTATTCTCTGCCAGTATGGGCATGCCATAAAACACACAAGCCATTAATACATCTTCAAAAAATATTTCAGCAGTTTGTGGTCTTGCTAAATACTCTAGAAAAATCATGTTTGAAGGAGCTTCTTCCATTGAAAACTTAGTTAAACCGTGAAGTGCACCTTTGGAACCAACTCCATCTACAGTTCCTGATATGTCATAGCTATCACAACCAAAAGCCCCCATATGCTCATTACCAGGCCATTTAACACCATTTTTTATTATAACTTTGTTTTGCATTCTTTGTGGTGGCACCCAACTAACTTTAAACCTACCTTTTGGATTTGGATAAAATATTACTTGTGAATCTTTTTCTCCATTAACCCATTGAAAATTGCCTGTTGTAACACCTAGGCTAGATGACATATCTTCATTGTAATCTATTTGTTCGTATATTTTTACAAGATTAAATATACTGTTTTTTGTTTCATCTCTAAATGCGTGTTCTGTAGTTCTTGGAAACTGTCTGTAGAATTCATTTAAAGCATCTTGATCACCTTTTAATCCATCAGCTTCATTCTGCCAGTTTTCTACAACACCTATATCTATTAATTCCCCTTGTGGGTCGAAGACATCATGGTCCGGATTATCAAAGACTGGAATTCCATGTTCATCAATGAATCCTTCATAATTCCATTCCATTGGAATAAAAAGAGAGTATAAGCCAGACGCTGTTTGTCCATTACGATTTCTTTTTGTAACGTCCGAAGCATTGTATAATTTTTTAAAGTTTTCACCACCTTTGTCTAAAGAGTTTGATGTTGATCCCATCATACACTTACCTATAATTCTACTACCTAATCTAAGGCATGTCTTTGTAACTCTCCAGTTGTTTAGTATATTGTCTGGTCTTTCCCATTTACCACTCTCATCATGTACTAGTAGTTTTAGCTTTTCACCATCATAACTATTATCACCTGTATTCTTCCAGTCTATAGTTGTGTCTAGTCCTTGTATGTCTTCAAGCTTTTCATTTGTTGTGATTTTTTTTCGAGTAAACTTAGACGCAGGTACTCTATAGGCGAGTTCGGATTTAGGCCGATCCATACCATCTTGAATAGGGCTAAAGAAAAACGGGTAGTTAATTGATATAGGTACAATTTTGTCGGTAAACATCTTTTTAGCATCAGCCCCTGTTTTAGATAATACGCCAAATCTTGCGTCTGTAGATATTGTAGCTTGATTAACTGTTTCTGCTGAAGACATAAAAGAAAAACCAGATCTTCTGTTTTTAAGGTAGCACATACCGTAGCATCTTTTATCCGCTTTGCACGCTTCCCAGAATATATAAAACAACCTGTTAGCTTCTCTAAAATCTGGCGCACCTACATCAATCTTGCTCCATTGCAAGTACATGTAATGAGTACCAGTAATATAGGTATCCGTCCCATTATTATCAAACCAAAAACCGTCATCTCTTCGTTTAAACTCTTCGTCAATATACTCATGCCATTGCTCTTTGTTTTCTTCTGGGTAGGCTTTCCAATCAAATATGCTTTTAAGCTTTGATAGTTCTTTAGGATATTCAAATTGTTTCCATTTTTTTTCTTTGTTGCTATACACACTACTAGCTTTTGGCAATGCTATTTGAAAATTTTGTATTTCGTATATCTCACCTATCTGACCAGTTCTAGATATAACAACAATGTTATGTTCTTTGTTGTAACCATACTCCCATTTTTTACCTTTATTAAGTCTAGTAATAGTGGTTTTCTTAATAGGTTCAACAACTTTATATAAGCTTTGCTCGTACATTATTTAGATCTTCCTTCTGCAAAACCTTTAAACGCTTGCTTTTCTGCTTCTTTAGGTTTGTTGTTTAACAAGTCTTCTTCTTCTTGTATTCTATTTAGTATTTCAAACGCATCAAATATAGCTAGTTTTTTTGTTGCTGCTGCATTTTTTAACTTATCAGCTGTTAAATCATCGTCTGAATCAACAATAGCTTCTTTAGCAACTTTAATAAGTTCTTCTACAGCTTTATGTCCAGCTTGGATTATACTCTTTTTCGTCTCCTTGATATTCATATTTAATTGTAATAAAATTTGATAATATTCTATATAGTTTTTCACCATCTATAATAAACTCATATTCTGAGTTTGGTTTAAACCCAATTAAATCCCCTTCGTCCACAGTACCATCACTGTATTTGACAATACCAACTAAAGGTTTTTCTTTATCTACACTGTATTTATCTGTAGATACAACTGGATTTACAAAGCAATACCCTTCTTGAGGCTTCCAAGTGCTATTTTGTTTGTATAAAAATATTTGATCACTTGTAATCAAGTAAGTATCTTTATCAAAATAACTTCTACTGTTTTTTTCAACACCTTTTACGTTGTGCCATCTTCTAAATACATTGTGATGAACTATAACTTTATCTCCAACCTGTATATTAGTATCACCAACTGTAGGTATTGCTTTCACTATAGCTTCTCTACTTACAAACTGATGGTTAAATATTTCAGTGTTAACTATTAGTTCTTTATCACCTACTTTTTTAGTATTATTGTATCTAGAATTTACAGGTGCTACAACAAAGTTGTAAACACTCTTCATTAGTATTGTAAATTGTATTCTATTGCAACAGCCATGTTTTTATTAAAGTCTTTCCAAGGCAATACATCTTTACCTTTTTTAATGTAAACACTAAACTTTTTGTCTTCCTCTATAATATCGCAAATGGTATGCCCACCGTAGACCTCTTGGCCTACGGCATAGTGCATAGCCTCGTTCTTATAGTCTTTACCTATACTAATCTTTCGTATCAGCTTCGACATCTTCTCTCACAGTTATTGTTCCATCCTGTATGTTTACATCTACTTTTCCATAAGCTTCTTCTAACTCACCCTGAAGTTTCATTAGATCAGTTCTCATTAGAGATAGATCGTGAAGCACTATATGTTTCTGTGTTTCAATTTGACCAACTCTAGTGGTTGCACCATTCATTGAGCTTACAATTTCTTGTAAAGATTTTAATTCGCCTTCTGTTACTTTTAATACTTCTTCTTTTTTAGCCATTTTATTTAATTTAAGTTAATTTAATTTATAGAGTAATTTCTAACGCCTCTATTTGCGTTTTTTGTTCAGCACTTAAAGCTGTTACAAATGCTGGTGCCGCCATCTTAAGACCTAAGTGTCTTTCGTTTCTTGCTAATGTGTCAGCGTCGTAGTTGTCT
>Ga0075441_10000248_pt1 | contig 27556 bp, 26 predicted proteins | sample CoawatmetaG00DNA_FD_71582 | JGI IMG/M metagenome (GOLD analysis project Ga0075441, IMG submission 71582) | Marine microbial communities from the West Antarctic Peninsula - Coastal water metaG002-DNA | ecosystem: Environmental > Aquatic > Marine > Coastal | place: Atlantic Ocean: West Antarctic...
GCTCTCGGCAGCATCAACAATCGCGAGGGCGATGGCCTGCTCAGTCATTCCGTAGCATCCTGCATCGCAGTTATTGGCTCGTTCGCTACCAGTATGGCTGAACCAGTCGATTCGCATCAGTGCCTTCCTCGAGCCAAGGTTTCAATCCGCCCAAACAGGATCTCCTCCCGCTCCGGATCTCCTTTGGCCTGACTGCTAACGGAATACTCAAAATTGATGTCTTTTAGCAGCTGACTGAATTGCTCAGCCAGATAGCCCCTCAGATCTTCAGAAGCGGCGCTGACCTCATCAATCAAAGGGTCTCGGCCATCAATCAGCATAAGGAGATCTTCAATATCGTGACTGGAGAGCGTATCGCCGTTCCCACGCCCTTTGTACGCCTCCAGCTTTGTAGCGAGAAAATACGGTGGGCTCACCAACCGGATAGAGAAATTCTCCGAAAAGTCATGATTTGTAGCGGTTTTCAGGGCCTCTCCGTACCAGCGATTGCTGAACCCTAAGACTTGAGGGTCGTCCGGCATAAAGTCCACTCGCAGATCATCCAGCCTCATGGCACACACGGGGGCATTCTCGCTCGGATCCGGCGGCATGTCTTTGAACCCTTTTGCTCTCAAGGCCTGCTGTAAAGCATGGAATCCCGGGTAACCCATAACGTGGACGATGAGATCAACATCCTCGGTGTGGCGAACCTGCTCCAGAACAAACTCATCGGTCAATAGAAAAGCGGTGGTACAGCCGCCCACAAAGGCAACCTCTGCTCTCAACTCAGGGCCAAGAGCCTCGGCGACCTTGCCGACCATCTGTTTTTGTAGCGCCGATATGCTCATTCCGTCACTTCCATGCGTTTTCTAAGCAGGTCTTTTGCCAGGTTGGACTCACGCGCATTGCCTATGCGTATTGCGTCTACCAGAGCAAGCAATGCGTACAGTTCCGGATCACGACGCACCGCGTGGCCTACGGTTTTGAAGAGCGGGCTGACCTCCAGGCCTTTATTGTTGCCCCTTGCATCCGGCCACACTGGCAGCAATTCACCCGCGCTAAAGAGACGATTCTCCAGAACCGGCGCAGCAAATGCCGTTCCTATTCCCCTAACCAACTGACCGGGCTTGGCCGGAAAAACATATTTAGCCCCGTACACAATGAACTCGTACAAGCTTTTTGAGTTAACGCGTGGCACGCCGGATTTTCGATCCTTCTTAGCTAGGCCAACACCGAAACAGCGCCGCAGCGAGTTGCTAACCTGCGATTTCCCGATGCCGGTTTCTGCCTCAAGGTTGCGAACTGTGTAGGCCGCTGGATAATAACTCTCGTCGCCGAAAAACTCTTCCATCCAAGTAGCTGGCATGTCGCCCTCATCGTCCCAATCCTGCCAATCGTGTGGCCAGGCTTGTTTCGTTTTGTATCTTGGCCCTAAGCGCTCTTGTTTTTGCAGCGAAACCAGTTTCAGAAGCAACCCCAGATCTTGACTTTTTATTCCATCCATAAACAGGATGTCCTTAGTTTTTGGACACAGGACAAGCGTTACTCACATTTTATATTTATGCAAGGCCCGTTATTTCAAACGGACGCGATTTCCCGACGAAACCGCCGCTTCCAACTCCTTCTTTAGCGAACTGACGAACTGATCGACGTCCTCCTGACTCTCCAGGTAGATACCGCCGGCTAACTTTCCGAAAACTTTGGTCGCACTTACCTCCACGACCGGTTTTGGCATTTGCACAGGTGCGGGTTTGGGTGCGGTATCTTGTGAGGGCTTCTCAGCGTATGTCTCCTTGTCCTCTTGGGCGTCCTTCTGGGCCTTGGCCTGCTTTTCTGCCTCAGCCTGAATAGCCCGCTCCAGCTCGTAAAGGCTGTCATCGAGCTTGTCCTGAGCGGTTTGGGTTTGCAGCATGTAAATTTGGGCGATGCCGCTTTCTTCGGCCAGCTCTTCTTTGATCAGCTGCAACGGCCTCAGCAAGCGGTTGCTCAAATCTGGCGAGGCGATACCGCTTTTGGCGATTTCCGCCTGGAGCTGAGTGATTTTTTCATCCACACGCTCAATCGCGTGGCTGCGCTTTTCATCAAGGATCCGGTTGTTAACGCTTTCTACCGTTTCGACCAGATTGGCAACTTTGTGAAGCTGACCGTAGGGCGCGTCTGCCTCAGAGATTTGCTTCAGCTCTGCTATTGCCTTTCTGGCAGCCTCATCTTTCTCGAGTGCCTGCCGGTTTTTCTCGAAATGGGTTAAGCCGGTTTGCAACTGCTGCCAGCTATGGAGCTGCTTGGAGAAGAACTCATGGATGTCCCGGTAGTCTTCTTCCAGGTCCAGGTAGTCGTCTTTCTTGTCGATGACGGCTTTGAAGAAATCGAAGCTTTCCCGGTTTGCTAGCAGGCGCTCCAAGGTAAGGATGGACTTTTCGATCACCGGCTTGCCGGGGAATCGGCCCACATCCGTCTTGCTCTTGTAGCTTTTGAGATTAGCCAGCCAATCGTTCAGGTGGTTCTGGTAAAACTCGAACAGATCTTTTTCGGTGTCTGGCCCCAGGGCATTGAACAGGTCCCGGGACAGGTCGCGGGCTTTTTTGAGGATGGCGTCGTCTGTCTGGCGTTTTTTCTGGACGGAGATTTCCCGGCGACGGCGGCTGTTGTTGAGGTAGTCGAACACCTCGCTCAACGGCATGGATGGGCCACCAGTGTGGAAAGAAATTCGGCCCGAAGCGGCCAGGCGGCCGAGAATCAGCAAAATCTCGCCATCCGGCCAACCATAGGGCCGTGCGGCGAAGCGATCAATGATGTCACTCACCAGCAGGCGGTCGTTGCTGCCAGTACGCAGGGTGATGTATTGCTCCACCTCTTTCACGGCCTGGGGGTTGCCCTCTTCCCCATCCAGGGCCATGCCCATCTGGCCGATGTCGTCTACGGTGAGCACGGCGCTCAGCTCCCGCATGGGATCTTGCTGCAATACCTTCAAGAAGCCCAGCTTGGTGTAGGTGTTCTCTAACAGGTACTCGCAAGCCTCGTCAAAACGTACGGTCAGGCTGGTGGAGGACAACTTCAAATGCTGGCCCAGGGCGTAGCATTCGGCCCGCAGCAGCATGTCTTCCAGAGTATGACGCAGGCGTTTTCGGCGTTCCTGGTTCTCCCGGCCACGGTCGGCGAGGATGCGGGTGAGGTCGGAGTTGGTTCCGTCATCATTGAGGCGAATGAACTTGTTGGTTTTCAGCCAGGTGCGCAGCTCCTGGAAGAAGGTTTTGTCGTCCGGCAGTTTGATCACCGCCTGTCCGGCTACGCCTTCGCTGGATTTGTTGATGCAGCCGGCTTCGGTGAGCTGGCTGTAGTCCAGGTCCAGGGGTGAGACCACTTCCACACGCAGATCGGATTCGTACCGGCCATCCAGAGTGTGGCCATCCAGGTAACGGCCGATGCTGTAGTCGGTTTTGTTGATGTAGTAACGGTATTTGTTTTTATCTTTCAGCAGATCCTTGAAGATCAGGCTGGCCAGCTCTTTGTTTTCATCGTTGCTGGCGATGTCGGTGGCTTTGATCTTGCGGGTGATGTCCCGCTCTTCGTTAGTGAGGAATACGAACTCATCGCCGTTGCGGGTGATCAGGCTTTCTTTTTCCAGCCGGTGTAGGGTTTCCTCGATTTGATGGCGCAGGGCCAGTTTGTCTTCGTCGATTTTCTCGATGGACAGGGTAACGAGGTTATCCAGGGTGCCTTTGATCAGGTCCACGTAGCGGATCATGAACAGGGTGCGCAGGATCTGCACATCGAACTCATCCAGGCTGGTGTTTTCGCTGGCCTGGTCGATGGTGCGTTTCACAGCGGTATCCAGGAATCCTTCCACAGAACGGTAGAAGGCGTGCATGGGCACCAGTGCGCCGATGTCTTTGCCGGCCACGCTCATGGCGGCCATCTGGAAGGCGTCGAGCATTGAACGCTCACCGTAGGCCAGGTGGGCACCCGTTGCGCCAACTTTGCGGATTTCTTCGAATACCTTCTGCACCAGCTGGAAGTGATATGGCGCAAACGGATAGTTGGCAAAAAAACTGTCCGGGCCATCGAAGTTTTTCAGGGTGGGGCCGGAGCGGTCGAAGGTGATCTGGTTGCGAAGGATATCCCCGCTTTTGTCCCAAGCGGCACGCAGCTCGGTTTCCGCTTCCGGAGTTTTGCGCAACAGTCGCTTCTGAATGACCTCGTCGGTGTTCGAACTGGACAAGGACAAGCGCGTCTTGAACCGACCGGCGATCTTGGAGAAGTCGTTGGCCTTGGATGAGGTAAGATCGCCCAGAATGGCTTCCATGTCCGCCTGGGAGGTAACCACAATCCATGCCCGGCCGTTGCAAATGGTGCCAAGGTTTTCCGTAATGGTTTGCAGGGTGAGCATCAGCTTGGTGTCGGAGCCAATGAACTGCCCTACTTCGTCCACCATGAAAATCATGCGGTGCTCGGTGCCTCTGGCATCCAGGTATTCTTTCACCCAGCGGCAGAAGTTTTCTACGGATACCGAGAAAGTTTCTTCCGATTCCTCAAACCACTTATGGGCGGCCTCGGCGGACAAGTTCAGAGCCTTGGCGATAGCCGCCTCGATGTCGTCCTGATAGAACTGGTACCCATCTCGCTCGTCTTCCCATTCTGAGCCAGTAGCCTCTTTAAAGGCATCCTTGAACGCCTGATACACGCCCTTCTGTTCCAGGTGACGTTCCATATGGGCGATGTGGGGGTGATCGCCACTGAAGCCCTGATGCTCGTTGAACACGCGCAGGAATACATTGAGGATGGGGTTGCCGGCGTCGTTGGAGCTGGCTTTTGAGTCGATATTAAAGAGGATGACGTCGGCGGGGGTTGAGGCCGCTTTCTGCACATCGGCGCGGATCATAGCATCGCGCAGTTTGTGTTCATCGAAGAACTCGACGGCCTGTTTGGTGTTGCCCTGCCCGTCGTGGGCGGCCTTGTTCTCCATCAGGTAGGAGAGCGCTTTCAGAAAATGCGATTTACCTGACCCAAAGAAGCCGGAAATCCAGATGCCCACCCGGTTTGGGATCGAGGGGTCTTTGAGATCGGTGCTGTAGCTCTCGAAGAAATCCCGGAAGTGTTTTTCCAGCTCGTTGGTGACAACGTACTCTTCCAGTTCCTGCCAGACGGTGGCGTCATCTGACTGGTCGGCTTTGACCACGCCGTTGATGGAGCGGTCCAGCGGTTTGAAGAAGAGGTCTTTAATGGTCATTGCTGATCATCCTTGTAATTCGGTCAGGTACTGCGAATCAGGTACGGGGCACCAGTGAAAAGGCCCGGTAGTAGTTCTTGCTGGTGATGCGGTTGAACAGGGTCAGGCTCTGGCCGTTGTATTCACCCGGGTAAAACAGCACAACCGGCTTATGTCCCAGCAGGGCGTGGAGCTTGTTCAGCAGGTTGTGGGCCCGGAGTACCGGCCAGACGGAGCCGACGCCGTGTATCAGGATGATGTCTTGGTCGGCCGCGTTTGTCTGTTCCATCATGTAAGGGGCAAACTTGTCCATGTGCATGGGGCCGGCCAGGGCTTTGAGCAGGGCCTTGTCGCCTTTCTTGACCTGCATGTCGCAGGCCTTATCCAGAAACTTTCGATCGACCAGGTAGTCGCGCATGACCTCCAGCAGGTTAATGCTGGCCACGCTCAGATGACTGTGCTTTTTAGACAGGAAGGTGGTCAGGAAATCCAGGTATTCGCGGACCTTGAGTTCTTCTTCCGGGGCGTAATCAAACACCCAGAAGCCAATCTCGTTGCCCAGGCCCTGCCCTTGCAGAAATTCTTCCGAAAGAATTTTATCTGGAATCTGGTTTAGCCGGTCCTGCAACGGCTGACTCATGCACGCGCTCCATCGATCTGGTTTTTCTATTTATGCCCGTTTAACCCGGGTTAGCGCTGGAAACGTTCAGGCACGCCTTGATGCGATGGCGGCGGCTGTCTTCCAGCAATACATTCACTTCAGGCCGCACCAGCATGTGCTGCAACCTCAGACTGCGGGTGTTCTGCAACAACCCCACTTCGACCAGGATACGAAACACCACCTGGCCCATTTTCTTTTTGGAGGACTCTGTCCAGTCTTCTATGGCTGAGTCCCGGTGGGCTCGATCCTCCAGAAAGTCCATCCACTGGTACTGCGCCAGTTTCTCCGCCCTCAGTATAAAGGCATCCCGAACGACGGTTTCCACAAACTCTACTAATAGCAGGTTTCGCTCCAATGCGGCCACAAAAGCCACCTGCGTGGCCAGCTCGTCGTCACCATCCCGCAGGGTCCGCCAGAATGGCTGATCGAGCCGTTCCAGACGTTTGCGCAAGGCACTGGCCTGGCGCTTGGCCGTGGCCGGACTGCGTTTTTGCAGGCGGTTATCGGCTTGAATGGCCTGTTTCCACTGCGCATCGTCGGCCTGCTCCAGTAGCAACTCGGCGATGACTCGGGACTCTCTCACCAGGAGGGAGCCGCCGATTAAGTCACTGTCGTAGCTGAATTCGTGCATCTGGTTGCCGGTGTTCCGTAGCAGTTTGCGATGGTTTGTATGCTACACGATTTTAGGGTTACGGGCAGTTCAACCTACCTTCATCAGGCGCCTGATCCAGTTTGGACCACTTTAGCCACTTAGCGCGACATATAGCGTCGTATCTCTCCCTAATAATTGCTAGTGTCCCGTCTGGCGGCAACTCCAACCGGCAGTGTTAATATGCCGACCGAACAGACATATAGGCTATAGGCAATAGCATTTCGTTTTCGCAGAACCGTTAAAATCTTCCCGGGCGTTCGCCTCAACCTTGGCAAGCGCGGCGTGAGCGTGTCTGCCGGTGTGCGCGGGGCAAATGTCACGTTGGGACGCAACGGACTCTATGGTAACGAAGGCATTCCCGGCACTGGTTTGTCGTACCGTGAGAAACTGCTGAAGAACAACGCTCCCGGCCGACGATCGGTCAGGAAGCACACGGCGCAACCGCCAGAAAACTCTTTACCACCAATTGCGGCCCAGATCGCCAGCCTGCAACTGAACACCACCACCGGCGACATTACGATCCTGGACGCCAATGGCCAGGACCTTGGCAACGAAGCTCTCGACGTGGCCAAAACCCACGCCCGCGATGCGCTGGAAGCCGCCTTGCAGGAGCACGTGGACAACCACAATCGCATGATGGAGCGAATTGGCACGATCCACCTGGAGACACCGGCACCCGATCAGTTTCCTCAACTGCTGCCAGAGCCGTTCGATCTTTCCCAGCCTACCCGGCCGGTGCCGCGAAAACTGAATTGGCTGGCCTGGATCTGCCCTGCTCGCCGCCGGGCGATTGTGAGTAGTAATGAACGCCGGCAGTCGGATTATCAGAAACAACAACTGCGGTGGCAATCGGAGCGGGAAAACCACCAACGCAAAGAAACTCAGCGCGCCACGCTTTATCTACGGGCACAGCAAGGCAGTATTTCAGCCATGGAGCAGGTGTTGGATGACCATTTGATGGACATTGACTGGCCTCGGGAAACGAGCCTGTCTTTTGAACTCAGTAAGGATGGCAAAGCTCTGATGCTGGATGTGGATCTTCCGGAGATTGAAGACTTCCCGAAAACTGAGCTGCGGGTGTATCAGCGTGGGATCGGGGTATCGGTTAAAGAGTTCTCCGACACAGCGTTGCGCAAACTGTATATGGCCCATGTACACGGCATGGGCTTTCGGTTAATCGGTGAGGGATTCGCCTGCGCACCGTCTGTGGAAACCGTGGTGCTTTCCGGCTTCACCCAGATTACGAATGCCGCCACGGGCCGGGTTGAGGACCATTACCTTTACAGTGTGAAGGTTAGCCGCGACGCGTGGGGTGCCATTCACTTTGGCAACCTGGAGGCGGTGGACCCAGTTGAGGCATTAGCGGTTTTCGATCTGCGCCGGGATATGACCAAAACCGGGATTTTTCGGGCTATTGAGCCTTTGGATACTGAGTCCGCTCCAAACCTCGCTTGAGGGTGTTTTCAATATCTACCCGTAACCATTCCGGCTCTAGAATATCGCAATGCACGGCCTGGGCGGTTAGCCACCATCGCAGGTCCTGGGTGTCGCCCACCGTCACGGCAATCTCGAAGGTAGAGTCATCGATCTCGCTGGTGATTTGGTCAAAACCAAGGGGCGACTCTATCAAGTGATTCAGGGCCGGTTTGTCGCAGCGGAGTTTGAGATACACCGGTTCGCTGGATCTCAGAATGCCCATGGCGCCAGAGCGAATGTACAGGTCCAGGTCGAAGTCCTCAGGCCGTTCTGCGAACTCTTCAACCAGCTCACCTGACGTTGCCCGGTGCAGCACCAACTGCCGAATACCCTCCCTGCCCTCAATGGTGCCTATCAGGTAAACATTTGGATCCCTGAAGATCAGGCCGAACGGGTGCACCACGATTTCTTCCGGCTCTTTCCAGTTGCGGGCCTGGTAAATGAGTTTGCATTTGTACTCGCGCAACAGAGCTTCGGTAACGGTTTCCAGCACGTCTGCATCAATGGCTGGCCGCTCCCCACCCAATCCCCGATTGATCACTCTTACCCGATCTGGCCACTGGCCTAGCGGGTTCTTCTCCCGCAGTAACATGCGGTGCGCTTCATCGAAATGGGGTTTCAGGTGCGACAACGCGCGAGGTGGCAGCATAGGCGATAGATAGGCTCTGGCCAGCTCAAAGGTCAGCGCTGCCGGCAGATCCAGCGCCGGGATGATATCCATGGTGGCATTGCGATCAAAAGACCAACGATAGGGCCTGGAGCCTTCTTCAACGATCAATGGAAAGTCTGTGCTCAGTTTTTCCAGATCCCGCTGAATAGAACGCATAGTGACCGAAAAGCCCTGCTCTTCCAGCCGGCCCGCCAGCTCGGTGGTGGTGATGGATTTTGGGTGCCGGGGCACCATCCGGAGCATGGTGAGGTAGCGGACGGCGGTGTTGGACATGCGGGTTCCTTGTCTGGCTCTGGCTTTCATGCGACTGCTTTTGTCGCTTTACTCTAGCCAACTTTGACTACTGAAACCAGCTACGCATCCGCGGGTATCACTTCTACCTCCCCTGCAGGCTCCAGAACCTTTGTGTTCCTGACCGGCTCACACACCAGCGGCGCAGAGATATGGGTTTTCATCAGTCCTTGAAACGCATCCGTATGATGAAGCTCCGGATCCAACCAAAAATCAAACTCCTCCGGCCTCAGCATCAGCGGGATGCTCTTGGGGTGGATGTGACTGAACCTCGGGTGCGGCGGCAACGTGATCATGGTAAAAGAATTCACCTGCTCATCCTCGAAATGCCAGGATTGCCATAGGCCCGCCAGTGCCGTCGCTTCATTTTGTGGATGAATGTTATAAACCTGCTTGTCTTTCCATTCATGGAAGGCACTGACTGGCACAATGCAGCGCTTGGTCGGGTACACTTTTTTCCATAGCGGGCTGCTGGTGAGCCTGTCACTGCGGGCATTGAAGGTATGAAATTTTGGGTTGGGACGGTATCCGTAGCTGTTAGGGTTTGGTTCGATCAACAGCGACCAAATCCCCGGGAGCAGATAACGGTCATCCGCTGCCTCAATCACGAACTCGCCAATTCCGCCCGGCGGTACGTTGTGCTGCGGTCTTGGTGCGACACCGGGCAGCCCCAGTTGCTCCATCAGCGTTTGAACTTCGGGGGAGTCGATTACGTTGTAACGTCCGCACATAGCTGCTTCCTTGACCGATCTGTCTGAGGCAGTGTAGTCAACATTCACCGGCGTAGGCGACCCACTCTGTCGTTTGGCTGGGTTATCCTGACTTTAGATTCTTGAAAAGCTTGAACGTATGTCCAGCAACACCGCAGTGTATGACTTGAGTCCGATACTCAGTTGCCCGATCCGTGTCGAAGTCAATAGCTGGGATTCCAGACATCCCCTGCACTGGGTCAGTTATAACGATGAAGGCCGGATTGCCGAAGGGCAATTTCTGGAGCCGCCGGGGTTGCCCCTGTTTACCCAGGAGGATGATACTGGGCGGCGCCTCTGCGATGCGCTGCCGGAGTCGGTCTCAACGGTTGCCGCTTTAGGACTTTGAGCTGGCGCAGGCCTGTGCGACCTCCGAGGCGGCGCGGGAACTGGCCAACGATGCTCCCCTGCTCTTCATCCTGGCGGTCGATCATGCACGAAAACAGTCGTGGTCACTCGAAGCGTTTGACGCTTTCTTGGCCGGTAAGCGTTCCGACATCCTCAAAGCGGTTGGGCTTCCGGGCAGCAAATCTCTTGTTCGATTGGTACGCCGCCTCGCCTTGTCCTCGCTATTACCCTGGGAGCTGGATGATATTCATACCGCCCTTCAGAACCCGGAATACCTGGGCTTGATGCGGCACCACCCTCACCTTCATCTGAACCACATTCGGCTGCTTAACCGCATCCGTCGGCCACTGTGGCCTGGGCTATTAAACCTGGTAGACGAGCACACCTCGGCAGTGGATATGTCCTGGCTGTGCCGGTTGATTCGGGACACCTTGGCCATGGCCGGCCGGAATGAACAGGTTCTTGCCGGCATCCATTCCAGAGAAGCTCTTCAGGCCCAGCATGACCGCCTGGTTGAACGGTTCAACAGGGCAAACAGCCGAAACTCTGAAGAGAAGCGCCAAACAGCCGGAAATTGCAGCGCGAACCCCACCTACAATAATTCGTCATCATTTGGCTGGAGCACACTGAACGCAAATTACATGATGTTCGGGGAAGAGAGCCACCGCCCTCCGTATTCCTGCTCCGAGTCAATGGAATATACGTTTGAAGAGGACGGACTATACCGCTTCAACTTCCGAAGCACCGTCAACGGGTCAGGTTTCTTCATGGCAACTGTCATCCCGAGCCCCCTTTGAGGCGGGACGCAGAGATTGGTTAGGTTTGAGGCCCTGGCGCAACGCGCGGGGGCCTTTAACAACCAGCTATTATTGCCACCGGCAAGTATTGCCGTCACTCCTTCTGAGCGAGTTCTTCGATCCGCGCAAACACCTTTGGCAAGTTATCTTTCCAGACCGTATGACCACTGATGAAGTCGGTGCAGTCGACATTAAAGGCGATCGGTACCGCAGGCCCAAGGCCGGCAGGCTTTGACAGGCCGAGGTTCGCGGTCTGGTAAAGAAATTTGAGGGTGCCGTCATTAGCGGAATGGCAGTTGTAGAGTGTGCCGGTGATGGCAGACTCAGCTGAAAGCCAAGACTGAAGATCATCCCGCCCCACGGCACCACCCATCAAGACAACATCCTTGATGTATTTCTGCTCCTTGGTTGCCAGCGCCATCAAAGCAAAAAATATGACCCTCGCGCCCAACGAATGCCCCATTAACGTGAAGGTTTGCCCTTCTGTGCGACTGATGGCCTCCGCCAGCAATGCACCGGTTTTTTCCGCATTAAGCATGGCCGAGTGCCAGGGGTTGCTAAGGTACTCCGTGGCCGTGAGTGTCAAGCCAATGGCGTTGGCTTTCTTGGCGAGCTGCTTGGAGCCAACAGCAACAGCACCGGCAATACCCTTGGCAGCCACACCCGTTCTGGCTGATGTGATCCATCGGCCGAATTTAACGAGATTCTTCGCTTCCCAGTTCAGGTGCCAAATGGCTTCATCGCCATGAACGTCACTGAGTCCAGTCACCCAGTCTTCCGTTACCTCGTCCCATTTCTCCTCGGAAATCCGCTTTGCATCCTGCTCGGAGAGAAGGCCATTGATGACGATGACGTTGTGGTTCGAGCCAACAGTGTCTTTCTGCACTTGCACAAAATTGAAGTCCGGGATGTCCTTCAGGTAGGCATTCGCTATGCCCATACCGGACCTGCCACCCAAGCCAGCGCCGGCAGCGGTGACGATCGCCAACCCACCTACACCGAGTTTCGCCACGGCTGCACTAGTGAGCGCTGCTCCAGAAAGGGATGATATTGCTGTTCCAGTGCCCGCTGCGCCCAGGACGCCGGCCGTTCCGAGCGCGGCTGCGATGCCTGGTGCCGCCACAAAAGCACCGGTGCCAATGGCAGCTGCTCCGCCAGCAATGGCAGCCGTTTTTTTCGCAATCCCGTAGTAATTTCTCTGCTTGGGCTTCATCAGATCCGCGAACCCGGACAGGTCGGCGATCTTCATACCTGCTTTCGAGAAGTCCGGCATCGTGCCATCGTGCTCAGAGCACAACTCATTCGCCCAGTTATCCTTGAAGAACGTCGAGACCTTGCTCCCGCCGGACCCGCCCTCCATGAGACTGGTTTTCACATCAACGCTTGAGCCCTTGGCCATGTTGTCACAGTATCGACAGATCACTGTCGGGAACATGCAGCTGTCGCAGGAATAGTTCGAGCGTCCAACAGATCGCGCAACGACCAGACTATGGTTGCAGAAGTCGCCACACCAAGAACACCAAGCCGTGACACGCTCTGGGTCCTCCAGGCGCCCCTTCACCTCCGAAGAAACGGCATCGTAGTGTTTAGATGCCTGTTCACGGCCTTTCTTAACCACATCCCCGGCTACCAGGCTGGCAATATGAATGTTTTTTTTGAATTTATTGATCATGCTGAGGTGCCCTTCAGTGTCCATGGCGAGTTGTAAGCTCTAACTTTGACATGCACATCTGTAGCATTCAGATACGAGTTGTATTAGTTGTGTATATGCCGTTGCGCAGAGTCACCCGAATAGCTCGCCATCCCTACTGACCTGCTCCCCTTTTTACTAAACCTCTCACTGCTTTAGGTAGAGTCACTTCGGTCGCAAAGCGGACATTCAGATTTCGGAATAACGCTTCGCGTAACCGGCGGCCGGAAGTGGCAGAGCGAAGCGGCGCCACTTTTGGCTGTCCGTGTTCACGCGATTGTTAGCCAGTGTTCAGCCATTTGACGGTCGCACCTCCACAAGCTCTATGTATAGCAGCGGCCTACTTGAAGCCAACGTATCCACTTTGGTGGCCGCGATTTTACCGGTGTATTTTACTTGCTGCCCTATTGAAACGTCCTGCCATTCTTCGGCATCCGCTGGCGTGGAATAGTACATAACCCGGGCAGCCTTCATGCCTGGTTCAATCAACGCAAAGCTTTCATTGAAATAAAGTCGCTCATCTCGAACAGCTCGAACGGTGCCTACCCATTCGACCTCACCTGCCAAGGCGTCCGACAATTGACTAAGATACGATGCGCGATCCTGAGCAGCCGCTAGTTCGGCAGAGGCGCAGTCCATTAAAGACATAAACACGTGAAAGTCAGAGCGCCATGCTTTGTGCGCGTTCAAGCACGAGTCGCTTGCGCTCGCCAGGGAGCAGAATAGGAGCGCAAAAATCACGAATAATGTCCGCATCGGTTTCTCCTGGACGGCTAACGCCTGCATTTGCGCGCAGGAACGGAGTGTGGCCTTTTGTGCGACAGTGGCGAAGCCACGCACAAAAGGCCACACGTAGTGACTGTCCGCAAGATGCACTGGTTATACGTTTTTGTTGATGCCATAGTATTTTTTACACGTTGCCCAAAACTGCTCTTTTTTACCTTTTACATTATCGAAATAATCTTCGAAAAAGTAGTTGCGAAACCATGGAGGTGGATACGCATAAAGTTCGCCGTCCTCGCCCTTTTCACTGAGCCAAAACTTGGGCATTTCAGAGTCAATGATTTCAAATTGCTCTGGCTCATATAGGTAAGGCTCATTTTCATCACATATTACCCTAAAGGAATCACCTTCAATACCAAGGACAATATACTGTTTACCTATTGTCATATTTTGAGCTTGGTCTTCTAGGTATTTGATGAATCTTGCTTTCATTTTTTACGTATAACGCTGATGGTAACCGGCGCCGGAGCGCAGCGGAGGGAACCAAAAGCCGTAAGCTTTTGGCGTCCGGTTGACCGATTGGTTAGTGGCGAGTAGCGACGCTGTGTAAACTCAGCTCGTCCCGCAAACTCGATTATTGCAAAAGCGCCAATCGACCTCTGGTTTTCTCCTGCAATAGCTTGCCAAGTTCCTGAAGCTTTTCTTTATTAAAGCTTCCATAGCCATGAAAACCAATCATAAGACGCAAGCCATCCTGGGTTTTCACCTCCAAAATGTAGTTCATTGCGTTGTCGCCGCCAGATCCGGTAACCCTGACGATTGTCATTGCGCCATCAGCTGCAAATTCACTGTTTCGCTTTCCAAACCAGTGCTTTCCCTTTAACACAAAGGTCGACCCATCACCTTCCAAGGTTATTCGCTTATCCGGAACCACGAGATACAAAAGGCCAAATATCATAAGCCCCAGAGCAATGCTCGCGAACCAAAACCAAGTCTCCAAAGCTGAATCATCCCAAATGAAAAAAATCAAAAACGCGGCAAGCACGCCGACCACGCCAAAAATAATCGCATTGGGCAAAATCGGACGGTCGAAACAAACTCCGCCCCCATCAGATTTGACAATTTTGTACATATCGGTCGAAAACACGCATTCAGACCTTTCGTTAAAACTCTAACTGGCAGAGGCTCGATGCCACTAACGCGAAGGTAACCGGCGCCGGAGCGCCAGCGGAGGGAACCAAAAGCGGCACGCTTTTGGCGTCCGGTTGACCGTATGGTTATGCATTATTCAGTCGCCGCCACCAGAATCACCTGTAGAGCCCAGGTCAACGGAATGTTTAGTTTTATCATAGTCGGCCCCATCGTAACCGCCTGCACCTTCGTTACGGCTTCTTCTCTTCCAGGCTGCATCGGATGCCATAAATGCAAATACACATAAGAGCACAGCCACAACGGCCGCCATCTTGTTGGTCAAAAGCTCCTGATAATCAGCCAAATATCGAACTTCCTTCCGCGACAGAAAGTTGAGCATCAACCAGCCTGCGCCAATTGAAAAAATCAGGTATCTCATCTCTAACGGGATATAGTGCTTCATACTATGGCCATTGCATAACAGCTTATTAGTTTGCTTTCTTATTAAACCGCAACACCATCACCCAGTCCAATACTGCTTCACAACCTGAATAACCTCGATTTTTCAGATCATTACCCCTCCATCTCAGGGGGCTTTTGAGCTTTTGGTTCTGTGAAAAGTGTGCACGCGGGATATTTATGCACGTTTTTGCACGTTAAATCCAGTGGGTCGAATTTTTCCCATGCTGAAACAGATACCTACAGAGATGCATTGTGAAAAGCGAGCAGGGCCGTGCAAATTAAGCCGCAAGAATTTTGGCGTTTTTGGGTGTTTTTTATTATAACTGTACGTACATACAGCATTCAGCCACGGAGGGCGAGCGTGTCGAAATCACCGTTTCTACAATCGGTCCGCACAGAAATTAGGACAAAGCAGTACAGCTACCGAACCGAGAAGTCCTATCTTTACTGGGTTCGTCAGTTCATCATTTTCAATGACAAGAAGCACCCAAAAGTCATGGGTAATCACGAAATTGAGCGTTTCCTGAATCACCTCGCCGTCAATCGGGGAGTCAGTCCGGGCACTCAAAATCAGGCGCTATGCGCGATTATTTTTGTCTACAAGCATGTGCTGAAGCGGGAGATTGAAAACCTACAGTACAAGATGACGAAAACGCCTCGACGCATGCCAACCGTTCTGAGTCCCGATGAAGTTGCTTCTATTCTTCAAAACATGGATGCAGAGTATTGGCTCATCACTGCGCTTCTTTATGGATGCGGTTTGAGAATCAACGAAGCTCTTTCGCTTCGCGTGAAAGACATCGACCTAAAAAGCCGCAGTTTGCTCGTATTCAACGGTAAGGGACGAAAAGATCGATACACACTGATTCCAGGCAATCTAAGAGAAAACATGGAGCGACAATTCGCCCATGTCAGGGCTGTACATGAGTCCGATCTGGCCGATGGATTCGGGCTTACGTCAGTGCCGGCCTCACTTCACAAGAAGTATGGACCGGCCATGAAGGACTTTGGTTGGCAGTACCTGTTCCCATCCGTAACAAGATGCGTTCATCCCATCGCTGGTTATGTGTGCCGCCACCATCTTCATCATTCATCGTACTCGCGGCGATTGAGGCAGGCCGTTCTGGCCACGGAAATCACCAAGCGTGTGACGGCTCATACCTTTCGGCATGCCTTTGCGACAGAGTTATTGAGATCGGGGAGCGATATCAGGACGGTTCAGGAAATTCTTGGGCATAGCGACATTCGAACGACAGAAATCTACACGCATGTCATTGGCGATCGACGTGCTGGAACCGTCAGCCCTTTTGATCGTTTGCCAAGTTCTTGATGGGGCGTTGCTTACCCGTTTAAGGGGCGTAAAGCCTGGAATTGGGAGTGCGGCGAATGTTCGCTTTTGTTTAACAGCGGGAACAAGCGCCACCACATCCCGTAAGCAACGGTCAAAACCAACCTTTCTACAATGCCCAAGAAACTGACAGCGTCCCAAAGCTGAAGTTGTCTTTATGACGCTCGTCTTCACTGGTTGAGGCACGCAGTGTGACCGAGGCCAGCAGGTGATCCCACTGCCAGGCAGCGCCCAGACCAAGCTGACCAATCAGCGGCCCTTCGTCAAAACGATAAGCCCCGGCATTGTCGTCGATGTAGGAATAGCCTACATACTCCACGCCCAGCCCCACACATACTGACCAGCTACTGCCTGAATCCTTGAACGAGCCCGGCAAAGCGATGGTTGAGGATGTACCAGCGTAGTCCGGCACAAAATTTATAGGAAGGTGTCTGCCAAGCTGCCAGACCAACCCGGTTTTAGCGGAGGTTCGAAAACTCGATAGTAGTCCGGATCCGATCACCGACACACGTTGTTCAATGTTGCCGTCCTGCCCGAGTTGCAGGAGTTTTCGGCCATGCGCAGCCTGAATGCCACCCACCACATCGGTTCCAAGCTGACTCCCCCACCCTTGCGGCTTGTCGCTTCCAGTGGCTTTGTGCACCCATTTCTGAACCGACTCGGCACCGCTTTCGGGCCCAATAACGCCAATGTGAGCACCAAACCCGGTAATCGTATCGGCGTTCCAACTCCAGAGTGTGCCGCTGAGCGACAGGTGGCCGGCATAGGGAATGTCGTCGAACTGCGGACCTTTAACGGTAATATCTTCAGGCGTAACCATGAATTGCCGCAAACTCAGGCTTACCGCCTGCTTTGAATCGACAGTTCCAATACCTGGCAGAAAGCGCAGCTCATCACGCAGAACCCGGGCAAATCTTGCCGACTTTCCATCGCTCTCATCAGCGGTGTCCGTCAAATACGAAAAGCGTACCCCGTTTGTATAGCCGCGATCGGTTCCGGTAAGCAGGTCGTTATCCCAGGACAGGTTAACAACTTCTGCCCTGAGACTGGCGGGCAAAACACTAATAACGAAGAGCAACAGGAAGGCATATTCGCAGCGACGACTCAACTCCAGTCTCTCCGGTTAATACTATGAGTTAACGAGCATGGCCTACTGTCGAGTCATACCTGTTACAACGGCCACTCAATCCAGATGTGGAGACTAAGTCGCTTTCCCTTGCTTTTCTAGTTCCCTCCCATCACCAACTTCCCATTTATTGGCATAGTGTTCCCATCCGGTATCCTGATGCAACACTGATACGTTAAAACTGAACGAGTTCTTTCTGTTTTCGCTGACGCTTACTTCAACCACATCAGCTTCCCCCGAAAATGAGACAGAACTCCATAAAATCAAAAAGAAAATCAGTAGTGGCCTGTAGCTCTTCATAGCATCCTTCCATTTATGTGCGCTCCACCGTTTTTAGCCGGTTTCAACGCGATTACGTCCAAGCTTCCTGGCTCGATAAAGTGCTTTATCAACACTTGCGATCATAGCGCCTGCTTATGGTTGTCGATATTCAACAATATGCCAGTAATCCGCTGCCGTTTGAACATGGCGCCTGCCGGATCATCGGAAAACATGCTGGCGTTGGACGCCCCGCTCGATTTAAGTGCTAGAATTGCAATCAAATCTATCCTGATGCTAGCAATGGTGATCGCAATCTGATGGGAAAGTCTTCAAGAAAAAACAGTGGTAAACAGCAGGAAGTCCAACGGATTTTTGATGCGCTTTCAAGCGCCATTGCCCGACATTCGCTCCCGCCTGGTACTCGCCTGGTTGAGGCCCAGATCGTTGAGGCACTCAATGCCAACAGGAACCACGTTCAATCTGCCATTCAACGACTTGCGCTTCAGAACCTCGTTACCATTGAACCAAATCGCGGCGCTCATGTCTCAGAGCCCTCGGCACAGGAAGCCCGGGACATTTTCGAGGCCAGAAGAGCGGTAGAGCGAGGCCTTGTGGAAAGCATCTCGCAAGAAAAGATGAAGCGCCATGCCAAAGCTATTGAAGCTCATATGCAAGCTGAGCATGGAGCTACAGCCGGCGATGATCGGCGCGCAATCATCCGGGAACTCAGCAGTTTCCATCGATTGCTTGGAAAAGTCGCCGGAAACAAAGTGCTGTCAAGCACCCTGGAGAATCTGATGCTGCGCAGTTCATTAATCGTTGCACTGTATCAGCGCAACGATATTCCTGCCTGTCAGCACAGCGAGCATCAGGAAATCCTCTCGGCGCTGGAATCAGGTGACAGTAGGCGGGCAGCTGCGCTCATGCTTGATCACCTGAACCACCTGGAAAGCCAGCTCCAGTTCAATGACGAAAGCAAGCCCTCCGTAGACCTCCGCGAGGCGCTGGCCTGAGGAACCTGAGAAATACAGGCACACCCTCCCGAATCATCACCACACAGACGTGGCACTTTTTTTGCTAGCAATATTTATAATTTTTGCTAACAATGCAGTGAGGGTCACGTCATCAAAAATCAACGCGTACTAGTCATAGGTGGCAGCTCCGGTATTGGTGAGGCCACTGCCCTGCGGGCAGCCAACGCCGGCGCAACAGTTACCATCGCCTCGCGCTCACCTGAACGCCTTAATGCCGCTCTGCAACGCCTGCCAGCGGATGTGGCCGCTCTGGAACTTGATGTCCGGTCAGCCTCTGCCGTCGAGAGCTTCTTCAACAGTCAGGCCCCATGGGATCATGTCATTCTCGCTGGATCCTCCACTCAGGTGGGAACCGTCAAGGCGCTTCCTCTAGATCAGGCCCAGGACGGTACCCAGAGTAAATTCTGGGGTGCCTACCATGTCGGTCGCAGTGCCCTCATCTGCGAGGGTGGCTCACTGACCTTTGTCTCCGGTGTCTATGCCCAGAGACCTAACGCCAATGCAGTGTTACAAGGCGCGCTCAATGCTGCAGTTGAAGGACTTATGCGAGGACTGGCCCTTGAGCTTGCGCCAGCAGGAATCCGGGTCAACGCTGTGTCACCCAGTACCACCGAAACGCCACTCTGGGACCGCCTGGGGCCAGAGGGCCGCGAAGCAAAATTCGAAACCATGCGACAGCGACTACCCACTGGGCGCGTAGCTGCTGCCGACGATATCGCCCACGCCATTTTGTACGTCGCGACCAATCCTTCCGCCACTGGCTCGACCGTGCTGGTGGATGGTGGTGACGCACTGGTCTAACCCCCCATGTACCCGCAGGAGCCAGCCATGAAACTTTTAAATGTACCTGTCATTGATCTCGAACCCTTCCGTCTCGGCACCAAATCCGATAAAAACCTGGTTGCGGAGGCCGTGGACCAGGCCTGCCGTGATATCGGCTTTCTGGTCATCAAAGGCCATGGCATCAGCCCCGAGCTCATCGCCCAGACCCGCAAAGTATCCCGTGAATTCTTTGACCTTCCGTTAGCAGAAAAGAAAAAGGTGGCGAGGCCATCGATGGACGTCACCCGGGGCTATACGGGTGTGGATGAGGAGTCGCTCGCACGCTCCAGAGACCCGAACGCGACTGGTAGCGATCTGAACGAAAGCTTCATGATCGGCCCCGTAGACGTACCTGATCAGGACTACGCCAGGGCTCCGGCAGCCGGCAAGCATTTTGCACCCAACATATGGCCTGAACAGCCAGCCGAACTGAAAGAAGTCTGGACTCGTTACTACCGGGAAATGGGGCAACTTGCCGCTCTTCTGATGCGAGTTTTTGCGTTGGCCCTGAAGCTTCCGGAAGACCATTTTGATGCACTGATAGACAGGCACATCAGCCGTCTCCGGGTACGCAACTATCCGGCACAGCTAACAGAACCCACCCCGGGGCAGATCCGTGCGGGAGCCCACTCTGACTATGGCAGCCTCACTATTCTCGCCACCGAGGACCGGCCCGGAGGCCTTCAGGTCTGCAACGCCGAAGGCGAGTGGGTCGACGTGCCCATTGTCCCGGACTGTTTCATCATAAACATCGGTGATCTGATGGCGCGCTGGACCAACGATACCTGGGTTTCAACACTGCATCGCGTAGTGAACCCGCCGGCGAACTCCGGCCCCGAAACCCGACGCCAGTCTCTGGTGTTTTTCCATAACCCCAACTACGACGCAACAATCAGCAATCTGATACCGGACACAGAGGCGAAATACCCACCCACCACGTCCGGAGATCACCTGCGCGCGCTATACGTAGCAACCCAGAACAAATAGAACCTCCGACGGGGAAACCGGAGACCGGCGCCTTCAATGACGGATCTCCGGAATGTACCTCCCTGGCGCTCTATGCTTCCCGGTTCAGGTCCGGCGTCAGTATCCACTCAGCACTGTCATTCCAGACATCCATGCGGGTAATCTTTCCATTACGAACTTCAAACCTGTCCAGATAGCGATTGCCAGCAAACCGCCGGCCATCAGGCCATTCTCCATAAAGCGTACCGTTGGAATAGACCACCGTGTGATCGGCATGCTCAGTCCAGTCGAAGGCACCCAGCTCCTTTTTTACCCAGGCATAGCGGCCACCGTTAAACTCGGTAATTGCCTGGGTGCTGGCCATGGCGCGCCCTCCAGTGAAAGTAATGCGTACGTCCGGTGCCATATAAGTGGCAGCACGCACTGGATCCGGTGCCATAGACGCCTCCAGAAAATTGCTAACAATCTTTATTGCTTCATCTTTAGCTGACATTCTCAAATCTCCTGATTGATGATCGCTCTCTAAACAATATTCGCGCTATTTCGGGGCAAAAATATTCATAAAGCGCTTTTTTAGTGCCAAAAAGCTGAATTTTTCTGAATAACAGACACATTATAGTGGCATCCATGTTGCTAGCAATATTTGTACATACTCAAGCAAAGCTGGAGAAATGCAATGCGCTTAACAACTCGAATCAAACACTGGTTCCTGCCCCTGGCGGCGACGGGACTGCTTTCCCTGACCAGTCTGGCTCACGCAGACGACCCTCTGAAGATAGGCCTGGTGGCATCCCTGTCCGGCCAATCGGCCAAGTCCGGTGAGGCTATTACCCGCGGGCTGACCATCGCAATCGACGAGATCAATGCCAAAGGCGGCATACTTGGCCGTCAAGTAGAGTTGTTGCGCAGAGATGATGAGAGCAACCCGAACAAAGGGCTTCTGGCCGCTCGCGAACTTGTTCAGAGAGAAGAGGTAGCCGTACTCTTCGGCGGCCTGGATACGCCGGTATCCCTGGCTATCGTACCTCTGGCCAATCAGATGAAATTCCCGTTCATGGGCGTGTGGGCCGCTGGTACGCCAATCACCAAGAACGGCGCCGATGAGAACTACGTTTTCCGGGTGTCCGCCGTGGACGAACTTGTGGATGAAGCTCTGGTGCAATACGGCATCGACGAATTCGGCATGAAAAAGCCAGGCATGGTCCTGATCAACAACCCCTGGGGCGAGTCCAACGAAAAGGGCTTCCGCCATGCGCTTGAATCCCGGGATATGGAATGGGCCGGTATTGAACGGGTTGAAAGCAACGATATCGACATGGTGCCACAGCTGAGTCGCCTCAAGGCAGCTGGCGCAGATTCCCTGCTGATGGTGGCTAATGTTGCACCGTCCGCACAGGTAGTGAAGTCCCTCGACCGCATGGGCTGGGATGTGCCGATTATTTCCCACTGGGGCCCAGCGGGTGGCCGCTTCAGTGAACTGGCCGGAGAAAATGCCGCCAAAGTGCACTTTATCCAGACCTTTACCTTTGTTGAAAATCAGCAGGGCAAAGGTGCCGAGGTATTGGCTGCCCTGAAACAGCGTTATCCGGAAATCAAGGATCTTGCGGATATCACGCCCGCAGTGGGCATCGCCAACGCCTATGACGCCATGCACCTGACCGCGCTGGCTATCGAAAATGCTGGCAGCACCGAAGGCCCGGCAATCCGCAAGGGTTACTTCGAGATTGCCGAGTATGATGGCCTGATCAAGAGCTACCTCAAGCCCTTCTCACCCGAACAAACCGACGCTCTCGGTCCGGATGACTATCTGTTCACGCACTTTGTTGATGGACGCATAGTTCCCGTCGACCAGTAAGTCACGGCTCTTCGAACCTCGCACTCAGCATTTGGTAACAGCCGGCCGGATCCCTGATCCGGCCGGCAGGAGGACACCGCATCATGATCACCGCCAGCATTATCAGTGGCCTGGGTATGGGCAGCATGTATGCCCTGCTGGCCCTGGGGTTTCACATCACATTCATCGTTTCCCAGACGGTCAATTTTGCCCAGGGTAGCGCGATGATGGTGGGCTCCGTACTGGGCTATACCTTTTGCATTACTCTGGGCATGCCCTGGCTGGTGGCCGCCTTCCTGACCCTGTCTGTCTGCGCACTCTATGGTCTGGCCATAGAACGTTTCCTGGTACGTCCATTCCATAGCCGGGGTTCAGAAGCCTGGTTATTGGCTACTGTGGCCGGGGGCCTGCTGGTAGACAACATTGTAATGTTCACCTTTGGTAAAGAGCCTCGCCGGTTCACGCTCGAAGCGGTCGACCATCGCCTGGAACTGTTTGGCACAGGTATAGGCCTGATGCAGCTTATTCTTCCTGTCGTGGTAGCGGTAATCGTGCTGGCTCTGGTGTTGATCCAGCGATACACCCGCCTGGGCAAGGTGCTGGGTGCAACCGTCCAGAACCCGACTGCGGCCCGAATGATGGGTATCCACGTAACCCGGGTGGTCGCCATATCCTTTGCTGTCTCAACCGTATTTGCCGGCATTGCCGGACTTCTGATTGCCCCCCTTGTGAGCGTGCATTCAGAAATGGGCATGCTGTTTGGCCTCAAGGCCTTCGCCGTAGCCATTCTTGGCGGCATCAGCAGTCTCAATGGCGTGGTGCTGGCCGGCCTTCTGTTCGGCCTTACGGAAGCCCTGATCATTGTTTACCTGGGCTCCACCCTCTCCCAGATCCTGACCTTCAGTCTGGTGATCTTTGCTCTGGCAATACGCCCCAACGGTCTGTTCGGTTCCAAAAAGCTGGTGAAAGTATGATGTCCCCCAATTCCCTGGTTTCTCATCGATGGCTGGTACCAAGTCTGCTGGGTCTTCTGGCACTGACAGGCGCGGTGCTGTCCTTTACCCTTGGTGGCTATGGCCTGCTGGTCATGACACTCATCGCCCTGACAACAGTCGTGTGCAGCGGCCTCAATATTCTGATTGGTCTTAGTGGTCAGATCTCGTTTGGCCACGTCGCGTTCTACGCCATTGGCGCCTATATCTCTGCATTAATGACCATGGCAGGAGTCCCTCTGGTGTTGGCCATGGCCTGCGCGGCCATAGTCACCGCAGCTGTCGGCGCCCTGCTGGCAATACCGGCGGTGCGTGTGAGCGGCCCCTACCTCGCCATGGTGACCATCGCCTTCGGCTTTATCGTTCACCACGGCCTCATTGAGTGGCGCTCTCTTACCGGTGGTGCCAACGGCCTGATCGGCGTGCCGATGCCGGATACCGGCAGCCTCCCAGCCAGCACCGGACTCGCCCTGATTGCAGTAGCACTGATGGTCGCCTCGCTGCTGTTTTTCCACCGCCTGGCTGGTAGCAGCTGTGGGCGGGCAATCCGCTCCGTGAAAGCCACTGAGATCGCGGCCCGTTCTCTGGGCTTCAATCCGGTTCAGACCAAAACTCTGGCCTTCGCCCTGTCGGCACTTTTCGCCGGGCTGGCGGGGGCACTGCTGTCGCCGCTGATGATGTTTATCAACCCGGATTCTTTTCCCTTTACCCAGTCCATTCTTTTTGTGCTGGCAGTGATTGTCGGCGGGGCCGGAACCGTGTTCGGCCCCTTACTGGGTGCCATTCTTATTGTGCTCGTGCCGGAGCTGCTGTCGAGTATGGCCGAGATGCGACTTCTCTTGTTTGCGGGAGTTCTTCTGGGGGTGCTATGGATCGCACCTACCGGCGCGCTCGGCGTGCTCCAGGCCAGATTTTCGAAACCGGAGAGGCTGGTGCCCCGGCAACAGCCGGATTCCGCCCGACTGGCGAGCTTCCTGACCTGCGATGCGGGTGCTCCTGACGGTCTGCATGTTAAGGACATAGGCATCCGGTTCGGCGGCGTCCAGGCTGCCGAACAGGTCAGCTTCAATGCCATGCCTGGCACTGTCACCAGCATTATCGGGCCCAACGGTGCCGGCAAGACGACGGTACTGAACATGGTCAGCGGCTTCTACGCACCAGACAGCGGCCGCATTGAGCTCAACGATGACCTGGCCGGCCTGCCTGCCTGGAAAGTCGCCCGGGCCGGGATTGCCCGGACCTACCAGACCACCCAGTTGTTTGCAGGGCTGACGGTACTTGAGAACCTGCTGGCAGGTATGCAACGTGGCCGCCTGGGGGATTTCTGGCGCAAACCCGACCCTCAACAAGTAGACATTGCCATGGACCTGCTGGCCCTCGTGGGCTACCGCGGATCAGTGCATACCCAGGCCGAAGCCTTGCCTCATGTCGATCGTCGCCTGGTGGAAATCGCCCGGGCCCTGGCGCTAAGGCCAAGAGTGTTGTTGCTGGATGAACCGGCCGCTGGCCTGAGCCGGGCCGACACCGATCAGGTCACCGGACTGCTTCGAACCATTGCAGGCTATGGTATTGCCGTGATTCTGGTAGAGCATGATATGACTATGGTGATGTCTGTTTCAGATCGCATTCTGGTACTGGACTCCGGACACCCCATCGCCTGGGGGGAGCCAGAAGAGATTCGTTCCAACCCCGAGGTTGTGAGAGCCTACCTGGGAAGTACCGATTACCAGGCACCGCCGCGCCCCAAAGCCTGGGATGGCAGCCGGGACGCTACCCTGTTCGTCAAGGATCTGGTAATCGATTACGGCGCCGCCCCGGTGGTCGAGGGTGTAAGCCTGATGGTAAATCCGGGCGAACTGATTGCCATTCTTGGGGCCAATGGCGCCGGCAAATCCAGCATTCTTCAGGCCATTGCGGGACTGCACTCCGCCTCCGGGGGCTCAGTGGTGCTCAATAACGAAAATATCGAAACTCTGGATGCCAACCAGATCGCCGGCAAGGGCCTGGCTCTGGTACCCGAGGGCCGCCAGGTATTCCCGGAACTGAGTGTGCGGGACAACCTGCTTATGGGGGCTTATTCCCGTACGGATAACGCCAATCTTGATCAGGATGTAAACGACATTCTCGCACGCTTCCCCAGGCTGCAGGACCGCATTAACAGCCCCGCCGGGCTGCTGTCCGGGGGCGAGCAGCAGATGGTAGCCATAGGCCGCGGGCTAATGGCAAAACCTTCAATCCTGCTATTGGACGAACCCTCTCTGGGGCTGGCACCTGCCATGGTGGCAGAGCTTTACGATGCCCTGGCCACTCTGCGTGATGAAGGCGTCACCCTGTTACTGGTAGATCAGATGGCCAATCTGGCCCTCCAGGTGGCGGACCGGGCTTATGTACTGGAAACCGGGCGGGTAGTGCACTCCGGCGATGCCGAGACTCTCCTTAATGATCCGGAACTCGAAGCTGCCTATCTGGGGGAAAATGTTGCATGAGTTCAATACTGTTCAAAAACCTGAGGCTTCCAGACCAACCGGAGAAGATCACTGAACTGCAGGTGGAAGACGGCAGATTCACACAGAACTTCGCCAACGACGCATCACCATCTACCGAAATCGATCTGGAAGGCCACCTGGTTCTGCCAGGCCTCATCGAGACCCACATTCACCTCGACAAGGCCTGCATCATGGATCGTTGCAGGCTTCAGGAAGGCACTCTGGAGGAAGCAGTGGCCAGTACCAGTGCTGCCAAGTCGGAATTCACAGAGGCAGATGTTTACCAGCGGGGCGCCCACATCCTCGAACAAGCCATTTCCCAGGGTACCACCCATATGCGGACCCACGTGGAACTGGACCCGGGCATCGGCCTGACCGGCTTCCGGGCAATCCGCCGGCTGCAGCGGGACTATGCATGGGGTATCAGCCTGGAAATCTGTGTATTCCCTCAGGAGGGTCTGCTCAATAACCCCGGGACTGAAGAGTTACTGTGCGAAGCACTGGAAAGCGGAGCCACCGTCCTTGGCGGTTGCCCCTATATGGATAGCGATCCCGCCGGTCAGATCCAGCGACTGTTCGAGCTGGCTAAGCGCTACAATTGTGATCTGGACCTGCATCTGGACTTCGACCTCAACCCCAGGGGTATGACGATACCGGAGGTGATCCGCTGCACCCTCGCCCATGGCTGGCAGCACCGGGTTACGATCGGCCACGCCACCAAACTATCGGCGTTAGAGCCAACGCAGTTCAGGGAAACCGCTTTGGCTCTGGCCGAAGCAGGTGTTCAGGTGACGGCATTACCGTCCACAGACCTGTTCCTCACCGGCCGGGATGCCACCCACAATGTGCCACGGGGCGTAGCGCCGCTGGCAAGGCTGCATGCCTGTGGTGTGACATGTTCATTGTCTACCAATAACGTAGGAAACCCCTTCACACCGTTCGGCGATGTCTCGCTCATCCGCCAGGCCAACCTGCTGGCTAACGTCTGCCATCTGGGCACGGCTGCGGAACTCGCGCGTTGCCTAGCATGGATCTCGGAAGAGTCGGCGAAGCTGATCCGCCTTCAGGACTATGGTCTGACACCGGTTTGTAAGGCCGACTTTATCGTACTTGACGCAGATTCACCGGCGGCGGTGATCGCGAACCTCGCACAGCCGATGATGGCATTCAAAGGTGGCCGTCAGAGTTTTGAACGCAAACCCGCAAAGCTCTTCATGCCGGCAAGCCATAACTGACACTGCCACACACCGGATCATCTCTTCTGAAGCACAGCAGCCAACTCCGTCCCGACGCAGGGGCTGTCAGCTGATCCTCAGATCAACCTCCAGATGTTTACGATAGATCCCAACATCCCAGTCGCGGTACTTTGTATATGTATCAATTTTCATCCCCACCTTCTCTGCCACTCGGGCAGAAACAATATGACGATTAGCAATAATCGCGATAACTGAGTCAAAATGGCACTGTGAAAAGCCATACGCCAGCGCTGCTGCGGCAGCTTCTGAGGCGAGCCCCTGATTCCACGCAGCACGCGCAAGGCGATAAGCAACCTCTACCTCCTGCACTCCGTTAAGATCAACCTGACTCAGGCCGCAAAAACCAATAATCGCTCCCGACGAACTGTCAGCAATTCCCCACTGACCAAAACCATGCTCCCGGTATGACTCCAGACACCAGTCAATAAACTTTCGGGTATCGTCCTCAGTGCACGGCCCGTTAGTTGAGAACTCCATTACCACCGGATCGCCAAGAATTTCTGCAAGCGCGCCAACATCATTCGGAGTGAGCTCCCGAAGCATACAGCATTCAGCCACGGAGGGCGAGCGTGTCGAAATCACCGTTTCTACAATCG
>Ga0075441_10000251_pt1 | contig 27460 bp, 22 predicted proteins | sample CoawatmetaG00DNA_FD_71582 | JGI IMG/M metagenome (GOLD analysis project Ga0075441, IMG submission 71582) | Marine microbial communities from the West Antarctic Peninsula - Coastal water metaG002-DNA | ecosystem: Environmental > Aquatic > Marine > Coastal | place: Atlantic Ocean: West Antarctic...
TACCATCATGGCGGAATATTTGTTGATGCCGACGAAGTCTGTCTCAAGGAGATCACACCCCTCTACGAAGAAATCAGGTTAAATAATTGTGACTGCTTCGCGGTTCGAGAGTTCGAAGGCTCAGAGCTTATAGCGAATGGAATAATGGGCTGCACGGCCGGCAATGCATTTATGGGCGAAATGGTTGACGGCATAAATGTCGACCGGCCTGGAGATCCTTGGGAGCTAGTAGGCCCTAAGTATCTAACCGATATGATAGCTAGGTATACACCCGCCATTCATATATTCAAACCCAAGGTTTTTCTGCCTATCCATCATAGCGAAAAGCACCGCCGTCAAATTGATATGGCTACCTTAAGGTTAGATCCTGAAATATATGGCGTACAGCTCTGGGGCACGACAACCTCGGCCTATAAACCGACGCTATTGAAATCGCCTTGGCTATTTATGAGGTATTGGATGAACAGGCTCAAAAAGAAGCAGTTCTCTATTAAATAACTGAATGCAATGCGGGGCTTATAGCCCTAACTATATTCTATGGTGTCATGGCAGCCGAGGGTTTTGATAGCCTGTGGCAGAGATCGTGGCCAGATTGATGACAACAGCCTATGGGCTGTGGTCACTTGCTGCGCTCCGCGTCCAGATTGCGTGCGCAATCGGTGATAGTAACAATCTTGGGGATTGTTACTGCTTGCTGTGCAAGCGCCTTCGCGTTGCTCCGCGTCCAAATTGCGTACGCAATTAGTCGAACCGGGGTGCCGGTCTCGCGGACAACTAGCACTAAACAAAAAACCCCGCCTCTTTGCAAAGGCAGGGTTTTGTGTTTGGTACCAGTGGCCGGACTCGAACCGGCACGCTTTTAAGGGCGGGGGATTTTGAATCCCCTATGTCTACCAATTCCATCACACTGGCATATAAATCTAATATTCAAACCTGATGAACGATTTGCAGGCTACCAGCGCTTCGCACTGGACCTATGGTCGCTCTCGGACGTCCTGTCCTTCACGACACTCGAGCATCCTGCTCATCGTCTACCAATTCCATCACACTGGCATATAAATCTGTACTCAGCTGGAGCTCATATCATTCCAAGCTTCAGCGGACGGCGATTATAGCAGTGACTTTCTATTGGTCAACTGATTTACAGTAATCTAAGGCAATAGCAGTGATGTGCCGGATTTCACTCCAATAGTCCGCTAGCGCAACTGTTCAGCCTATATTTTAAATATATAGATACCATTTTACTGCCATTTCACCAAAGTACGCAGTCATCAGACGTACCCTTTTGACCACTGTGAAATAGTGCCGATAGTACTGGATACTGTTGAAAAACGGTCGCTAGCCCCAGTAATACGCTGCGTCGGTCTCCTAGCAGCGAAGCATAAAATTGCGGGTCCTAGGATAACAATATTGTGAAGCCCTATATCTAGAGCTCAGTGAAATTGATTCATATCACTTTAACCTTAACTGTCTATTGAACGTTTCGAGAGTAATGAACTATGTCAAACTCGCCTTTTGCTAGCCTCAATATCATTGATTCCGAAATCGATTTAGACAGCGTCCCACATATTGATAAAAGCATAAAAAGTAGTTCCTTATTAAGTAAGCTAGAATCTGCATCCTCTCGACCCCAGTCGATAAAAATCATCAAAGCTGAACTTGCCAAGATCGGCGTCACTCATTTTTCTATTCGGCAGATATTTAAGCAGGGTGAGATCGAGCTACCCGTGGCCACTTTCCCCAATGGCCTTAACGGAAAAATAGCAAAATTGGCTCTTGGTGTTCATGATATTGCCATTGACTATGCTTTCGCTGGAAATCATCGGCCGCTGCTTCTTTCTGAAATAAGCTGCTATCTCGATAAAGCGATGTTTGCCACTCGAGGGCTGCAAAAAAATAGGCAACTAAAAGAGCTATACAGTCGATTTGGATTTGAAGAGCTACTATTTATACCCATGCTGATGAAAGGCCAGACAGCGACCTTACTGTTTGCCATTGGTATTGAAGATATGCCGCCTGACGACTTTCACCAAGCTATGCAAAGCAATCATGATTTCCTTATAGATATAGTAAAAGCTGTGGCGACGGTGGGTATAGCCGAAACAAAGCGTCCCGCCGACACTGAAAAAAGTGATAAACAATCGGAGTTGGAAAAAAACGCTTTTGCACTACTGACCATTATGGCCACAAGAAATATCTCTTTAAAAGGTGCTGGCGCTCTAATGGGGATAAGCTCAGGGATTGCGAATAAATACATCGCTGTTGCCAAATATATTCTAAATACCTCTAGTCAAACAAACGCAATCTACCTTGCCATTAAGCAGGGCCGTATCCAATGTGAGCCGGTCAGGCAATCTGACTAATCTGCTACTGCCTGATAGGCTCAATCAATTCTAGATTCCTCCTGTTCTGAGATATATCGCAGATTACTGCCATTGCTTGCCAGTAATATCTATTTGTTGAGTATATTTTATGTTGGCTGGGCTTTATTCCAGTAGACTCGGCGATGTCTGAAATTGATTTCAGATTTAAGTTAGGCAGCATAGCCGAAACGCCACAGGGAAGTAACAATGACTAAATTAATAAGCAAAGATAAATCTGCAAGAGGGCTCTACAAACAGATTAAGGCCGATCTTATGAACGCCGAGTATAAGCCCGGAGAGCGTGTTGTTATAGATCGGCTCGCGGAACGTCTGAGGGTTAGCTCCACACCTGTCCGAGAAATACTAAATCGATTAGCCGCGGAAGAATTAGTGGTAGTAGTTCCGCAAATGGGATTTTTTATGCCGCTGCTAACAGAAACGGATCTGCGCAATCTGTATTCCATGCAGCAGATATTTCTCAATTGGAGTTTACAGGATCTTGCGTTATCGTACGCCGAGGATGGCGTAGATCGGTTTCTAAAGCTCCCTTTTGATGTTAATAAATTAAAGGCGGATCAGGCTGTTTCTGCCCAGCGTTTGGGTGAGTTAATCAGCGCCTTTTTTCTTCATATGATTAGGTTGTCTGGTAATAATGAGGTAACTCATAAGGCTGAAAATCTAAACGATCGATTAGCGCCGGTGCGCTCCCGAGAGAATGAAGTCACAAATAATGTAAAGTCAGAATTACTCGGTTTTTTTGATGCGTATATTCTAAGAGACTTTGTTATTTTACAGAATCTTGTTGATCGTTATTTTATATCAAGGATTGCTCTGGTACCGGCACTAATGTGTATTTCTGACGATTGTTAATATTAATATAGCTAAAATTCCTCTTGCTAATGCTGCTATTGATTGGCAGGAAAATGGTATATTCAATATATAGATCAATCTATGCTACGGGGGATCAAGTAGAATTCCTGAGGCCAAAAAGTGTAAGAAATAGGCGCATTATTGGCCCCATAAATAGTGGTATTAATAGTTCTATAAATAGCGCATGAATCTGCTCGTAGTTTGCTCTTTGCAAGTGCTAGATCATAGATATCATAGATATCAAAGGAGGGACGACGACATGGTGTTAAAGTCAGCAAACGAAAAAAGTATTCAACAGATTTATGGTCGCGTAAAAATTGAGATAGTAAACCGTGCATTTTATCCCGGTGAGCGAATTAATATTGAGAAGTGCGCTGAAAAGCTTCGTGTGAGTACCACGCCGGTGAGAGAGGTACTCAATCGCATGGTGGCAGAGGACTTAGTAGATCTTATTCCTCAGATGGGCTTTTTTATGAAAAGACTTTCCGAAGCTGATATGCGCGATATTCTAGAGTTTAATGCGCTTTTAGTAAGCTGGAGTCTGACTGATTTCCAGCGTCAATATCCAGATTGCTCACTTTCCCTTGTACCACCACTTCCCAGTGAATTAAAAGATATAGGTAAGCGAGACAGAATTGGGGCGAGCCAGCTGGCGGTAATGACCGGCATGTTTTTTTTACATATTGCTAAATTATCCGGTAATCAAGAAATTATATGTCGTGTAGCTAGCTGTAATGATCGCCTGCAACCGGCACGAGTCTGTGAATTCACTGAAAATGAAAAATCCGCAGAACAACTAGCCAAGCTTTGCGATCTTTTTATTGCGGGGGATTTTAGCAAGCTAAAACAGTCATTGAGCCATTACTTTGAGGTTCGACAGAACCAGGTAAGAAAATTGATACGACTTTTGGAATCGCCAAATATATTAGACGTTCAGCCTTCCTAGTTCTTGGTTGGCTTTTCTATTTAATTGCGATAATAGAGCCCCTTAGGCATCTCGGTATTAGTGTGCTGCGTAAGGGGCTTTTAGCTGTCTAGAATTCGTAGGTGAGATCAAGGCCTACTGTTCTTGGCGTGCCATAGACCTGTGAGATGGCTATTGGCGGATTTCCGAGAGGAAAGGCAAATACAACATATCGATCGGTAATGTTCGTAGTCCGTAGGGCGAGTTTGAGCGCGCCATTATTGGCACTGGGCTGGCGCTCCATTGGTTAGTGGGTTTGGTTGCGCAGGCATATGGCCATCTAGGTAAGTCCAGAGTAGTCTATTTGATGATCTAGATACTTTTAATATGTACCGCGAGAATGCCAATGCGCACCTTGGCTTTGGTGTCGGCATCGGATCTGACCTGGCTTGAATTGCAGATAGCGTTTGAGTACTTAGTTAAGGCTTTCTCTAAAGTGGACTATGCCTCCGATGAGTGCCTGGCGTGGATTCATTCGTTTTTGAACCCTGGGTAAAGCCATTTAAGCCTTAAATTGACTCCCTGATAAGTCAGGAGCCATAGATTATCGCCGCCAAATTATTTGGCGCTTTTGGCGTATTTTCTATACCCTTGCGGCCTACCAATATGCAGGCGCAAAAGTCGCCTTAAACCAAGTCTATGCGCCGCGACCTATTCCAGTTTGATCTACCCGATGAATTGATTGCCCGACAGCCTGCCCACCAGCGTCAGGGCAGTCGGTTGCTGTATCTGAATTCGGCCTCAAATGATCTCCAACATCAACAGTTTCCTGACCTTATTGACCATATTCAACCTGGCGATCTTATGGTGTTCAACAATACCAAGGTGATTCCGGCCAGACTGTTTGGTGAGAAAGAAACCGGCGGAAAAATCGAAGTGTTAGTGGAGCGGATACTGGACTCGCACAGAGTTCAGGCTCATATCCGTGCCAGTAAATCGCCTAAGGCCGGCAATCAACTCCGGTTTGATGAGGGATACAGTGCGGAGATGCAGGAGCGGGCAGGGGACCTATTTGTGCTGAAATTTAGCCAACCCGTGCTGACTGTGCTGGATAACATTGGCCATATGCCACTGCCTCCCTATATAGACCGTACAGATACCGAGGAAGATAAATCCCGCTATCAAACGGTGTATGCCGAGGAATTAGGGGCAGTAGCGGCTCCTACCGCCGGCTTACATTTTGATCAGCAGCTACTTGAAAGTATTCAGAGCAAAGGCGCTCAGATTGCTTTTGTGACCCTCCATGTGGGGGCGGGTACCTTTCAGCCGGTCCGTGCTGACAATATTCTTGATCATGAGATGCACAGCGAATGGCTTCAGGTGAGTGAAGAGGTCTGTCAGCAGGTTATAGAGACCAAGGCTGCAGGTGGTCGTGTGATTGCCGTGGGGACCACCAGTGTTCGATGTTTAGAAACCGCCGCCAGCTCTGGGCAGATAGCGCCCTTCGAGGGAGACACTAATATCTTTATCTACCCAGGTTATGACTTTAAGGTGGTGGATGGACTGCTAACCAATTTTCACCTGTCCGAGTCGACCTTGCTGATGTTGGTCAGCGCATTTTCAGGTTATCAACCTATAATGCAGGCCTACCGAGAAGCCGTAGCCGAACGCTACCGCTTTTTTAGTTATGGAGACGCCATGTTTTTGCTCCACAATCCCGATGCTGCCCAGGAAATACCCAAATGACCCGTGAATGTTTTATGCAATTTGAAGTGTCTGCCACTGATGGCAAAGCCCGTCGCGGCGAAATGACCTTTCCTCGGGGAAAAGTACAGACACCTGCATTTATGCCGGTGGGTACCTATGGAACAGTTAAAGGTATGTTACCTCGAGATATCTTGGAAATTGGCGCTGAGATGATTCTGGGTAATACTTTTCATCTAATGCTGCGTCCCGGCACTGAAGTAATTAAGGCCCACGGCGACCTGCATGATTTTACCCAGTGGCAGGGGCCGATTCTCACTGACTCTGGTGGCTTTCAGGTGTTTAGTTTGGGAGATATGCGCAAAATCACGGAAGAGGGCGTTAAATTCCAGTCGCCGATTGATGGTAGCCCAGTATTTATAGACCCTGAAAAGTCTATTGAGGTGCAGCGCGACCTAGGTAGTGATGTGGTAATGATCTTCGATGAGTGCACACCCTATCCAGCCACCGAAAAAGAAGCTCAGGTCTCCATGGAGCTTTCTATGCGTTGGGCTGCCCGCAGCAAAGCAGCTCATGGCGATAGCCCTTCGGCGTTGTTTGGTATTGTTCAGGGCGGCATGTATGAGTCTCTGAGGGATGAATCACTGAAGGGGTTGGTCGATATAGGCTTTGATGGCTATGCCATCGGCGGTCTATCCGTCGGTGAGCCTAAAGAAGATATGATCCGTGTGCTCGATCATCTGGCCGATACCATGCCGGCAGACCGGCCCCGTTATTTGATGGGTGTTGGCAAACCAGCCGATCTAGTTGAAGGCGTACGTCGCGGTATTGATATGTTTGACTGTGTTATGCCCACCAGAAATGCCCGCAATGGCCATCTGTTTACCAGCGCTGGGGTGATTAAAATTCGTAATGCTCGCCATCGCCACGACACTGGCACATTGGATGCAGAGTGCGACTGCTATACCTGTACCAACTTTAGCCGCGGCTATTTGCACCATTTGGAGAAGTGCGGCGAAATGCTCAGTTCTCAGCTAAATACCATCCATAACCTGCGTTATTATCAGACCTTGATGGCCGGTTTGCGGGCGGCAATTGCCGAGGGACGACTGGATACATTTGCAGAAGAATTCTACGTAAAACAGGCACAGCCTTTAAATTAGTAATTCCGCCCCTATTAATACATGAATGTCGTTATAATGCGGCGCTTGAAATAAAGGACCCCAGAGTCATGCTAAACAAGTTTCCCCTGTGGAAGAATCTAATGATTCTCCTGATTGTCGCATTTGGTTTTATCTATGCCTCGCCCAACCTTTTCCCACCAGATCCGGCTATTCAGCTGTCGGGGCAGAGTGGTGCCATGGTTATTGATCAGCTGGTATTGGATCAAGTTGAAAAATCACTCGACGAAGCAGGTATTGAATACTTTGCAGGGGAAGCCGACGGCGAGAGCCTGCTGGTGCGTTTGCAAGATATCAAAATGCAGTTGCGCGCCAAAGAGGTTATTCAGGCTGAAATGGGTGGCAACTATATTGTTGCGCTCAATCTTGCGCCTACCACTCCAGACTGGTTGAGCAGTTTGGGCGGTGTACCCATGAAACTGGGCCTCGATCTCAGTGGTGGTGTGCACTTCTTGCTGGAAGTCGATCTCGACTCTGCACTGGCAGTTCGTCTTGAAGGTGATTTACAAGATATTAAAGCGACTCTGCGTGAAGATCGTATTCGCTATCGCAGCTTCGAGCTTGTGGGCAACCAGATTATTGGTCAGTTCCGCGACGCTGAGCAGATTGAAAAGGCAACCGCACTAATCCGCAGTAATTACCGCGATCTTCAGCCTCAATACAAGAATGGCCAAAACCCCCTGTCGCTGGTATTACAGCTAAGTGATATTGCGGGTAATCTGATCGAAGACAATGCTATCAAGCAAAACCTGACGTCACTGCGCAATCGAGTTAATGAGTTGGGTGTTTCTGAGCCACTGGTTTCCCGTCAGGGCAAAAACCGCATTGTGGTTGAGTTACCTGGTGTGCAGGACACAGCTGAAGCTAAGCGTATTATTGGTAAAACGGCTAATCTTGAGTTTCGCCTAGAGTCGCTGACTAAATCTGGCGAGACTTTCAAATTCCGTAATCCCGGTGGCCAGGGTCCAGAGGCCCGTCTAGAGAATAAAGCGGTTATCACTGGTGAGAATGTTACGGATGCTCGGGCCAGCTTCGATGAAAATGGTCGTCCACAGGTAAATATCACGCTGGATGCAAAGGGCGGCTGGCAGATGGGTCACGCCACCAGAGACAATATCGGTCGTCGTCTTTCGGTGCTGTTTATTGAATACAAAACCAAGTTAGAAAAGTCGATCGACGAGAATGGCGAAGTGGTTATTACCCCCATTCCCTTTGTTGAAAAACATATTATTTCCCTTGCCACCATTCAGGCACAGCTGGGTAAGCAGTTTCGTATTACTGGACTAGATGGCCAGCGTGAGTCTTCTGAACTCGCCCTGTTGCTGCGCGCCGGTGCACTGGCTGCGCCAATGTATATTGTTGAAGAACGTACTATTGGGCCCTCATTGGGTGCCGATAATATACAGCTGGGTGTTAAGTCAGTAACTGTGGGTATGGCCATGGTGCTGGTGTTTATGCTGGTGATTTACCGCGCCTTTGGTATAGCAGCCAATATAGCCCTGGGGATGAACCTAGTGTTGTTGATCGCATTTATGTCATTGCTAGGTGCGACGCTAACATTGCCGGGTATTGCCGGTATCGTACTGACAGTGGGCATGGCAGTAGATGCCAATGTGCTTATTTTCTCGCGGATTCGTGAAGAACTCGCCGAGGGGGCCTCAGTGCAGAGTGCTATTAGTGCCGGTTATGATCGCGCCTTTGTGTCTATTCTCGATGCCAACATCACAACGTTGATTGTGGCTCTGATTCTGTTCCTGATTGGCTCCGGCCCGGTACAGGGTTTTGCGGTGACATTGTCGATTGGTATTTTGACCTCAATGTTTACTTCCATTGTGATGACACGAGGCCTGGTTAATATGGTCATTGGTGGTCGCAAAATCGATAAGCTTTGGATTTAAGGAGAGGATTATGACGACTGCAAAAATTTATAATTTTATGGGTATCCGCAGATATGCGGTGGTTTTCTCCGCGTTAATGCTGACTGTTTCCGTATGGTCGCTCTACAGTCAAGGTCTGGTTCTGGGGCTAGATTTTTCGGGTGGCACGCAAATTGAAGTGGGTTACGAAGAACCTGCAGATGTTGCTGTGATTCGTCAGCAGCTTGAGTCTGCTGGGTTTGAAGGTCCTGTAGTGGTGCACTTTGGTGCCGAGACTGATGTGTTAATTCGCCTGCAGGGTGAGCCCGATCAGGCGCTGTCTGAGAAAGTACTGCAAGTGTTACAGAGTAATAACGCCAAGATTGAGTTGCGTCGTGTAGATTTTGTTGGCCCGCAGATTGGCGACGAACTGCGTGAAGATGGCGGGCTGGGCATGCTGACTGCCCTGGCAGTGGTTATGCTTTACGTGGCTATTCGTTTTCAGCTTAAGTTTTCGATTGGAGCTGTTTTGGCCCTGGCCCATGATGTGATTATAACCCTGGGTATCTTCTCTCTGGCACGGCTTGAGTTTGATCTTACCGTGCTAGCGGCAGTGCTGGCGGTGGTCGGTTACTCTCTCAACGATACCATTGTGGTCTCGGACCGTATTCGTGAAAATTTCCGTAAGATCCGTAAAGCAACCCCCATTGAAGTGATTAATGAGTCTCTGTCTCAGACATTGTGGCGCACCATTAATACCTCGGTAACCACGATGTTGGTCCTATTGGCCCTGTTTTTTATTGGCGGTGAGCTGATTCATAACTTCGCAGTTGCACTTATGATCGGCGTTGGTATTGGTACTTACTCTTCAATTTATGTGGCAGCGACCGTGATGTTGGCGCTAAAGGTTGATCGTGAAGATCTGCTAGAGCCTGTTGAAGGCGAATTGGTTGACGACTTACCCTAGCTTCTAGGGTATTTACCACTGCCATGGCGCTTTTGTGGGCTATGGCAACCTTTCTAGTCTCAAGTCCTGCCAAACCATCAATCAAATTGATTAACGAAAGTCTGTCTTCCCTGTGCTACTTTTAAAGCTCTAGTCCACCTTGAGTCATCATGGGAGCGTTGCAGTTTGAGTAGCCACGATAAAATAAACTATCTTGAATTTCCCTCTCGGGATATTCAAAAGACCAAAGCCTTTTTCAGTGCCGTATTTGATTGGACATTTACTGACTATGGTTCGGAATACACAGCTTTTGCTAATGCTGGTATCGATGGGGGGTTTTTCCTATCAGAACAGGCCTCCACCACAGGCAACGGTGGGGCGCTGGTGGTTTTCTTCAGTGACTCTCTAGCTCAAACCCAGGCCGCCATCGAAGCGGCTGGTGGTGCAGTCACAAGGCCTATATTCTCATTCCCCGGAGGTCGCCGCTTCCACTTTATTGACCCCAATGGTAATGAATATGCAGTCTGGTCTAACCAATAATTAATCGATTGTAAAAACTGTCTCGGTTGGGATTCACTGGTTATAATGTTACTCATCACGAGATTATGTATTGCGCCTTATTTTATGAAATTTATACGACCTACTATGTTGCTCCCTGTGTTCCTACTTTCTGGTTGTGAGCTCATGCCCGCCGGAAGCTGGAACGGTAAGGCATGTCCAGCACCTGAAATAGCAGAATTGCCGGCTCCACAGTGTCCAGCGCCGCAGATTATTGAGCGCATAGTGACTAAAACTGTCCCCGCTGAACTACCACCTATAGCAACCACGGCGGGCAAGCTGCATCTGCCAATTATTGGCGCTATTGAATGGGCCAAGGTTGAGCCCTCTGGGTTGCTGTTTGAATCGCGCATAGATACGGGTGCAGACACCACATCTATTCATGCCGAAAATATTCAACTGATCGAGAAAGACGGTAAGCGCTACGTCCGTTTTATACTGATTGACCCACGCACCGGTGAAACCCTCCAGCAAGAGGTTCGTCTGCGCAGACGAGTACTCATCAAACAAAATGAGGGTCCCCGCGAAAGGCGCTATGTGGTGCGAATGTGGGTTACTCTGGGCAAGGTTAAATCACGGATTGATGTTAATCTTTCGGATCGATCAGATTTTGAATATCCGTTGCTGATTGGTCGCAACTTCCTAACTGACAGCATGATTGTAGATGTCAGCCGTCATCACACTCTGTTTATTGAATAGGGTTAATCGCTAGGTTTACAGGGGAATCATTTGCTCAGCTCTCGAGTGCAGGTAGTGCTAATTGCCGGATTGTTAATATCTCTGGGGTTGGGGCTGACGCTCTACAAGGCAATAAACTTGGGCTTTCCTCTACTTCCTGGCGAATACAGTGATGTTTGGACGGTAGAAACCAAAGCTAACTTTCGACCATCGTCTAACTCTGCCGTTGAAGTGGAGTTAGTGCTGCCAAAAATGTTGGCGGGATGGACTAATTTGGATGAGCACTTTGCATCCTCTGGCTTTGGCTTCTCGATCATTGATGGACAGGCCGACACCCGTTTAATGGCAGATAGCCGCCGTGCTCGCTGGACCAGACAAAGCCTTGATCGACCCACCACGCTCTATTATAAAATGCAGCTCTATCGCAGCGCAGACTCGACCCAATTACCAGATTTTCCAGTATTTAATCCTGTGCAGCCGCGGCTAAAGCCAGATCAGCAGGCAGCTATGGAGCGTCTAGTGATCAAGCTAGCTGAAAAGTCCTCTGACCAAGAACGATTTACCAGTTTGCTGATACAGGAGTTCCTGCGTGATTCACCGGATCAGGATACGCTTTTTCTTTTAGACTCCTATCAGGAGGATGCCCTGACGGTGATTATGGATGTACTGGCATACCGAGGTATTCCGGCTCATCAGATTCGCGGTATTTTTCTTGAAGACGGACGCCGACGCCAAACCCTTAGCTCATTGGTGGAGATTTATAATGGCGAAGGCTGGGCCATCTTAGATCCCAGAACCGGTATTACCGGTCTCCCGCAGAATTTCTTTATCTGGCAGCGCGGTGAGGGCACTATTCTCAATGTGGTTGGCGGGCGAAATTCGAGTTTGGAATTCGCTTTGGTCAGTAATAGTTTGCCGGTCAAAACCGTTGTTGGTATGGGTCAGCGCTCTGAAGAAGTCGATCTCTTAGATTTTTCTATCTATGCCTTGCCCGTCGAGCAACAGGGGATTTTTAAGGGTTTACTATTGATTCCAGTGGCCGCGCTGGTGGTAGTATTTATGCGGATTCTAGTGGGCGTGCGCACTTCCGGAACCTTTATGCCGGTATTGATTGCACTGGCGTTTATTCAAACCACCCTAATTGTAGGGCTACTTATATTTTTGGGCCTGGTTGGCGTAGGTCTGTGGATTCGCTCCTATCTCAGTCATCTAAATTTATTACTTGTCTCCCGAGTAGCTGCCGTGATCATTGTGGTAATTTTATTGATGGCGGTGCTAGCGGTTATCAGCTACAAGCTAGGTCTGGATCAGGCATTAACCGTGACATTTTTCCCCACCGTTATTGTTGCCTGGACCATCGAGCGCATGTCGATTCTATGGGAAGAAGAGGGGGGACATGAAGTATTAATCCAGGGTGGAGGAAGTCTTATTGTTGCTGTTATGGCCTACCTCGCTATGTCGGCTCCTATCGTTGAACATCTCACCTTTAACTTTCCTGAACTGATGTTGAGCCTGCTAGGCATAATATTATTGCTTGGTAAGTACACGGGTTTTCGACTCTCTGAATTACATCGTTTTCGCGATTTAGACGTCAAATAATGTTTGGGATAATCTCGCCATCTAACCTGCGGCGCCTCGGTATACTGGGGATGAATCGGCGCAACATAGGGTTTATTGGCGCCTACAACAAACGCAAAAATTATCGTATAGCGGACAATAAACTTGAGACCAAAAGTGCAGCCCTGAGCCGTGGCATTCCAGTGCCAGAACTCTATGGCACCATAGAGCGACAGTTTCAGGTCAAGACCATTACTAAGCAGCTTGAGGCTCGAGACAGCTTTGTGATCAAGCCAAGCCAGGGCAGTGGTGGAAAAGGTATTTTGGTAATCACTGGGCGCAACGGTGACCTATTTGTTAAGTCCAGCGGTGTGGAAATCGATAGCCGTGAAATCAAGCGCCATACCTCCAATATTCTAGCCGGTCTTTACAGTCTGGGTGGACGCAATGACAGTGCGATGATTGAAGCCCTGATTGATTTTGATCCAGTGCTCAAAGATTACAGCTTTGAAGGTGTGCCGGATATTCGCGTGATTGTATTTCGCGGTGTGCCAGTCATGGCAATGATTCGTTGTGCCACAAGAGAGTCTGATGGTAAGGCGAATTTACATCAGGGTGCTGTGGGTATAGGTATAGATATAGGCTCGGGGCAGATGGTCTGCGCGGTTCAGCATAGCCGTATTGTTACTCAGCATCCAGATACTGGCGTAGTTTTTGGTGACTTGAAAATCCCCCACTGGCAACAGATTCTCGATTTGGCGGCTAGCTGTGCGAATATGACCGGACTCGATTATCTGGGGGCCGATATCGTTCTCGATCGCTTGGCTGGGCCTATGCTGCTGGAGCTAAATTGTCGCCCCGGCTTAGCTATTCAAGTGGCTAATCAAGCTGGTCTTCGCAGTCGTTTGGCGATGGCAGAAAAAATCGCCAACCTTACCGATGATCAGAACGAAAAAATCAAACTAGCCCGAGAACAATTCAGCCAGCTAAATGTTGCTAGCGGTCAGTTAGCGCTTGAGATCCTCTAAGTTTTCTATCGAGTAGATTACGTTCCTAAAATCATTTCTATCAGTCATTTTAGTGAATGATTGCTGTGGGGCGAATAAAACTAATCAGCCCTGCTAAAAGCTCTTTTTAAACACATATATTTGCAACTTATCATCAGTCTCTAGCTGTTAAGATTTTGTGACGAATAGTGTTTAATCCCTAGGGAAATGGAGTTCAGGATATGTCGGTTTACGCTCATAGAGAGTTTGATGATCATCAGCAAATAGCCTTTTTCAATGACAGGCAGTCTGGCCTCAGGGCAATTATCGCAGTTCATAATACCAACCTTGGTCCTGCACTCGGCGGCTGCCGAATGTGGCCCTATAGCTCCGAAGACGAAGCTCTGAACGATGTTCTCCGCCTGTCTAGGGGTATGACGTACAAGTCAGCGATCGCCAATTTGAAGCTGGGAGGTGGCAAGGCGGTTATTATTGGTGACCCACGGACAGATAAGAGCGATGCATTACTCTACGCCATGGGCGACTTTATTGAAGGGCTGGGGGGGCGCTACATCACGGCTGAAGATTCCGGTACCTCTGTGATAGATATCCTCAAAATGGGAGAGCGAACGAGCTATGTTAGCGGCGTCGATAAAGCCTCTGATCATGGCGGCGATCCATCGCCTAGCACGGCCTATGGGGTATTTATAAGCCTTCGTGAGGCAGTGACCTACAAGATGCAACGGCCAGATCTAAAAGGCCTAAAAGTGGCTATTCAAGGGCTCGGCAATGTGGGCTATAGACTGGCGGAATATCTACATGAAGCTGGGGCACTGCTCTATGTCACAGATATTGTTCAGGCTACTGTAGATCGTGCCGTCCTTGAGCTGGATGCTATAGCAGTTACGGGTGACGAGATATTTAGTCTGGATGTAGACGTGTTCGCTCCCTGCGCTCTGGGTGCCGCCATTAATGATAAAACCATCGGTCAGTTGAAGGCGAATATTGTTGCCGGTGCGGCTAATAATCAGCTAGCCACTGCTGACCATGGTCATCAACTACACCAAAAAGGTATTCTCTATACGCCAGACTATGTAGTGAATGCAGGGGGTATCATTGATGTGTATTACCAACGCAAGATGCTGGAGTCTGGGTATAGTGCCCAGAATTACGCCACTGATCTTGCGACCAAGGTTGAAGAGATTGGCACTACGCTCAAAGAGATATTTGCGCGTAGTGACGCTGAAAATGTTCCGACGTTTATGATTGCTGACCGCGTTGCCGAAGAGCGATTTAATAAAGTTAACTTGGTTCCGGAACCTGCTAAATCAGATGCCCCAGAGGCAACTCAGTCTTATAGCAAATCGGTTTAAGAGAAAAGCTACTCTTTACATGATCTAGCCCTTCGACCTGGGTGAGTTTTTCATCAAGAAATTCTTGATAGCTCAGCAGGTCGGGGGTAACGACACGAATTAAATAATCAAAATCTCCCGTCATCAAATAACATTCCATCACCTCTGGCCAGTTAATGACCTGATTGGCAAAATGATCGAGATCCTTTTTGATCTGCTGATGCATAGTCACCTGCACAAATACAGTAACAGGAAGACCCGCTTTTTTCGGGTCAAGCAATGTTACACGTCGAGTAATATAGCCGAGCTGCTCAAGATTCTTCACCCGCCGTGAACAGGGAGAGGGCGATAGGCAGACTTGATCGGCTAATTCGATATTGGAAATTCCCGCATCAAACTGCAAGATATTAAGTATTTTCCAGTCGATATTATCCAGTTTATATTCGATCATGTTGTCCCTCAAAGCTCATCTATACTTAAAAAAACAATGTGTTTTTTTACCCTATACAGTCTGGGCTGACTGATACCATACCTTACCTTAATAACAAGTCAGCTTAGAGGGTTTAATTTATTATAGGTAAGAATGCGCAATAATTCCTTGTTAAGGCGTAACCCTGCGCAATAATTAATTTAATCTAAGGCTAGTTTCTAAGTAGTTTGGCAGGATTCTCTAGGCCCCATCATGGTAATTTTATCTTCATAGATGAGGGTAAATAAGAATAAAAAAATATTAAATACTGACCCTTACAAAATGGATTTATGAGAGGTTTCCTATGGCAGTAAAAAGCCCACCCACTGTTGACCCAGTATTTGTCGATAGTACCAACTTACAGATCCCGACTCTGCGGATATTGCAGGCCGATGGGTCCGTTATTAAAGGTGCACAGTCCCCAGAAATAACCCAAGAACTAGCTCAGAAAATTTACAGGGATATGGTATATACCCGTATTCTTGATGAGCGCATGGTCGGTGCCCAGCGACAGGGCCGTCTTAGTTTCTACCTTACCTGTACGGGAGAAGAAGCATCCGTAGCTGGCACTGCTGCTGCCTTTGAGCAAAACGACATGATTATGGGGCAGTATCGAGAGCAGGTTGCACTGCGCTTTCGCGGCTTTACTACTGAGCAGTTTATGAACCAGCTGTTTAGCAATGCTAAAGATTTGGGTAAAGGCCGGCAGATGCCGGTTCATTACGGATGCTCCGATCTCAACTTTATGACTATCAGTTCCCCATTGGCGACGCAAATCCCCCAAGCGGCTGGCTATGCCTATGGGCAAAAGCTTGCGGGCAAAAGCGCCTGTACCCTTTGTTATTTTGGAGAGGGAGCAGCGTCCGAGGGAGACTTTCACGCTGGCCTTAATATGGCGGCTGTATTGCAGTGTCCAGTGGTGTTTGTGGCGCGGAACAATGGTTACGCAATTTCGACACCCTCCACCGAGCAGTTTGCGGGAGACGGTATAGCGCCAAGAGGTGTGGGTTATGGCATTAAAACCATTCGTGTTGATGGTAATGATATTTTGGCGGTGTATGCCGCGGCTATTGCGGCGCGAAAGATTGCCGTGCAAGAGCAGAGGCCCGTGCTGATTGAAACCATGAGCTATCGCCTAGGTGCCCATTCTACCTCAGACGATCCTAGCGGTTATCGCAGTGCCGAAGAAGAAGATGAGTGGCGTCAGAAAGACCCTATTGTCAGAATGAAAAATTGGTTGATTAACCAAAAATGGTGGGACGAAAGCCGCGATGAAGACCTACAGAAAAACTACCGTAAAGAGATTTTGGAAGAGTTAAAACTAGCAGAAAAACGTCCAAAGCCACCTCTTACAGACCTCATCACTGATGTTTATAAAGATACCCCAGCCCATCTCCTTGAACAATTCGAATCTCTAGAAAAGCATGTAGCTAAATATCCAGGTAGTTATAAAGCTCATGGGGAGAACTCATAATGACTGATGTAACTCGCATGAATTTAATACAGGCGATCAACAATGGCTTAGACACAGCAATGGCTGCAGACGAAAAAGTGGTCTGTCTCGGTGAAGATGTAGGTCAGTTTGGCGGCGTTTTTAGAGCTACGAGCAACCTCCAAAAAAAATATGGTCGGCCCCGCTGTTTTAATACCCCTCTCACAGAACAGGGTATTGCCGGCTTTGCCATTGGCTTAGCTGCACAGGGTTCTGTTGCCGTCGCTGAGATTCAATTTGCCGATTACATCTTTCCTGCTTTTGATCAAATTGTTAATGAAGCAGCCAAGTTTCGTTATCGCAGCGGTAATGAATTTAACTGTGGCGGCTTAACTATTCGCGCCCCGTACGGCGGTGGTATTGATGGCGCGCTCTATCATTCCCAGTCGCCTGAGGCATATTTTTGTCATACCCCGGGCCTTAAGGTCGTTATCCCCAGCAATGCGTATCAGGCCAAAGGTCTTTTGTTGGCGGCTATTCGTGATCCAGATCCGGTTATCTTCTTCGAGCCAAAAGCTATCTATCGTGCCTCTGTCGGAGATGTTCCTGATAGTGATTATGAGCTTGAATTAGGTGTAGCCGAAGTTGTTCAAAAGGGCACAGACATTACGTTGCTTGGCTGGGGTGCACAGATGATTCAAATTGGTAAGGCAGCAGAACTTGCTGCCGCTGAGGGTATTTCCTGTGAGGTCATAGACCTCCGCACCTTGCTCCCCTGGGATAGAGATACTGTGGTTGAGTCGGTTAACAAAACCGGCCGTCTTCTGATTAGCCACGAAGCGCCATTGACCGGTGGCTTTGCGGGTGAAATTGCTGCCAGCATTCAAGAGCGTTGTTTCCTGAGCCTGGAAGCCCCCATCACGCGAGTGACAGGAATAGACACACCATTTCCGCTGATACAGGAAAAGCAGTATCTGCCGGACCATCTAAAAATTTATGAAGCCATCAAATCGAGTCTTGCCTACTAGAGCCTGGAGGGTTACGCACCATGAAAAAAGATTTTATATTACCGGATATTGGTGAAGGTATTGTTGAGTGTGAAGTGATCGAATGGAAGGTCAAGGAAGGCGATATTATTGTCGAAGACCAAATCATCGTCGATGTCAGCACCGATAAAGCTATTGTTGAAATCCCCTCCATGTACAACGGTCGTGTCACCAAACTCTATTATGCTGAGGGAGATATTGCCAAGGTGCACCAGCCGCTATTTGCCCTTGAACTAGAGGGTACAGAAAGTACTGGAGACGAAAAGACTGCAGCCGCAGAGACTTTGGTTGAGCTGGCTGCAGCGTCTGAATCTCCCGAGGCAATCGTAGCTTCCGCCTCAGCAGATATCTCGTTTAGCAGTAAGGTTCTAACAACCCCAGCAGTCCGTAAAATGGCCCGCGAGCATGAACTCGATCTTTCTAGCGTTAACGGCTCAGGTAAACAGGGACGTGTATTAAAAGAGGACGTACTGGGGTTTCTTTCGAACGGCAGAGGTTCAAGTGACAACAGTCCTTCTAGTGGCCAGCTAATTAATACTACCGCTAAAGATCGCGTGGAACCTATCAGGGGTGTACGCAAGATAATGGCCGAACGCATGAGTGCAGCAGTCTCGACCATCCCTCACTTCACCTATGTGGATGAAATGGATGTGACTGAGCTGATGGAAGTTCGTCAAACGCTCAAGGATACCTATGCCACCGATACCCTTAAAATCACCCTAATGCCGTTATTTATCAAAGCGCTGTCTCTAGCTATAAAACAGTTCCCCATAATAAACAGTCACCCGAATGCAGATTTTACAGAACTAACCTATGTTGCCAGTCACAATATTGGCATGGCGGCAGATGGTAAGACTGGCTTATTAGTACCCAATATTAAAAATGTCCAAGATCTGAGCCTATTAGATATAGCGACTGAGGTTACGCGCTTAACCCAAGCTGCTCGCAGCGGTAAAATTAATCCCGCGGAACTGTCTGGAGGTACCATTACCATTTCCAACATTGGCGCCATTGGTGGCACGGCAGCAACCCCCATTATTAATAAACCCGAGGTAGCCATTGTGGCACTGGGCAAGATTCAGACATTACCTCGGTTTGATGAGCAGGGTAATCTGGTCCCACGAAAAATAATGACAGTAAGCTGGTCTGGGGATCATCGCGTTATTGATGGCGGCACTATTGCCAGATTCAATAATGTTTGGATGGGATATCTTAAAAGTCCAACAACTATGCTGGCTGCTATGATTTAGGCGTTAATCGCGACATGACTTAGGCACTTATCATTATGGGGTTGCTCGAAAGTAAAAACTTACAGCACTTTTACATCAATGAAGAGCAATCTTTTTACCTGCTTAGTCATCAGGATGCCCGAAAATTAAAGAACTGGCTGAGTCTTTGCGAATCCCAGCTTGAACGACTTGGGTATAGTGATATTGAGATGGTGGGCAAAGGCGCCTATGGCTTTGTTTTTTCTGGCACTAATCTGAAGGGGCAGCAATATGTCTTTAAGTTTGCCCGTATTACATTACCTCAGCATGTTCAGGATCGCCTAGAAGAAGAGGGCTTTATGCTCAATCAGCTAGAGCATTCTGGTATTCCTAAATTTATAGACTTTCAACATGTTAGCGGCCAGTCCATTCTTATGATGGAGCGAGCACCGGGTATCAACCTCGAACAGCTGTCTCGCCAAACCGGAAAATTAGAACCCCGCTTAATCCTAAAAATTGCCGCCCAGATGTCCAATATACTGCTGTACTTACGACGTCAGTCAGAGTCCACAGTAAGTAGCCTAATTGTTCATGGCGATATAAAGCCATCAAATATTATGTTTGATCCAGACACCGAGACGGTCGCCCTTATCGACTGGGGTGCAGCAGTTTTTGCCCAATGTGATGCCCAGCATCAACGTATTGACGGATTTGGTCTCGATGCGATTAATTCAGATTTTGGCAAGACCAATGCAAAGCTCGGGGATGTCTATTTTATCGGTGATGATCAGTTACAGGCTGAACTCTCTTCTCCTAGTTTTGATGAGCAGGGCCTAGCAGGCACTCTGTACGCACTGTCTTCAGGGCAGGGTGGCCGATTTGGTAAACATGTCATCACGCCAGAATCACTGGGTCTGCCTATCGAATTCGCCAAAACTCTCTCTGGCATGCTAGATGAGGACTCAGAAGTTCGAGAGAGGGCAGGAGACTACTTTCTCGATAATATGCGTTATATGAAGCACATAGTGAGTACATCAACGCCTGAAACAGCCAATCCTAGTTCACCACTCATTCCATTTGTAATAACCAGTTCAATGGTTAGTGAGCAATTGGAGACAGTGGTATACAGCTCTAGGAAAAGCTTCTTACGGGAAGAAATTGGCGCGGATAAATTTGATGCCCAAGCAGCGCGTGACGTCGATGCTGCAGACTATGTGCATTATAAGAATTATCTCAGTGGTATGGGAGACACAGAAAAGGCCTTTATTATTGCGGTGAGTCACCTTGGTCGTTACCCCGTAGTGGGTGGTTTGGCGATAAATTGGGATGATGGAGGCGTTTATCTCGACTCAAGCCTTAACCTCTATGACGCCAATCTGGCGCGAGCTTTGGTCAACGCGATTAATAATATGGTCCATCTGGCCCGTGCCATTAGCAATAAAGGTGTGTTTAAAAGCTGCATGTTTGATGCTCGTAAGACATTGCATATCAGCCGTCAGAATTCTGATGGGCCTTTTGTCCCTCAGCCGGGTATGGAGATACAGTTTGACTGCAGTGATGCACTGGTACCTGAAGATAACTCAAAATTACATTCCTATTTCGAAGATGGCACCGACCCAGATGAAATGCTGGAGCTACCGCAAACAATAATGCGGTTGTTGGCGAGTATGAATAAGATTCAGCATACCGGTTGTATTATTTTTGAGGCAGTCGAACAGGACCTAAAAATCCATAACTACCTTAGATTATTAGATGTGAGTAAAAAATCTGAATTCAGAGAATGCCTCGATCAAATATTGATTAATATCCCTGCTATTGAGGGTCTAGGCGTTTCAGGGTTTATGAAACTTCCCTATAAAAACACAAAATTTTTTAGCCATATGGAAAAGCAGGGGGATTTATTTTCGGCCAAATAATCTATTAGTGACCAGTTGATAGATATCAATTCATGCAAAGACTAGTCAAGCTAACATTCTCCCTCAGATAACGTTAAAAATATTCCTCAGGGAGGATTTTCAAAGTGACTTTACGTGCAGTTCCATTTATAAGTTCCACCTCATTTATTTTATTTAGCCTCGCATTTACAAATACCTATGCAGCGGAAACTTCGATCACAGTGGTAGATTCGATTAAAAACGGCAGTGCGGAAGTAAGCCTGCGTTATCGATTTGAGAACGTCGATCAAGAGGGCTTGGCCAATAATGCAGACGCCTCAACATTAAAAACGAGATTTACCTACACCACAGCTGCCCATGAGTATTTTAAGGCACAGCTGGAAGTTGATAATGTCTCTGTTTTGGGTGGCGACAGCCACAACGATACTACTAATGGATTAATCCGCTATCCAGTAGTGGCTGATCCAGAGGGAACAGATATCAATCAGGCCTGGGTTGCCTACACAGGAATTGAAGACAATACCTTTAAGCTCGGTCGGCAGCGAGTCAACTTTGATAATCAGCGTTTTATTGGTGGGGTGGGCTGGCGCCAGAATGAGCAAACCTACGATGCATTAGCGATTATGAATACTGCACTAGCGGATACCACAGTATTTTACGGCTTTGTCAGCAATGTAAATCGAATCTTTGGGCCGGACGATGGTGCTCAGCCCGCTGAGCTAGATACCAGTACTCAGCTGCTAAATATTAATTATAAGGGGCTGTCAGCGGGCACACTAAGTGCCTATGGCTATTGGTTGGACGTGAAAGATGCGCCCGGAGCCTCAAGTAGCACTTTGGGCCTAAGGTTTACTGGAGAGCATGATTGGTCTGATGTAGATAACTTAGTGGTTCTTTGTACTGCCGAATATGCACAACAGGCAGACTATGGTGATAATCCAACCAATTATGATGCGGACTATTATCTGCTCGAGGCCGGTGTAAAGGTCGAGGGTATTACCGCTAAGTTCGGCTGGGAAGTCTTGGAAGGAAATGCCAGTACTGCTGGCCAGTCGTTTTCAACACCCTTGGCTACGCTGCATAAATTCAATGGTTGGGCCGATAAATTCTTGGCGACGCCCAGTGCGGGTCTCGAAGATCGGTACCTAAGTCTGAGTGCAAAGCTGGCGGGTATGACATTTGGAGCAACTTATCACCAGTTTGATGCGCAGGACGGTCCAGGTAACTGGGGTGATGAGATAGATCTGTCTGTCGCGAAGAAGCTCAATGATAAGGTTAAATTACTGCTGAAGTATGCTGACTATCAGGCTGAGGATTTTGCGACAGATACACAGAAGATTTGGTTGCAGGCGCAGGTTTCTTTTTAGTCAGTTGCTTATAGGCTAATCTGAATGGCCGAGTATTACAGTGCGTAACAAACTGTAATACCCGGCTTTTTTATGAACACCGGCCTATTTTAGCGAAGCTGACTAGAATTTCTTTTGACGGACTATCTGATAGTTGCGCCCGAAGTACCAGATCGGTGCGCTGATCACATGAACTAGACGCGTGAAGGGAAAGATTAGAACAATGCTTAGACCTAAAAACACATGAAGCTTGTATACCAGGCTCACTGTGGCAATTGCATTGGCTGCTTTTAATGGCTGTAAGGTAACAATACTCTGTGCCCATTCACCGAGCTGGACCATTACCGAACCATCCAAGTGATTTGAAGAGGCGAAAATAGTCCCCAAACCGAGCAGTAGCTGAACCAGTAAAATAATTAATACGGCAATATCAGACCAGCGACTATTGGCCCGAACTCTTGGGTTAAAGAGACGGCGATGCAACAGTATTAATAAGCCGACTAGACAGAGTATTCCAAATACCCCACCAGAAACCATGGCCAGAAGCTGCTTGTTGGGTGTTGAAATTACATGGTGGTAAACAGACTCAGGGGTTAGTAGGCCAATAAAATGGCCAGCCAAGATAAAGATCACACCAATATGAAACAGATTACTGCCCAGGCGCATTCCTTTGTTACCGAGTATCTGACTCGAATCAGCTTTCCAGCTGTACTGGTCGCGATCAAATCGTACCCAGCTCACCGCCAGACAAACTGCCAGAGCAATGAAGGGGTAGAGGCCAAACAGAAAAGTATTGAGTGTAGAGGACATGGTTAGTTTCCTTAAGAGTTCTGTACCCAATGCAGGGGTGTATTTTGTACATGGGGTTCTGATTGAGGTGGAGCACCCGCTTGAGAGCTTGATTGAGAACTAGATGGAGAACTAGATGGAGAGCCAGATGAAAAGCCCGTTTCCACATCACAGCTGTCATGGGCATCCCCAGCGCCAAAGGTAACCTGCTCCTCTTCCCAGATTTTATCCAGAGCCTCCGGTGTATTGTCTGGTTCCTCTTTTGCGGCCAGCTCTAGAAGTTTTTCCATCTCGACTGTTTCGCCGCTAATCATTAATAGTGATTCAAACAGAACGGCATAGTCGCTTTTCCGCTCTTTAAGGCGTGCGCAAAGTAGCCCTAAGATATGAGCAATATCCGCTAAACCATCTTTAGCTTCGGCGGCCGGTCGATGGGATAGGTACTCTAAATAAAGAGGGATATAGTCCGGTAGCTCCCGGACATTGATAGCAAATTCATTACCCTCATAGAGTGCCATTAGATCCACCATAGCCTGGCCCCGATCACGGGACTCTCCGTGCACATGTTCAAACAGTAATAGCGACATGGCACGGCCATAGTCAAACACATGGGTATAGGTTTCTTGGGCATCGAGAAGGTCGCCACCGTAAATGCTGTCGATTAATTCCAGTAGACGATCTTTAAGCGCGTAGGACAGCTCATTACTCGAAGTGACTACAGCACAGAGTTCATCAATATGCTGTTGCACCTCAGCGTTGGGGTAGTCCATTAAACAGGAGATAACTTTTAGGCTCTTCATTGTCTATTTCCCCTCATCCCAAACCTGCACAGTACTGATCACATCGCGGGTGTTGTTCTTTTTGCCGCCGAACATATTTTCATCACTGGTGCCAGTGGAGCAGCCATCACCCCAGCTAAATCCGCAGCCGCCGCGCTCGGCATAGGCGTCAACCATCGTGTCTTCCCTGTGAGCGGTGGGAATCACAAAACGATCTTCATAGTTGGCAATCGCCAGGTAGCGATACATCTCTTCTACCTGTTCAACAGATAGACCAACCTCTTCGAGTACTGGAAGATCTTCTACGCCATCCACTGTCTGGGAGCGTTTGAATGCACGCATGGCCAGTAATCGTTTTAGCGCGAGTAATACAGGCTTGGTATCTCCCGCAGTCAGCATGTTGGCCAAATACTTCACCGGAATACGCAGACTGTCCACATCGGGAATAATGCCATTCATACCCATGTGCCCAGAGTTGGCCGCGGACTGAATCGGCGACAGTGGGGGGATGTACCAGACCATGGGCATGGTTCGATACTCAGGGTGTAATGGCAGAGAAAGTTTCCAGTCCACAGCCATTTTATAAACAGGTGAACGCTGGGCGGCATCGATGACTGAGTCAGCTATACCATCTTTGCGCGCCTGAGCAATCACTTCAGGGTCGTTGGGGTCGAGGAATATTTCTAATTGCTTTTCGTAGAGGCCCTGTTCAGATTCGGTACTAGCAACTTCTTGAATACGGTCGGCATCGTAAAGTAATACCCCTAGATAGCGAATACGACCCACACAGGTTTCAGAGCAGACAGTCGGCTGACCAGCCTCAATGCGCGGATAACAGAAAATACACTTTTCCGATTTACCCGACTTCCAGTTGTAGTAGATTTTTTTGTACGGGCAGGCGGAGACACACATGCGCCAGCCGCGACATTTCTCTTGATCAATTAAAACAATGCCGTCTTCATCGCGTTTATAAATAGCACCTGAGGGACAGGCGGCTACGCAGGAAGGGTTTAAGCAATGTTCGCATAGCCGGGGCAAATACATCATAAATGTATTTTCATATTCGCCGTACATAGCCTTTTGCATGTTATCGAAGTTTTTATCGGCGCTGCGTTTTTTAAACTCGGAGCCCAGTAACTCTTCCCAGTTGGGGCCCGACTCAATTTTCTCCATCCGCTTGCCAGAGATAATCGATCGTGGCCTTGCCACTGGCTGGTGCTTAGAGCTTGGCGCGGTGTGCAGATGCTGATAGTCCATATCAAAGGGTTCATAATAATCATCAATCTGCGGCATATCGGGGTTGGCAAATATTTTGCTCAGCACCTTGGCCTTGCTACCAATCTTTGGGGTGAGTGAGCCATCATCGTTGCGCACCCAGCCGCCATTCCATTTGGCTTGATCTTCCCAGTCATCTGGGTAGCCCGTGCCGGGTTTGGTCTCGACATTATTGAACCAGGCATACTCGGTTCCCTCACGAGAGGTCCATACATTTTTACAGGTTACTGAACAGGTGTGACAACCAATACACTTGTCCAGATTCAGCACCATGCCGACTTGAGATCTTATTAACATAGGGCCTACTCCTTAAGGGTTTTGTGGTAGTGGCTGAGGCAGATCATCAGTATTGGATCCATCCAACCAATCCACCTTGTCCATCTTGCGTACCACTACCATTTCGTCGCGGTTACAGCCAACTGTGCCGTAATAATTAAAACCATAAGACTGCTGGGCATAGCCACCAATCATATGGGTGGGTTTTAGAACAGTTCGGGTCACTGAGTTGTGGTGGCCGCCGCGGGTGCCCGTCATCTCGGAACCGGGGATATTAATAATCCGTTCCTGAGCGTGGTACATCATCACCATGCCGTCTTTGACGCGCTGGCTAACCACCGCACGACAGGCAATGGCACCGTTAACATTAAACACCTCCACCCAGTCGTTATCGGCAATACCCACAGACTGAGCATCGGTTTCAGAGAGCCAAATAATTGGCCCGCCACGACTTAGGGTTAGCATTAATAAGTTATCGGAGTAGGTGCTGTGGATGCCCCATTTTTGATGGGGAGTAATCCAGTTCAAAACAATCTCTGGATGGCCATTCGGTTTTGAGCCCTTGACCAAATCAGTGGTTTTAGTGTGAATAGGCGGGCGGTAGGAGACTAACTGCTCGCCAAAGGCCTGCATCCATTTATGATCCTGGTAGAGCTGCTGACGGCCAGTGAGTGTTCGCCATGGGATAAACTCATGGACATTGGTGTACCCAGCGTTATAGCTAACATGCTCATCTTCAAGACCAGACCAAGTGGGTGAAGAGATAATTTTGCGTGGCTGTGCCTGTACATCACGGAAGCGTATTTTTTCGTCTTGTTTGGGGATGGCCAGATGTCGGTGGTCGCGACCAGTATGTTGGCCCAAAGCATCCCAGACTTTTACTGCCACCGCACCATTGGTCTCTGGCGCCAGGCTAAGAATAACTTCACAGGCATCAATGGCCGATTCAATGCGCGGCCTACCTTTGCTAATACCTTCTTCGGTGACGCGATGATTAAGTTCGCCAAGGAAATCCACCTCATCATCGGTGTTCCAACTAATACCTTTGCCGCCATTACCCAATTTTTTAAGTAGTGGTCCCAGTGAGGTGAACTTCTTATAGGTATTGGGAAAGTCCCGCTCAACCACAATCATATTGGGTGCAGTTTCACCGGGAATTAACTCGCATTCGCCTTTTTTCCAATCTTTAACATCAAAGGCTTGGGCTAGCTCACCGGGGCTATCATGGAGCAGAGGTACGGTTACCAGATCTTTCTCTACCCCCAGATTGCCTTCAGAAACTCGAGAGAATTCTTTGGCGATGCCTTTGTAAATATCCCAGTCACTTCGTGCTTCCCAAGCTGGATCTGTGGCCGCCGAAAGAGGGTGAATAAAGGGATGCATGTCAGAGGTATTGAGATCATCTTTTTCATACCAGCAGGCAGTGGGTAAAACAATATCCGAATACAGCGCGGTGGATGACATTCTAAAATCGAGGGTGGTAACCAGATCAAGTTTGCCCTGAGGCGCGTCTTCGACCCATTCAGCTTCTTTAGGAATAATACCGCCGTTATGGCCGTTGTCTTCGTTCATCACGCCATTTTTGGTGCCCAATAAATACTTGAGCATATATTCATGGCCCTTGCCGGACGAACCTAAAAGATTCGAGCGCCAGATAAACATATTGCGCGGGAAGTTAGCCGGGTTGTCAGGCTGTTCACAGGCAAACTGAATCGCACCACTTTTTAGCTGCTGTACCAAATAATCTTTTGGATCCATCCCAGCGGCTTCGGCATCGCGACAAATTTGTAGTGGATTTTGATTCAGCTGCGGAGCACTGGGCAACCATCCCATACGCTCGGCACGAATGTTGTAATCAAGCATAGCCTCTGGCAGTTCGTCTTTGTTGGCCAGCGGGGAGAGCACCTCATGGATATTGACCTTTTCATGACGCCACTGCGAGCTGTGGCTGTAAAAGAATGAGGTGGAATTCATTTGTCGCGGTGGGCGA
>Ga0075441_10000255_pt1 | contig 27378 bp, 24 predicted proteins | sample CoawatmetaG00DNA_FD_71582 | JGI IMG/M metagenome (GOLD analysis project Ga0075441, IMG submission 71582) | Marine microbial communities from the West Antarctic Peninsula - Coastal water metaG002-DNA | ecosystem: Environmental > Aquatic > Marine > Coastal | place: Atlantic Ocean: West Antarctic...
TCTCCTGCGCCAGTGCCATGGCAATCCAGACCCGCTGCTGCTGCCCTCCGGAGAGCGATTCCACCGGTCGTTCCGCAAGGTCTGATACCCCGGTCATTGCCATAGCGTCGAGGGTTACATTGTCGTCAGTGGTGAGATTCCTCTGCCACCATTTACGGTGGGGGAAGCGACCCAGCGCAATCAAGTCCCGAACCCGGATACCATCGGGCACAATCGGCTTCTGGGGCAGCATGGCGAGCCTCAGGGCCAGTTTGCCCCGGTGCCATTGGTCAACTGGCTGATCGTCCAGGTAAACCTGACCGGACCGCGGGGGCAACAGGCCGGCGAAACTTTTCAGCAAGGTACTTTTGCCCGAGCCATTGGGGCCCAGCAGGCAGGTAATGCCACCCTCGGGAATAATCAGCGAGACGTTGTCTACAACCGTTTTGTCGCCATAAGCCAGCGAGAGAGACTCGGTTCGTAACATGGAGAAGGGGTCCGCCTTCAGGGTTGACGCGATAATAGATACAAAAAGAAGGGTACACCAAGGACGGCGGAAACGACGCCCACGGGCACTTCATAGGGTGTGAACAGCGTTCGGCCCAGTAAATCCGCCAGTACTGCCAGCACCGCACCCAATAGTACACACAACACCAACTGGACCGGAAGGTTAGCGCCGGCCAGCCGGCGGCTGATGTGGGGGATAAGCAGGCCAATGAAGCCAACGGGCCCGACCACGCCGACCGCGCTGGCCGCCAACAGGGTGGCGATCAGCAGGGCAAAGAAACGCCATCGGTTGAGACCCAGGCCCAGGGTGCGTGAGTGTTAGTCGTCGAGTTGCATCACATTCAGTGGGCGCATGAGCAGAACCACACCGATCAGCCCAACGAGAGTCCATGGCAGCAACGTGTGCAGGTGTTGCCATTCGCTACCGTACAGCGAGCCGGCCAGCCACTGGGCCACCAGCTCGGTATGGGCGTGGCCCCAGAACGCCAGTGCGCCGGTGGTCAGCCCGTGCAGCATACCGGCGATGACCGCGCCGGTCAGCGTCATTTTCACCGGCGACAGCTGGCCATGGCGCATGCCCAGGCAATACACCGCAAGCGCCGTCACCAGTCCGCCTGCCATCGCAAACAGCGGCAGGTATTGCAGGGCAAAGGAGGTATTGCTGTACGGATTCTCACTGGACACCAGCCAGTCACCGACGATGAAGGCGATAACGGCCACCAGGCTTGCGCCGGCGGAGATGCCGAGAATACCGGCTTCGGCGAGGGGGTTGCGGCTGAGCAACTGCAACAGCCACCCCGACAGGGCAAAGTGAATACCGATAAGGGCGCCGGTCAGGGTGCGGGGTAGCCGCAGTTCGAAGACGACTCTCTGTACGTGTTGTGAGCTGTCTCCGGTGAGCCCCGCCCACACCTGGGACCAGCTAAGGTCCACCGCCCCCAGCTGGACGCCCGCGACGATGACAACAACCAGGCTGAGCCCGCCGGCCAGAAACAGCCTGGCGACAGGACTGGCACCGGGAGGCCGGTTTGCGCGGGTTGGTGTCGTCGCCGGATTGGTCACGTTATGCGCTCCGGGTTGAGGCTCGCGAATTGAGCAGGTAGATCAGCCATGGGGCTCCGATCAGGGCGGTCAGCATACCGACGGGTAATTCCTGGGGGAAGGCCAGTTGCCTTGCCAGGATATCGGCAGCCAGCAGCAACAGTCCTCCAAACAGAGCGCTCAACGGTAGCCAGTGCTGAATCTGATCGCCCGTGAGCCGCCGGGCGATGTGTGGCGCCACCAGGCCAATAAACACGATCGGACCGGTGAAGGCGACCAGCGCGGCAGCCAGCAGCAATGCCAGTAACAGGAAAGTCAGGCGCCAGCGTCCGACGGCCAGGCCCATGGCCAGCGCCAGGTCGTCGTCCAACTGCAACACATGAAAGGGGCGCTGCATGACCAGCAGGGCACCGAGTGGCAGTAGCAGCCAGGGCAGCACCATCTGGAGCTGGAGCCAGCCCCGTCCCATCAGGCTGCCCGCCAGCCAATAGTAGAGTTCTGCCGCCTCCGCCCCGGATACCAGCAGAAGGCCGGTGGTCAGTGCCGTTGCCAGCGAGGTCACGGCGATGCCGGCGAGTACCACGCGCTCCGGCTGGAGCCTTCTTCGACCGGCGATGGCGAAGGTCAGAGCACCCCCGAGCAGGCCCCCGCCCAGCGCCATCAAAGGCAGCCACATTGCGCCCGGGGAGCTCAGGGTTCGAAGTGACACCACCGCCAGGGCGGCGGACGCAATCACACCGGTCAGGCCGGGGGATGCCAGGGGGTTCCGGGTAACGCCTTGCATGACGGCCCCGGCAACCCCAAGCGCGGCACCACCAAGAATGCCGAGCAGGTTGCGGGGCAGTCGCAACTCCAGCACGGTAATGCGCGTCAGCAGGCCGCTGGTGCCATCAATGGCTGACAGCAGCTGGAGCGGCGACACCCACTGGGAACCGGCCATCAGACCAACGAGAAACAGCAGAACCAGAAACAGCAGTGTTGCCACATAGAGCGTGGAGGGGCGTGCTGTCGAAGCGCTACCGATCATGTGCCGGAGTCCGGGGCCAGCAACAGACGCTGAATGTCATCAAGGATGCGCTCCCGGGCGATGGGTCCGGCGCCCTCTTTCCAGTAGTGCGGCATTTCGTAGACCTGGCCGGTGCTTACGGCCTTGAGATAGGGCCAGATTGGATTCATTGTGAACGCCCGCTGACGACTGGTGGGTAACAGGAGAATGGTGTCTGGATTGAGTTTCAGCAGGGCCTCAAGGCTGATCCGGTAGCCCAGGGGAATGCCGCTCTCGGGATTGGGTGGCTTGCCACCAACATTGTCGAAGCCCAGGCGTTCCAGCAGCGCGGTGGGCAGAAAGTGGTCGTAGTAGACAAAGGGCGTTTCACTGCCGCTGGTCAGCAGTGCCACGGTCCCCATGGGCTTGCCGTGATTGCGCTGCGCGAGCGATTGAACGTGTTCGAGGAATCGATCGTTGAGTGCCTCCGCTTTGGCCGGCTTACCCAGCGCCTGGCCTGCCAGCTCCACCGCCCGCAGGCTGTCCTCGACCGTTATCAGGTCCAGGGCCAGGAGCGGCGCGATGGCTTCGATCTGATCACCGTCCTTCTCGGTATAGCGGCGGATGGCGATTACGAGATCTGGGCGGACCGACGACAGCACTTCCAGGTTGGGCTGGTGTCGCGGTCCGAGACCCCGCACACCGCTTAACTGTGACGCCAGGTAGTCAGGCACCCCCTGGAGTCCGTAGTCGGTGACCGCGACCGGCGCTGTTCCCAGCGCCAGTGCGACATCCGCGCCGAAAGTCGAAATCGCCGCGGGCCGGGTTGCCGCAGCGGGCAACCGCAGGGTTTCCCCGCGGTCATCCGTCAGCCGGATGCTGTGGTTGTCCGCCCAGCCCGATACAGGCGAAAGCAGGACAACCAGCAGGCTCGTTGCAATCCGTTTCGGTAGTGAGGCCATCAGAAGTCCAGCTGGGCCTCGAGGATGAAGCTTCGGCCCGGCTGAGGTACCCGGCCGACCGGGCTGACGTCCACGCCCCGGAAGTAGTAATCCTCATCCAGCAGGTTGTTGACCGCCAGGCCAAGGTTCAGCACACGATCACCGCCCACCGCGAAGTCGCGCCCGACCCGGGCAGTCACCAGGTGGTAATCCGGCAATTCACCGGCGCTGCCATTGCTGGTTTCTTCTTCGGTGTTGTCGGCATCGCTGTAGCTTTCGCTCACGTACACCCAGTTCACGCTGGCGTCCCAGGCCTGGTAGCTATATACCGCATCGGCGCTGACCTTATGGGTGGGCGCGTTGGGAAGCTCGTTGCCTTTGTTATCGCCGGACAGCTGTTCGGTGTCCAGGAAGGTGTAACCCAGGCCCAGTTCCCACTGGCTGTTCACATTCCAGCGGTTTGCCAGTTCGATGCCCTGGTGGCGGGTTTCGCCCAGGTTCTCGAAGCGGCTGGTTGAGCGATTGAACTGGATCTGGTCTTCATAATCGATACGGAACAGGGTGGCGGATGAGAACAGGTCCGGTGTGACCTGCAGGCGTGCGCCCAGCTCATGGTTCCAGGCGGTTTCATTGGCCACTGCACCTTCACGGGTGGTCTGGGCAATCTGGACTGGCACCAGGGAACGCTGACTGTTGGCAAAGACAAACAGGTCATCAGACGCCTGGTAGCCGACGGTCAGGCCCGGCAGCAGCTCCTCCGCGTTGTTTTCCTCGGTGTTGCCACTGAGGTTGTCGCGGAAATCCATATCAACGTCTTCATAACGCAGGCCCGGCGTTACCGTCAGGCGATCATCCAGGAAGGACACGGTATCGCTGACGTAGAAGGCCATGGCCCGGGTGTCCAGGTGCCAGTCACGTGCCACGGAACGGTTACCGGAGGACAACTCCAGGCGATTGACGTCGAACTCCACATCCTCGCTGACAAATCGCGCGCCCAGGGTGATGTCATGGCGGCCATGGCGAATCGCGAGCCGGGGCTCAGTGCCCAGTGCCGTGAACAAACGTGGTGAATCCGCGACGTGAGTCGAATCCAGCCCCGGGTCCGCCCAGTGGCCAGTGCCGCTGAGGTTCTGGCCGAAGAAGAAGGTGCGGTCGGCATCGTGCACGAAATTGCGCCACTGGAATTCCATATTGTCGGTCGGCGTGTAGGTCCAGGTGAAGGTGGCGCGGCTCATGTCCGCTTCGTAGCCGTCGTAGGGACGCTGGCTCTGGGTGCGATCCTGCTCATAGGCTTGTGGCGTCAGGGCGCCGGGCAGTTCGGCATCGACACGGTAGTACTGCAGCTGCGACGCCAGTTCATGCTGGTCGTTCAGGTAATAACGGGCATCCAGGATCAGGTTATCCACTTCGGTATCGGAGTGGTCACGAAAGCCGTCGCCGCGCTGGACATTAGCCTGGAACTGCAGGTCGAGCTTGTCAGTGGCCCGGCCACCGACCCGGTAATAGGTGTCGGTAAAGACGTTGCCGGTCTCCTCCGCAATGGTTACCCGCTCACGAAGGGTCTGGGAGGTTTCCGCCGGAATCGGCTTGGTAACGAAGTTCACCACGCCACCCACGTTGTTAGGCCCGTAATGAACCGAGGCGCCGCCCCGGACAATATCCACGACTTCCAGGCTCGGAAGGGTAACGGGGAAGAGCGACACGCCGACGTTGCTGTAGGGCCCGATGGCAATCGGGTAACCGTCCAGCAGAATCTGAAGCCGTTCACTGCGCAGCGGATTCAGACCACGCACGCCGATATTGGGAAGAATGCCCGTGCCGGTTTCATCAAGCACTGTAACACCGGGTACCGGGCGCAGGGCGTCCTCCAGGTTCAGAGCGCCGGTCTCCTGAAACTCCTCTTCCTCCACCACCGTGCGGGCACCCGAGTAAGTTCTTTCGGATTCCTCCGTCGGCGGTCCCAGCCAATCAGCAGTAACCTCAAGGCCGGGTAACAGACCGGGTGTTTGTTCTTGCGCTTGTACTATCGCGGGGGAGGCAACCGTTGCAAGAAAAGAAAACGAAAGAAAGGTTGAGCCAGCGGACAGGCTCACGCGAAGACGCCGATTTGGCGAAGATGATTGACCGGGTGTTGGCATTGGGATCTCCAGCAGTGGGTATACTTATGCATGCGTATAATACTGATAATAATTCGCATTACAATGCTGAAAGAAATCGTTACCAACAATGAGCACTATTTCCTGCCTTCCAACGGAACTAGACGTCTTGCAGCGGGCGGCACGTTGCTCACCTTCAAGTTGCGGGGTGTGAATGTTCGCTTTTGTTTAAATTCGAGCACTCGCATTTGCATTGATCGTCATCATGGCGAGTACATTTACCCTTCTGCACCTCGCTATCAATGTATACACACGGCCAGAGGAGCGGCGCCTGCAGCTAAAGCTAAACCGAGATGACGCCCCAGTTGAAGTGAAAACAGGTGCAGGTCATATTCGGTTCGGTTTCGGCCGGGCGTAAATAGCGACACGCTCGCTAGCGCATACCTTTTTACCTTCAACCAGCCCTCTCATAGCGTACAGTTTGCTATCATGAGGTCACCAACAAAGGTGACACTGAATACAGATGCTCGCAATTTTGATGACACTTGGATCAAATTCCGCGATCGGGCCGAGAAGAATGCTATGTAGCGAGAGCATTTGGCAATCTAGGTGGAAGCTATGTGTCAATTAACGCACCAACTGGCTGTTTCAAAAAGCAGCTGTTCCGCCCCCAGATCCGAGAAGCATGAAACCAGTCGCTCCAAAGTCACGACAAAATCACGACAATTGCTCCGGAAACCTCGTCATTACTGAGGTGAGAGTGCCGCCTCCGGGCACCATGAATTCAATGACTTAGCCCGCCTTGTGCGGGCTTTGTTGTTTCTGGACCACTCGCCACTCTCATACAGCATTGACCGTGTCTTGCACCGCACGTAGGAACTCCGCGCTGCACGTGTACAGTCCGTCAGCTAAAGGGCGCCTCGCAACAACACTGGAAACGGAATTCTTCATGCCATACTGGAAAATACTCGGCTTACTTTCCCTTCTGACCGCTCTCACCGCCTGTGATAACAATGCCCGAAGCGAACTTCTTTGCACGGCAGAGTATCAATACAACACGTCGGGCGCCGATGCTGCGATCGCCGTCGTGCGTCAGATCGGTGACGAACACGACTACGTGGTAGGCAACAATGTGGCGCGGTTTCTAATTCTACGGGGTGCTGATACCGGCAACGTTGACGACTTTGACGAAGCCAATGCCGTGTTGAGTGCGATGAAACCAGCGTCAGCCGACGATCCAGAACTTATTATCTCCCGATATATTAGCGTCCTTCGATTTCTAGCAATTGCTAATGGTAGCGACCGCAACGGCGCCCGCCAGGAGTTGACTCAATACTGTCGCGAGTCGACCCAGCCAGAAGCTGAGTGCCTTAGAAATACCATGACCGAAATATTCGAGCACATCGCCCTTTCTGACGGAACGAAGAATAATTCGTACAAAGATCTCTCGAACCTTTTCAACGAAACCTACCGGTCTGAGTTCAATGACCCTAGTTTGGATGTGCTACGCGACTACTCTCGCTCTGTGGTCACCAGTTGCGGAACGAATGAGTAGCCTGCTCTTAGAAAATTTCTGAACCAATTCGCAAAAGGTTCGGGACCGCTCCTGAAATAACTACAGGTCATCCAGCAGAGGTTTGGTACCAGAGCCAACAAACTGTTGAGCCATCAGATAATCCGCCACAGCCCGGTAAGCCGGCAAGGAAGTCGGATCATTCGCCGCATTGCCGGCAACCGGGTTGGAGGCAAAGCGGACGATGACCATATCGGCAGCAGGATCTATCCAGATCGTTTGGCCATGCACACCGCGCGCCGCGAACGCCCCGTGGTCGTCGTGGCTGACCCACCACATGCCACGATAGCTCCAGCCATCGAGAAGTTCATATCCGGCTTTGGCAAACACCGCCCGGTCGCCACCATTGCGAATACTGGCAATCGCCTGGGCCGGGATAATCTGCTCGCCGGCCCACTTACCCTCGTTCAGCACGAGTAAACCGATTCGCGCCATATCACGCAACGTGGCGTTGAATCCGCCGCCAGCAAATGGAGTACCTATGGAATCGACCGTATAGAAAGCTTCACGCTCTGCCCCGATCTTTGACCAGATACGCTCGGAAAAGTAGTCGGCAACCGAAACCCCGGTCGTTCTTGCGATCAGCCAGCCCACCACATCTGAATTAATGGTTTTGTAGCCGAACGCTTCACCGTGCTCTCCGTCTTTTCTGACCGTTTTCAGGTAATCGAAGTAGCTTCGGGGCCCTTCACGTTGTTCGCTCACCAGATACGGACTCCCGGCCCCGGCATAGGTCCAGACTTCGGCATCAGGATCAGAATAGTCTTCCGAGTAGTCCAGCGCGGTGGTCATATCCAGAACCTGGCGAACCGTTGCGTCGCCGAATGCACTGCGCGCCAGTTCTGGAATGATGTCTCCCACCAAAGCGGCTGCATCCAGCGTGCCTTCGGCCACCAGCACCTCGCCGAGAAGCCCCGTCAGGCTTTTGGTAACGGACATTGCGCCGTGCAGAGTGTGCTCATCAAGGCAGCCATCGTAACGCTCATAAACCACCCTGCCCTGGTGCAGAACCAGGATGCCGTCGGTGTAATTCGCGTCAAAGGCATCGCGCCAGGTTATTGAGGCCTTACCTCCCAGGGGCAAGAATTCGACCCCCTCTATGCCGGCATCCATGTCTACAGGAAGCTCACTGACACCTTCGCTGCCATTACGTACCACCGTCGTCGGCATCAGCTCCCGGAAATGACAGACCGTCCAGCGCAGCTTGGGGAAGGCAAAATAGTCCGGATCCGTGAAGCGAATCGTTTTGTCGGGCGCCGGAGGAAAACCCTGCATCAGTCCGAGAGCGTCTGGAGTGGAGTCCGGAGCAGACAGCGGTGTCGCTTCCTGGGCCACAGCAGTCCCGCCAAGCACCAGAGACAGCGCAAAGCCGAGATGTACAGCTGAGTTCATTGTCTTTTCCTTATTCAAAGCAGCCACTCAATTGGCAGTATCGACAACAGGAAAATCCCCGTGCGTTGCAAAAATCCTGTATTGGGTTCCTGCTCATGGCGAATGACATCGCCATCAACGTGCTCTATCCAATAAAGCTCACCGTTCTCGGTTAGTCGAACTTCGTAAGCCCGCAACGGGATGCTTTCTTCAAAGGCCTCGTGGATCTTTTCTGAAAGCGCCGGGCTCTCAATCACAAAGCCCAGCTCGGTGTTCAGGTTGATCGAGCGGGGATCGAAATTGAAGGAGCCAACGAACAGTCTCTCGCCGTCAACGGCAAAGGTCTTTGCATGCAGGCTGGAGCCCGAACTACCGAAGGGCCCGGCACTCTGGTTCCGTTCAACATCAGGCGAGAGCCGCCGCATCTCATACAGATGGATACCGGCCTCAAGCAGAGCCTTGCGACGTTTGGCATAACCCGCATGAACAGCGGCTACGTCGGTGGCATCAAGCGAATTGGTCAGTATGCTTACCTCAATACCTTTGTTCGCCAAAGCCGCAAACGCATCAACACCCGCCCGGGTTGGCACGAAGTATGGGGAAATCAATGCGACCCGGGATTCTGGTTCTCCAAGAATCTCGCCAAGCTTATACGCCAGCAGATCTTCCCTTTCAGATCTCCCAAGCCCTTTGGCGGGGCTATCACTGACCATTCGGGTTCTGGCCCAGTCGAACTCCAGTACCCCAGACAACAACTGACGCACAAAATCAGATTCGGAAACTGCCTTCACATAGTCTGTCGCCGCCTGGTCGTTCTCAAGCTTCAGCGCACGACGCTCCAGCTCGCGCAAATCCGCATCGGAAGCGGCGGGCAACAGCTGTTCAACGGGATACGCGGAGGCACTGGCCCAATAGCGATCAAAATCACTCGATACCTCAGGCACCACCGGGCCAATGGCCAGCACGTCCAGATCCGCAAAAAGAACGCCGGCGGTGGCACCAAAATACTCATCGCCGATATTCCGGCCACCGACAATGGTGGCCTGGTTATCCGCCGTGAATGACTTGTTGTGCATGCGCCGGTTAGCCCGCGAGAAGTCCGTCAGGTACCCCAACCATTTGGGATTACGGATCACAAACGGGTTAAAGAGTCGTACTTCAATGGAAGGATGACTTGCCAAGGCAGCGAGTTCGGCGTCTAACCCGGAGGTGCCGTTATCATCCAGCAGCAACCGGACCCGCACTCCCCGCTCAGCCGCCGTATGCAGCTCTTCCAACAGCAGTGTTCCGGTTATATCGCCATGCCAGATGTAATACTGAACGTCCAGAGTTCGATCGGCGGCGCGCGCCAGCAGAACGCGGGCAGCAAAGGCATCCCGAGGGTTTGCCAAGGTATGGATGCCACTATTACCAGGATAGCTCTCCAACTGCGGCGCAATGGCCTGTCCGAGCCGGGTATCGGCGGCCTCATCCAGGTCCAGGGCGCTGGACTCCGATCGGTCAGCGATTGGCAATGCGCAGGCCGACAACAAGACCGATAAAAAGAAGACCATCAGCAACGTTAACGTCCGTTGCTTTGGATTCGCGAAACCAAAATCCGGAATAAATTGTCTCAACGTGCCTGCACCAATAGCGCCCCAACTCGCATGAAAACAGATTTGCCCAGGTAATGACCATAGGCGTTGATATCCAATGGTCAGACTACCATGTCGCTGGCGTCCGCCCTCTGCCCTATTAACAATCGGGCGATTATTCAGCCGGTCCTGGGTCCTGGCGCAAACACCATCCTTAGCCATTCTTACAATTAAATTTACAAATATTTTTCGAACTCAACTAAAAATTCAGGAGAAAATGCCGTATACCGTTCCAATAGGCTATTAAATGACTCGCAGGGAGGCGGTTACCAAAGGAAAAATCGATGCGTGCTTTTTGGGGAAACCTTGCGGTGGGAAAGAAGCTGGCTTCCAGCTTTGCGATTCTGGTGCTGCTCATCCTGATCGTCGCGGTCGTCAGCATCACCTCACTCAACGACTACAACCATCGCGTATCGATATTAAAACAGGCCAACCAAGCTGAAATCTCGTTGCTGGAGGCTGAGCGGGAGGAGAAGAACTATCGGATACACGAAACCCCCGAATCCATTGATCGAGCCGCCGACTACCTGGTGCAAACCAAAGCCGCTCTGGCCACATTGATGACACTGATCCAAAACGCAAGCGACCGGCAACTGGTTGAACAGATACGCGCCGATATCGAAGACTATCAGTCTCTCCTGAACACCTATACGGCAAGCCTATCCGCAGGCGCTGCTGATACGTCGTCCCTCGAAGAACAACTATACAAAGCCGCTCACAATGCCATTGGCAAGACCGAGGAACTGAAAGAGCGCGAGCGGATTCTGATGGAAGAGCGTTATGACCTGACGGTTATCGAAATCATCGCTATAACCGCACTGGCCATGTTTGTGGCGGCGATCGTGGCATGGACCCTCACTCGCTCAATAACACGTCCGATCAGCGAAACCCTGAGTATTGCCAACAAGGTTGCATCGGGCGACCTCACCGTAGACAGCCGAAGTAGTCGTGGCGATGAGTTTGGTCAGCTGTTGGCAGCGTTTGGCATCATGGTCACCAACCTCCGGGGACTGATTCAGGAAATCAATCAGGGTGCGGCCAGCATCGCTTCGGCGTCAGAGGAACTCTCTGCGGTCACCCACCAGACAAATATGGGAGTCGCCGAGCAGAAGTCGCAAACAGATCAGGTCGCCACAGCGCTGAATCAGATGGTCGCGACGGTCACTGAAGTTGCTCGAAGTGCCGAAGCCGCCTTTCAGTCCGCAAATCACTGCAGCGACAAGACAGAAAGTGGTACAGCGGCTACCAACGAGACCCTCAGCTTCGTATCCGAGCTGAACTCGCAAAGCACCTCGGTCATGCAGCAACTCAATACCCTGAAAGCCGAAACCGACAATATCGGCACGGTGCTGGACGTTATCAAAGCAGTTGCTGAGCAGACCAACCTTCTGGCGCTGAATGCTGCGATCGAGGCTGCCCGGGCCGGAGACCAGGGGCGCGGCTTTGCCGTAGTGGCGGATGAAGTAAGATCGCTTGCCAAGCGAACCCAAACGTCTGCAGTGGAAATCGAGTCCTTGATCGGCAACCTTCTCGCCAGCGCCGAAGCGGCCGTATCAGACATGGGGCGCGGGCACCAATTAGCCAAGCAAACACTGGAACGGGCAGAACTGGGAGGCACAGCCATTCAGGCCATTGCGGAAGCTGTTGAAGAGATTCGCCGTTACAACAGCCAGATCGCTACCGCCGCTGATCAACAGATTTCGGTTGCCGAAGACATGAACAAGAATATGACTCAGATCCGGGATATTGGAGACCAGTCTGCGGCCTCCACGGAGCAGGTATCGGCGGCCAGCGAGGAGCTGGCAAGACTAGCCGAAGGGCTTCACACGCAAATCGCGCAATTCCGGTACTGATCAACCCAGCGGGCCTTCCGATCATGAACGACAACAACTTGAAGCGGGCAGCGAGGTTCGAGGTATCGATTAGGAGCTCGCTGACGCCAGAGACTGTTAGCCGACCCGGGCCTGCAGAGGGGACATCTTCCGCTCCACCTCCCCACGTTCCTCCTGGGCTCTTTTCAAGCGGGAATAGTTGGTTGGGGTCGGTTCCCGGTCATAGCGTGTCTGCGCCTGATGCGCCAGATCGCACTTCTCCAGCCACTGTTCGATAAGCTCTACTGTGCTCATGGTTCACCTCCGTTTTCGTTAGGTATGCGTTCACCATAAACGACCCACGGAGGTAGAATCCCGAAAGCTTTATGCTTGAATTGTGGCAAATAATGATCGGAAATCAGAGCGCCCGGTGAGTTAGCGCATGGCCTTCATTCCCTCGGCCCACTTGGCCAGCTCCGTCAGCATGGTCGAGGCCGATCCAGTATGATGCTCGGCCGCCTGGAACTTGCGATTTTCGTCCAGAAGTTCCCAGGGCATCTGCACCATCACGCCCTCCACCATGGGCATCATTTTAACGGTGGTCACCAGTTGTTTTGCCATCTGGGCAGACCTAAGCCCGCCAGAGACGCCGCCATAGCTGACAAAGGCACACGGTTTATAATTCCACTCGTTGTACACGTAGTTGATCGCGTTGATGAAGGAAGGCGGCGGGCAGAAGTTGTACTCCGGAAGCACGAACACGTAGGCGTCTGCGCCGGACACACTCTCCGACCAGTTTTTCGTGTGCTCGTGCTGATACTGCTGCTGACGCGGGTGATTGGGCTCGTCATAAACCGGCAAGTTAAAATCCGCCAGATCCACCAGCTCACTGTTAAAAGCACCCTGTTCGTTGGCAAAACCGTTGAACCACTCAGCGATGGCGGGGCCTACACGGCCGGGGCGAGTACTGCAGATGATTGTCTGTAACTTGAGGGACATGGCAGGTTTCCTTTTGCTGAATAAACAGATCCACCAACGCAAACCGTACAGCAATACCGGTTCACGCCGTTATGTAGTCTTGATCAGTCTAGCCTCAGCGCCAGGCGATAGATAACACAAGCTTCTGCAGTAATTGTTCAGTTTTACTGACGATCCCGGAGCACCTTCCAGTCCAGAACATTTCCCTCGGAATCAAACTGAACATAGCCAGAATAGCCGTCGGATTCATGCCAGGTCTTAACGTAACCGACCACCTGGCCATCTTCGGCAATCATTTCAAAGGAGGTGTTCTTCTCGTGGGTAATGCGTTCATCATCACTGTCAGGAGCGACTTCTTGAAGCTTCAGGTTCGGGTTTCCGGGAAGTGCGATATCGAGCAGATGTGAGTTCATGGCAAAACCTCTTCGGGCATTCAGGCAGGGGACCGGTTTCGATCCGTCACGGCCAGTGTAGGCAGGATTTGTGTCGCTGCGTTGACACACCTCAAGACCGTTTCCGTGTTCAGCAGACTGTCACAATCCATGTCTTTGAACCCTGGACCGGCTGGCTGCTATGTTAGTTCCGAAAACAGGAACCGGAGGCTACCCCAATGGACTACGTCAGCCCGATCAGCAGCGCCATAATGGCGGTTGTCTGGATCGTCTACTTTCAGCTGTTTTTCCTGCAATACAAACGAAATAACCGCCCCTATCTGGTCATCCACCATGCCCAGAACGAGAACCCGGATGCACTGTGTTTGCTGGTGAACATGGGGCAGGAAACGGTGCATATTCAGTGTGTACAGGTTGTGGTGCATACCCGGGCTGGGCAAGAGAAAACCCTGACGGTTACGCAATACGAGAGCGTCGCACCGGATGACTCCAACGTACAGCATGCTCTGCGGCAAGGCCCGGTGCCTTCCGGTGGCTACCTGGTTCTGGGCTCGTTCCGGAATGTGATTCTCGGCAAGAACAGCGAGGACGAAGACAGCGACTATCTTTTCGAGGACATTACAGGATTTGAACTTCGGGCAGCCGTGATTCACGGCCCCAGCACCTACCCCGTAGGTGTGCGCCGGAGCTTCACTTTGCGCCACGATGGCAGACCCAAAATATTCCCGCACAACATTCACAGCGAGCAGCTAAACCGGCGCAGAGACCGCAACGAGGTACGCCGCTGGCTTGAGGAAGAGCTTCAGCCCAAATGCAGAGGTCGTTCGGAATCGGACAGCTCCGACCAGTCCGCCAGCGAATAGAACGGGGAAGATGAGTCCCCGTCCGAGTTAGCGGTCTCCCGAGGTCAAACGAGACAGGAAAGCGTCCAGGTCTCTTACCTCTTCAAGGCACAGGCTATGTTCCATTCCATAGCTTTGATACTCCGGCTCGTACCCGAGATCCTGAAGTTTCCGAAGTGCCGCCTGGCCAAGTGTATCGGCCACGATAGGGTCGAAGCGACCATGGCCGATAAATACCGGCAACTTGCGGTTGGCTTCGCTCAGCTCAATGGTATCAGCCGTGGCAAAGTAAGTAGACAGCGCAAACAGGCCACCAAGACGTTCCGGATAGCTGAGAGCCAGTTCATAGGCCACCGCACCGCCCTGGGAGAATCCACCCAGGATAATGTTTTCACTGGCAACGCCCCGCTCCTGCTCGGCCCGGATCAGCTCTGCCACCATGGCTGCGGACGCGCGAAGCTGTTCGGCATCAACCTTACGATCGACGTCCATGGCAAGAATGTCGTACCAGGCAGGCATCACCATTCCGCCATTGATGGTAACTGGCAGCTCCGGTGCATGGGGAAAAATGAAACGGACGGGCTGCTCCCGCGAGAACCGGAACTCCGGAACCACCGGCTCGAAGTCGTGACCGCTGGCGCCAAGACCGTGCAGCCAGATTATGGTGGTTTGCGGGTTGTCGCCGGTGTCGATTTGCAAAGTATTCAGAGTGCCCATCCGTTCTCCGTTATGTCAGTAACAGGTTGTCATCCGCCTGTAGATTCGATAATTTTCCAGTCCTTGCCACGCTCGGCCTGATGGATACAGCGAGCGCACAGCCTGCCGATTTGAATTCGGCAGCCCACTATAAAGGAACATGGACGTACAATGACAACCATTGGTATCGACCTTGGCACCACCAACAGTGCCTGCGGCGTCTGGACGAAAGACGGCGTAAAACTAATTCCCAATCGCCTTGGCGAAATCCTGACACCCTCCGTGGTCAGCCTTGACACCAACAACGAATTGCTTGTCGGCCGGGGCGCCAGGCAACGTCTGATCAATCACAGCGATCGTACCGTGGCCACGTTCAAACGACTGATGGGTACGGACCATACCGTTTTTCTTGGCCGCATGGGGTTCAACGCGACGGAACTGTCTTCGCTGGTTCTAAGGTCTCTGAAAGAAGACGCGGAGGCCTTTCTCGGAGAACCGGTATCCAGCGCCGTCATCAGTGTTCCTGCCTACTTCAGCGACAACCAACGCCAGGCAACCCGACAAGCCGCAGAGCTTGCCGGCCTGAAGGTGGAGCGCCTGATTAACGAGCCCACAGCCGCCGCGATTGCCTATGGTCTGCATGAAAAGCAGGAAGGCATGTTCCTGATTCTGGATTTTGGTGGCGGCACCTTCGACGTCTCCCTGCTCGAATATTTTGACGGTGTTATGGAAGTTCATGCCAGCGCCGGTGATAACCACTTGGGTGGCGAGGATTTTGTCGACGTCATGGTGGCGGATGTGCTGGCGCGCAACGGCCTGTCCCAGGAAGCTATTCCACCCCTTGATCTGCAGAACCTGTATCTCCAGATGGAGGGTGCGAAACGCAAGCTGGGGCCGGGCCAAACGCTCACACTGACGCTTGGGAAGAAAACGGTGGAATTCGAAGTAACCCAGGACTGGTTTATCGAAATCTGCACCCCACTTTTGCTACGCGCCAAGGCACCTATCGAAAGAACACTGCGTGATGCAAAGATACCCGTAGCCAGCATAGACGATGTCATCCTGGTGGGCGGGTCAACCCGGCTGGCTCCTTTCCGCGCCATGGTCGGGCGTATGTTCGGCAGACTGCCCTCCTGCCATATTGATCCGGATACTGTGGTTGCCATGGGCGCCACCATCCAGGCCGGACTGGTAATGCGGGACGAAGCCCTGGACGATATCGTGCTGACCGATGTCTGCCCGTTCACATTGGGTACGGCTGCCTTCAATGAACCCTATGTCGATGAACTCAGCTACTTTCCGATCATTGAACGCAACTGCGTGGTTCCAATCAGTATCGTTCGAAGACTCTATACGGCAAGCCACAACCAGTCGGTGGTGGGTGTTAAGGTCTACCAGGGCGAAAGCCCGAACATAAACAAGAACATATTCCTGGGTGAGATAAAGGTCCGGGTACCAAAAGGCCCCAAAGGCGTTGAAGCTGTGGATGTGCGTTACAGCTACGATGCCAACGGCATTCTGGAAGTGGATGTTACAGTGGTCTCCACCGGAGTGAACAAACAACTGGTTATAGAACGTGCCCCGGGAGCTCTCAGTGACGCTGAAAAAGAGGCCGCCAGAGCTAAACTCGCCGGGCTCAAGTTCCATCCCCGGGACGGTGAAGAGAACCGGATGCTCGTGGCAAGGGCGGAACGCCTCTACGAATCGAGTCTGGACCACCGGCGAGAGTTTGTTGGCAAATTGCTCGATCGCTTTCATTACGCTCTGGACCGGCAGCTTCCTCATGAGATAGAGGAAGCACAGACCTATATGAAAGACATGCTGGATCAGCTGGAAAGCGAGCACTGGTTCTGATGTGGCCCTGGTCTGAGCTCGGGCTGGAATCTACCGACGATGTCCGGGCCATCAAGAAAGCCTATGCCAGGCTTCTGAAACAGACCCGACCCGACGAACACCCTGAAGCCTTCCAGCGCCTGCATCAGGCCTACAAAGAGGCTCTGGCCAGCGCACAACCAAAGAACCAGCACCCGGCTCCCAAGTTTGGTGAGCCGGCGCCGTCAGAGCCGATACAGACGCCAGAAGAACCCTCTGCGGCATCAAAACTGTTTCAACCGCTGAATGACTCTGGCAACACGCCACCGCCAAACGCTGACCCATTCCCGGGTCAGCCTGCGGGACAGCAACCACTTCAGGTCAATGAGCCTCCTCCAGACAACAAGCCTTTTTTCGACAACACGGACAACAAGCCCGAGTCCCTCGAAAACACAAAGCTCACACTTGAAACCGAACCGCCGCCACAGACGGATATTGATCCGGCCAAACCCGTTCCCGGCGAAAAAATCTTTCGGTTTATCCGGGGCGGACGTAGCACCGCGGCACCACCACCGATTGAAGATACCCCAGTGGCGAGCTACCGAATGCGGGCTTTGGCGTTTGCACTGGATACGATTGCCATAGCAGTTGCTCTGGCCATTGGCCAATTCCTGTTAACCGCCATTACGGGTAAAGCGGGCTTGCCTCTATGGATTTTAGCTCCGGCAACTTACCCACTGGCGGCTCTGCTCTTCGAGGGGTCACGCTGGCAGGCCACCCCCGGGAAAAAACTGCTTGGGCTCAAAGTGGTCAATCGCGAACTGATGCCGCTATCAAAACGCCACAGCCTGGGGCGCATTTTTACATTCGTTGTGACCACCGCGTTGCTCTGGAAAGGCATCTGGCTGGTCAATGCGTTTCTGCGCGGCCGGCTACTGCATGATCGGCTTAGTAAAAGCTACGTTGTACATGTGAGCAACCTTCCCTGAAGGCTGAACAAACTAGCGAAACATTCGTTTCCGGCTGAGACCAAGATCGGCCTGAATCGCCTGCCATATTTTCCGGTATTCCTCGGCTGCAGGACTGCGAGGCGCCAATCGTTCCAGAGGCTGCCCCTCCTCCCCCATTCGTTCCACCACACTGGCATAGGGAACGGCGACCGGCATCGGATTCGTCAGCAGCTCCGTTCCCCTTGCCAACACATCCCGATGCAGATTCTTACGCCTATCCACCATTGAAAAGAACGGACGCAGCTTCTTAACACCGAGTTTTTTATCTTTTACAAAGTCTTTCAACTGATCCCAGCTGTTCAGGGACAACCAGGTGGGTACCACCGGTACATACACCTTGTCAGCCACATCCAGCACCTGCTCGGTAAGCCGGGATAACGTGGGCGGGCAATCCAGAATTACCAGACTGGTGTCTTCCGACAAAGGTGCCAACAGGTCTTTCAACGCGTTGCCATCGTGCTCCTGTTCGAGCTTGATGTCGAAATTTCGAAAGCTGGAATGGGCGGGGATAAAATCCAGGTTGGGATAAACGTCTTCGTGAATAAAGCGGGCAATAGGCGATTTCCCCTCCAGCAGTTTGGAGAGTTTCCGGCCCTTCACGGGCTCTGCTCCGGCAAGGTAGAAACTGGAGGCCCCCTGTGGGTCCAGATCCCAGAGCAAGGTCCTCAGATTGTCCCGGCTGGCCAGGTAAGCGGTGTTGACCGCAGCGGCGGTCTTTCCAACCCCGCCCTTGGGGCTGTAGAAGGCGATGATTCTCATCCTGTGCGGCTCCTGCCGTGTTCCATGTCAGTAAACACTACAGGATAACAGCGACCCAGGGGCTATTCATGAAGCTTTTATGACAACCAGCAAGCGACGACTGGCACTAACTGTCCGGGATAGGAGGGTATGAAAGGCTTTCGTAAAACCACTTTCAAGCGGCTTTGCGAAAGCCCTCCGACCGAACCGTCTTGTCCCGGCTGCGCTTGTATTTGGTTTTGTCCTCAACCACACGCATCTGGTATTTTGGCGTTCTCAATTCACGTTGCACAGCACTATGCTGCGTGGCTTTCGCCCGTTTTCTGGCCATGTCACAGTCTCCTCTTCTGGCCGGTGTTTTGTGGCGGCTAGTATAACATCTTCGGATTCAGCAAGAGCGTAAGCAATGACACTCACTGTCTGGCTGACCTTTCTGGTCGCAGCTGTTTTTATCAGTATTTCGCCTGGCGCCGGCGCGGTGAATTCCATGAGCAGCGGGCTTCGCTACGGGGTGCGTAAATCTCTGCCCACCATTGCCGGTCAGCAATTCGGTTACGGCGCACAGATCGTGCTGGTAGGCGCCGGGCTGGGCGCAATCGTCGCCTCCTCCAATACTGCTTTGGCAGTGATCAAATGGATTGGCGTGGTTTACCTTATCTGGCTCGGCATCCAGAAATGGAGGGAGCCACCTATTGAAGCATCCCGGGCGGACCTCTCCGCGTTCAGTCCAAGACAACAGTTCTGGAACGGAGCTCTGGTAAACCTCACCAACCCGAAGGCCACCATCTTCCTGATTGCCCTGTTCCCTCAGTTTCTGGTGGCGGGCGCGCCCCACGGCCCTCAACTGGCCACCATGGGGGCCACGCTGATCTTTGTCGATATCCTGGTGATGGTAGGCTATGCCATTCTCGCCAGCCAGCTGTTCCGGTTCATGACCACCCCTGCGCGCCAGCGGCAAATGAACCGGGTTTTTGGTGGCCTGTTCGTGACCGCAGCGGTGGCCCTGGCCAGTTTCAAGAGAGCCTGAATTGCCACTGGCTGATAGGTAGTTCTGTGTAATTGTGCGGCCACTGCGATTGCCGTCAAATACTCCGACATCAACCTGGGAGCCAACAACGTGCTGATTGCTTCTCTCGCCATTCTTGCTGGTCTTGCCCTTCTGGTCTGGAGTGCAGACCGCTTTGTTGAGGGCTCGGCCGCTGCGGCTGGCCACTTCGGAATGCCACCATTGCTGATCGGCATGGTAGTGGTTGGCTTTGGCACCTCGGCACCGGAGATGGTGGTTTCCGCCTTGGCGGCCTCTCAGGGCAACCCGGGACTGGCGCTGGGTAATGCCTATGGTTCCAACATCACCAACATCGCCCTGATTCTGGGTATCACCGCCGTGATCGCCCCCATTGCCGTGCACTCTCAGGTGATGCGCAAAGAACTGCCGATTCTGGCCCTGGTTACCCTGGCGGCGGCCTGGCTGCTGTTTGATGGCGAACTCAGCCGGCTGGATGCGGCCGGCCTGCTGGTGCTGTTTGCCCTGTTACTGGGCTGGAGCATCTGGTCTGGCATGAGAAAAACCGATGATGCCTTCGCCAACGAAATGGATGCCGAGCTTGCCGCTCATCCCATGCCCATTCGCAAGGCGATGCTCTGGCTGGTGGTGGGGCTGGTTCTGCTGATTATCAGCTCCCGCGTTCTGGTTTGGGGGGCGGTCGACCTAGCCACTCGCTTTGGCGTCAGTGACCTTGTGATCGGCCTGACCATTGTGGCTATTGGCACGTCCCTGCCGGAACTGGCCTCTTCAATCATTGCGGCCCGCAAGGGCGAGCATGATCTGGCTTTGGGTAATATTCTGGGCTCCAACCTGTTCAACACCCTGGCCGTGGTCGGTATTGCCGGCTCCATTGCCCCCATGGCGGTGGCCAATGAAGTCTTGATCAGGGATATTCCAGTGATGGTGGGCCTGACCCTCGCCCTGTTTGTGCTAGGCTATGGATTTCGCGGGCCCGGGCGTATCAATCGTGTGGAAGGTGTTGGGCTGCTGGCCATCTTCGTGGGCTATACGGCCTACCTGCTAAGCACCACCTTTTAAGAGAGCAGTCCCGGGGTCAGCAACCATTCACTGACTCCCGGATACTGCTCCAGGTCCAGGACAAACTCCTGACCACGTGCCGCGCACTTTAAGCGGCAGTATTCCCCGGAATCCTCCAGGCGCCAGCGTTCCGGATTGTGGTGATAACTCAGGGACGACTTACCAGGTTGGGGCATGAAGGCTGCCGGCAATCGCCACTCCGTGACCTTTGCAGCTCCGGGCGCGGTCAGCCGGTGTTGGTCTGACAAAGCCTGCACGGCTCCAGCAGCTGGCAAATCCTCACGCAAGCCTGGAATCTGAAGCCTGTCGCCGCTGACATAGAGACAGTTCCGTACTGATCGCTCGCCATGCAGATGTGGATGATAGCGCGCCCACTCCGGTACTGACGGCACGTCACCCAGAGGCCAGACGTCTGCCACCTGCAACCAGCCCCAGACAGCGTGAAACGGTCGGCTACCTGGCACAAAGCGCCATCGTTTACGATAACGTTCCACCGGTCGGAACAGCGCAAAAAACAGAAAAAGATCACCAGGACCAATGCAATGATTGGCCAGGTGCGCCTGGGCCGAACTGTGCTGGCCAAGCACCGGGCGCCAGCCTGGCAGCCGGGGATAGGCACTTTCGATAACATCGGGATCCAGATGCGCACCACGTCTGGAAAACGCCTGCTGCCCGGTAAGCTGCGACACCAGCGAACCAATGCTTTCTCCGTGGCGCCGGACCTGGCTATAGCGAATGGGCGACTGGTCGTCCGGAATGGGCAGCGCCAGGCAGCTGCCATCCGGGAAGACCGGATTGGGACAGCCACCTGCGGAACTGTCGAAGCCTTTTCTGCTGAGGATCAGTTTCATAGCCGAGCATTATTGACCAAAGCGGCGCAAACAAAAAAGGCCCGTCGGCGTTTGCCGGCAGGCCTTAAGATTCTGCTGCGCGGAAGTTACCGCACCGCGTTCACCACTTCGTCCACTTGCAGCCGTACGCTCTGCAAGCCGCCACCGGACAGGTACCAGAGGCCTGGGTTAAGCACCACGACTTCGGCAGACACACCCGCCTCGGCCAACGAAGCTTTCAACGTCTCCGGCGCCAGCGGTTCAGCCCCGATCGCGGCGCTGCGATCAACCACCAGCAGGGTATCCGGCGCCATTTGCGCGAGAACGTCGGCCGTCACCGGATAGAAGGTACGCTCTCCACGCATCACCGGCTGCACACTGTCTGGTACAGCCGCTGGCGTCAATGCCAACAGTTCGTAGACTAATGCTTCCTGCCGGAGTGAAAAGTTACCGTTATTATGGGTCACCACGGTAACGGTACCTGCGTCAGCCAACGTCGCCTTTTGCGCCTCGACGTGCTGCCAGAGCGCGTCCAGCTCTGCGCCAGCCGCCTCTTCAAGGCCGTAGTAGCCAGCCAGGCTGAGCACACGGTCATTCACCGCTGCCTGAAGACCATCCCCCTCCAGCGTGACATCACGTACTGGAGCCACCTTCGCAAAGGACGTAAGGGCTTCCGCCCCCTGGCGCCCGGTCATCAGTACCAATCCTGGTTTCAGGTCAGTGGCCAATGCCAGGTCGGGTGTCTTGAGACCACCTGCATCCGGCAGCCTTGCGCCCAGGTCCGCCAGGTAATCCGGCAGGCTCTGGTGCGGAATGGCCACAACCTTTTCTTCCAGACCCAGCTCCAGCAAGGTGTCCAGTGCACCGTGATCGTAGCTGATCACGGTTGGGCCGGTTACTTCCGTCGTGGTCGCGCATCCGGTCAGGGTCATGCCAGCCAGAGCAAAAGCCATAATCCGTTTCATTGAAGTCATGGTTACTATCCTCAGAAGTCGACCGCCAGGCCAAGGTTCAGGCGACGGCCATCCAGCACCACGCCATAGTCATCATTGGTGATTTCTTTATCAGCCAGGTTGTACAGACCCGCGGTCACCCGGGCAGAATCGGTCAGTTGATAAAGCAAGCCGGCATCCATCAGCGTGTAACCCGGCGTGCCATCTGACATGCTACGGCGGCCAAGGTAATCGCTGGTTTCACCACGATAGTTGGCCTGGAACCAAAGATTCAGCCGGTTATTCGCTTGCCAGTCCAGGTTGGCGTTAGCCATGTGCTCAGGAATTTTGTTCAGCGGTTCGCCTTTGTACTCGCCGGTCTTCTGTTCAGAATCGGTGTAGGTGTAGCTGGAATTCAGAGTGACCGAGTCGGTCAGCCGGTAATCCAGCGTCAGTTCGACGCCTCGCATTTCGGCTTCGTCGATGTTGGCCCGGGTACTCAGGAACAGGTAGTCGTTGCCCTGAAAGCTGCAGGTCCAGGTGGCCGGGTCATCGCGATCCCCACTGGGAGACTCACAAAGCCGGTCCTCGGCAATCTTGTCTTTGAAATCGGTCTGGAACAGCATCACGCTGGCGTTCAGTCCCATGGCCCGGCTATCAAACACCATACCCGCCTCGTAGCTGATACTGGATTCCGGATCCAGTTCCGGGTTGCCGATGATCAATGCCCGTGGATGCGGCGCAGGTGAGCCACCGCCGCCAGTGCCGCGGCCGAAGCCTTCGGTCACATCGGCCAGACCCGGCTGACGATACCCGGTAGACACCCCACCCTTGAGGGTCAGCTCTGGCGTCAGATCGTAAAGTGCGTAAACCCTTGGTGAAAACTCACCACCAAACAGCTCATCGTCGTTGTAGCGCAGCCCTGTGGTCACCGACAACTTCTCGGTCAGCCCCCACTCCACTTCTGAGTACACCGCAGCGATCCAGCGATCAACACTGCGTACGGCGCCTGGAATGTTGGATGTCAGCAAACCATTGGTTTCGTCGGTCAGCTTTTCCTTCTTGTACTGGCCACCCACTGTCAGCACATGGTCGCCCCAGAACCGTGTAGCCTGGGTATCCAGCATGGATACTTTCTCTTTCTTGGTCTGATCCTGTACCCGCTCGGACAGGTCGTGCTGGATAAAGCTCCGGGTCAACCAATCGCCATAGTTGCCGGCGTGAGACAGCACGTATACATCTTTGTCGTAGATGTAGTTTGAGCCGGTTTCATCCTCTGCGACACTCTTGCCGGGTGTGCTGGTCTCTTCCAGACGGGAGCTGTCGTAACTCAGGGCAAATTCGTTGCGACTATCCGGAGTCAGAATCAGCTTGGCGCCACCCTGCTTGCGCTTGCTTTCCGGGGTACTGCGTGCGGAGTCATCGGCACCGGCAAAATCGCTCTCATCGTCACCCCCCCAGGCGGCATTCACTTCGGCACTGAGCAGATCCTCCACCAGTGCGCCGCCGGCAAACAGGCTGGTCTGCCGGCTGTCGTTACTGACATCGTTCAGGGATTTGGTGTACTCGGATGAGATAGTGCCCGCCCATTCACCACGGTTTTTGCGGGTGATGATGTTGATGACGCCGCCCATGGCTTCAGAACCGTACAGCGACGACATCGGGCCACGGATGACTTCAACCCGCTCGATCATGGAAATGGGCGGCAGAGCAATCTGCTTGCCACCGTCCTGGCCGTTGGTGTTTACCGAACGCCCCGCTGAGACCGGCCGGCCGTCGACCAGATAAAGCGTATAACTGTCATGCATCCCCCGAATGCTGATGTCCTGCGCACCACCGCCACCGGTTACGTACACTCCCGGGATGTTATTCACCGCATCGACAATACTCTTGTAGGACTTCTTCGCCAGCTCCTCGCCAGAGATCACCGAAATACTGGCAGGCGCATCCGAGATGTTCTGCTCGAAACCAGCCGCAGTCACCACAATTTCACCCAGCTCAACGGGCTCAGTCTGGGCCAGGCTCGCGGTGCTGGCACTGGCCAGGGCAACTGCTGACGCCAGCAAAGGAAAACGACGGCGCATGAATAACTCCTTGTGTTGTGCAACGTTCACGATGTATCAGTTTTCGCATTTGCGAATCATTATCAGTGGCGTGAACATTAACACAACGCAAGGGTTCAGGTGTTGGAATGATGCGTTCCGCTTTTCGGAACAGCCTGTGTGGCAGTTCCAGCACCCCCCGTCCATTCCTCCGGGATACAGCTTCGTAAATGAGCAATAAAGGCCCGCACCCGACGGGGAAGAACACCATGAGGATAAAGCAAGGTTACTGGTAGGTCGGGTCCATACCAGTCCGGTAAACAGGACTGAAAGCTACCGGGGTGAGCCGTCAGCCGGCGCTCTACCAGCCAGGCCGGCATCAACCCCAGGCCGCGGCCCGCTGCAATGGCGTCACCCTGTACATTGAACTGATCCACGGTAAACCGGCGATCCGGTAGCGACAGCGGAAAATTGCCCTGGCGGGAGTGATGCAGTATCACCCCGGTGTCTGCCATACCCAGCAGATCCACCCAGGGATGATGGGCAAGCTCTCCCGGTGAAGCCGGCTTGCCGTGCTGCCGGAAATAGGCCGGGCTACCGAAAATACCCTGTTTGAGCACACCGAGCACCTCGTGGCGCAGCGCTGTCTCACCGGCCTCGCCCAGCCAGATACACACACCGTCCTCGACCGCTTCCGGCAGGTTCCTCTGGGTGTGAACGCAACACGAAGGTCGTCATGGTCAGCCATAAAGGACTCAACCACCCCGGAAAACCAGCCACGCACAAAAGATTCGTGACAACGCAATTCCAGCTTGCCGGTTACCTCGGCTTTGAGTTCGTCCAGTGCCTCCCGCCCCTGCACCACCAACTCGAGAATGTCGTTGCAATAGCGGTAGAACACACGCCCGGCATCGTTCGGCACGATCTTCCGGGATTGCCTCAACAGCAGTGGCTGCCCCACATTCTCCTCCAGTTGCCGAATCCGGCGGCTGAGAGTGGACTTGGGTAGTCCCAGATCCAGGGTACTGGCGGTCAGGCTGCCAGTACGCACCACGGACACAAAGGCCTCCAGCTCCTGCAAGTCATACATGATTTGGTTCCATTATTTGCAACTGACCGTTCCAATTTATCACTTTAAAACCTTAACGAGAACCATTATCATTATTTTCCATTAAAATTTGCAAGCTATCTAACACCCCGCTGCCGGAGCGCACTGACCATGACATGCCGCACTCACCCCCCTAAACAGACGCTTCTCCGTTCCATTGCCGTACTGGCTCTCTCCGCCATGGGCGTGGGTGCCAGTCTCGCGGATACCCGGTCTGTGGAAACGGCCTATGGCCCGGTAACGGTCAACGGCCAGCCAGAGCGAGTAGTCACACTGTATGAGGGTGCCCTGGACACGACACTGGCCGTAGATGCCAACCCAGTGGGCGCAGTGATTACCCGTGGCGGCAGCGACGTTGCCGATTACATCAAGTCCCGGGCGGGTGATATCGCTATTGTGGGCGCTCCGGCCGAAACCAATATTGAAGCGGTTATCTCCGTCCGGCCCGATCTGATTCTGGCGGCGCCACGCACCAATGAGCAGCAATACCAGTTGCTGTCGCGGATTGCGCCGGTGATCGTGTCAGATGTTCCCATGTTCCAATCAGACAGCTGGGAACGGGAAACCCGCCTGTTCGCCAAAGCCCTGGGGCGGGAAGAAGCCGCTGAGCAGGTGATTGCCCAAGTCGAATCACGCATTGCCGAAGTTGCCGCCCTTGTGGAGGCCCGCATCCCGGAAGCCCAGCGAGATGCCACCCTGGTTCGCTGGATGCCCCAGGGCCCCCTGGTGATGGCGGAAGGCCTGTTCTCGGCCTCGATTCTTCAGGCAGTAGGCTTCCGGATAGATGACAATGATCTGGTTAAAGAAGGTCGCCCCCATAGCGAACCACTGAGCCTGGAGAACCTGTCCAGCATGGATCAAAGCTGGGTATTCCTGGCGACACTGAATGCAGATGGCGATAAAGCACTGGAGGCAGCCCGCCAATCCCCGGCCTTTGCCCGCCTGGATGCGGTTGAACACGACCGGGTGATCACCGTCAGCGGGCAACTCTGGACCAGCGCTACCGGACCTCTGGCGGTACTGGCCATTCTTGATGACATCGAAGCTGCGGTCACGGCCATTCAGCCCTGAAGCGCCCAATGTTAAACGCTCTATCCCCGACTAGCGTGGTTGCGTCTCGCGCTTTTTTCCCGCCGCTTCTGGCTGCGGGATTTTTATTGTTGCTGGTGGTACTGGCCAGCCTGCTCTATGGCGCCGGCCCGGTGTCTGCCAGCGATGCCATTGCGGCGCTGATGGCCAATGGCACTGAGGAAGCCTGGTTTGTGGTCACCGAACTTCGGCTACCCCGCACCATCATTGCCCTGGTCACCGGCCTCGCACTGGGCCTGGCTGGTGCCCTGCTCCAGTCCATGACCCGCAATCCGCTCGCCGAGCCTGGCTTGCTGGGCGTCAGCGCTGGCAGTGGCTTTGCAGTGGCCCTGGCCATCCTCTTGGGAGCCACCACAGCCACACTCACCACTCTGGTCGCCCAGCTCGGGGCGCTGGCCGGCTGCGCCCTGGTGATCGCCGCCACCCGGGTGCAGGGGCTGGGCAATGATCCTGTGCGCCTGGTATTGGCCGGGGCCACCCTGACCGGACTGCTGCTGGCGCTGACCTCCATGTTGATGTTGATAGACCAGCGAGCCGCCGATGAGATTCGCTTCTGGATTACCGGCAGCGTGGCCGGCAAACCCTTATCCATACTTTGGGCAACGCTTCCTTCCATCACACTCGCGCTGGTTCTGATGGCTACCGTGGCACGACCACTGGCAGCCATGGCCCTGGGCGAAAAGGCGGCCGTTGGGCTGGGACATCACCCGGGGCGAATCCGTTTCCTGATCACCCTCACGGTTGCTCTTCTGGTGGGCTCGGCAACGGCCCTGGCCGGGCCGCTGATCTTTGTGGGGCTGGTGGTGCCGTTTATTGCCCGGGCCTTTTCTGGCCCGGATATCCGCAAGACCCTCTGGCTGTGTGTGCCTGTTGGCCCTGCCGTGGTAT
>Ga0075441_10000259_pt1 | contig 27264 bp, 24 predicted proteins | sample CoawatmetaG00DNA_FD_71582 | JGI IMG/M metagenome (GOLD analysis project Ga0075441, IMG submission 71582) | Marine microbial communities from the West Antarctic Peninsula - Coastal water metaG002-DNA | ecosystem: Environmental > Aquatic > Marine > Coastal | place: Atlantic Ocean: West Antarctic...
GTTTCTCTAGAGTGCCCAGCTTAACCTGATGGCAACTAAAGATGTGGGTTGCGCTCGTTGCCGGACTTAACCGAACATCTCACGACACGAGCTGACGACAGCCATGCAGCACCTGTCACTTGGTCTCTTACGAGAAAACTAGATCTCTCTAGCGGTCCAAGGATGTCAAGGGTTGGTAAGGTTCTGCGCGTTGCGTCGAATTAAACCACATGCTCCACCGCTTGTGCGGGCCCCCGTCAATTCCTTTGAGTTTTAATCTTGCGACCGTACTCCCCAGGCGGAATGCTTAATCCGTTAGGTGTGTCACCGAAGAGCAAGCTCCCCGACGACTGGCATTCATCGTTTACGGTGTGGACTACCAGGGTATCTAATCCTGTTTGCTCCCCACACTTTCGTACCTCAGCGTCAGTATCGAGCCAGTGAGCCGCCTTCGCCACTGGTGTTCCTCCAAATATCTACGAATTTCACCTCTACACTTGGAATTCCACTCACCTCTCTCGAACTCTAGACTGATAGTTTAGGAGGCAGTTCCAGGGTTGAGCCCTGGGATTTCACCCCCTACTTTCCAATCCGCCTACGTACGCTTTACGCCCAGTAATTCCGAACAACGCTAACCCCCTCCGTATTACCGCGGCTGCTGGCACGGAGTTAGCCGGGGTTTCTTTACCAGATACTGTCATTATCATCTCTGGCGAAAGAGCTTTACGATCCTAAGACCTTCGTCACTCACGCGGCATGGCTAGATCAGGCTTGCGCCCATTGTCTAAGATTCCCCACTGCTGCCTCCCGTAGGAGTCTGGGCCGTGTCTCAGTCCCAGTGTTGCTGATCATCCTCTCAAACCAGCTAAAGATCGTAGACTTGGTAGGCCATTACCCCACCAACTATCTAATCTTACGCGGGCTAATCCTTCACCGATAAATCTTTCCCCCGAAGGGCGTATATGGTATTACTCTCAGTTTCCCGAGGCTATTCCATAGTGAAGGGTATATTCCCACGCGTTACTAACCCGTCCGCCGCTCCTCACCGAAGTGAAGCGCTCGACTTGCATGTGTTAGGCCTGCCGCCAGCGTTCGTTCTGAGCCAGGATCAAACTCTCAAGTTGAATGCAGTTTACACTGCAATCCTTGACGTTCGAACCTCTGCACATCTACTAATTGGCCTTACTGAAACCAATTAGCATTTTCTCTGTTTGATGTACTTTCAGTTAACAAAGTTAACCAAGAGCCATACAAACAGTGAAGCTGACACCACATCATCGGACCGAAATCCTAGTGGCGTTGATATACAGACGTCTGATCCATCGAACTGAACCAAACCGCCCACATATCTCTTCAGATATTAAATATTTCAAACAACGTTGGAGACAAAAACAAAACGTAGCGCCTAAATCTCTTTGGCGCGCCGCCAGCTAATACTCCGAATTTTTCCAACTTCAGCAACTCCGCGTCTCCGCTTCATTCCCTCCGCTGCCCCGTCGGAGCGTCTCTGCTCATCCGGTAAGGGGGGTTCTAGAGTTACTAACATAGACCCGCAACCCCTATTTACACAAAACATGAACCTTTTAGTAAAAGATCTTTGATCGCCAATAAAATAAGGGGTTTGAGCGCAAATTCTAATTGGGAATTAGTGCTTTGCATCGTCTTTCGGGGCTCAATACATCGATTGAACACACCGTTACCGCGACTAATTGCTGGGCTACCCGCCGAATGCCTCCGATTCACGCGCAATGAGGCCAAAAAGTGATTCACACAGCGCCCTGTGCCCGTTCAGATTCGACTCGGCGCGATCGCGATCATCGATTCTCGCAGATTCCGACAGTCGTTCCCTTTTTTGGGCTGGGCAGGACCCCACCGACATGACACCAAAAAAACGCCCCGACCAGAAGGTCGGGGCGCGTTGTCTTAATGACGATTTGTTTAGTTCAGCGCTTCATCTGTAATCACGTGTGTCCACGCGCCTGTTGGTGCTTCAGAGATCACCGGGTCAGAACCACCACCGAGCAATGTCGCCACTGTCCGCTCGTAGTCAGCTGGATCAAGTGCGCCGTTGGAGCCAGCAGTCAGTTTGGCAATCTCGCCCATCATACGAACCTGTGCTGCTTCAGTCTGTGCACCTGTTTCGTCGTTGTCCAAGATGATGCCTGCGGCCTCTTCTGGATTGGCTTCAGCGTACTTCCAGCCTGCCATTGAAGCGCGCACAAAGCGGACCATTTTGTTGACGAACACTGGATCATCAAGGTTGTCCTCAAGAACATAGATGCCGTCTTCAAGCGTGGCTACGCCCTGCTCTTCGTACTTGAACGTCACGAGCTCGTCTGGGTTCACACCTGCGTCAATCACCTGACCATATTCATTATAGGTCATGGTCGAGATGCAATCTGCTTCGCGATTCAAAAGCGGGTCAACGTTGAAGCCCTGCTTAAGGACCGTCACGCCGTCGTCACCACCGTCTGTGGAAATGCCTTCTTGCGACATCCATGACAGGAACGGGTATTCGTTGCCAAAGAACCAAACGCCGATCGTCTTGCCCTTAAAGTCAGCAACCGATGTGATGCCGGTATCTTTCCAGCACGTCAGCATCAGGCCAGATGTTTTGAATGGCTGCGCGATGTTCACAACTGGCAGGCCTTTTTCACGTGCGGCCAGTGCGGACGGCATCCAGTTCAGCATCGCATCAGCGCCGCCACCTGCAAGAACCTGTGGCGGCGCGATATCAGGGCCGCCAGCCAGTACAGTCACATCGAGACCTTCTGCTTCGTAAAAGCCTTTATCAAGTGCCACATAGTAGCCCGCAAACTGTGCTTGCGTGACCCACTGCAACTGCAGCGTCACCGTATCTGCGTGGCTGTCTGCAAGCGCGGTTGTTGCGCCCATGCCTGCGGCAAGTGCCGCTGCCATCATCATCTTTTTCATGTCTCTTCTCCTTGTTGAAATAAATGCGCCGTTTCGGCGTCGTATCTATCGTTGTGAAGGGTGCCAGAAGGTTACCCGTTTTTCGATCAAAGTCATCGCGCCATAGAACCCGCTTCCTGCAAGGGCCGCGACAACAATCTCTGCCCAGACCATGTCCAGCGCAAGCTGGCCAAAGCTGGTTGATATCCGAAAGCCCATCCCAACCGTGGGAGAGCCGAAAAATTCAGCAACAATTGCCCCGATAAGGGCCAAAGTAGTCGCTATTTTAAGTCCATTAAAAATAAACGGCATCGCGGCCGGCAAACGCAGCTTAAACAGCGTGGGCCAGTATCCGGCCCCGTAAGTCCGCATCAGGTCACGTTGCATCGCACTGGTGTCTTTTAGACCTGCCACAGTGTTCACCAGAATCGGAAAGAACACCATCACCGCAACAACTGCGGCTTTGGATTCCCAGTCGCTGCCGAGCCATTTTACGAATATTGGCGCTGTGCCCACGATAGGTAGCGCGGCCATGAACCCACCCACGGGCAGGATGCCGCGCGTCAGAAAATCTGATCTATCGGCAAGGATCGCGACGCCGAAGGCAGCCAGCCCGCCAAGAATATAGCCAGTCATCGCACCCTTAATGATCGTTTGCTGGAAATCCGCCCAAAGGCGCGGGCCTTCAACCATCAGGCGCGCACCGATGGACGATGGTGCAGGCAGGATCACAGGGTTTATGTCAAATGCCCAAACGAGCAGTTCCCACACGAGGATCAGCGTAATTCCAAATATCGCTGGAATAAGGGCCTTAACAAACGGGTTGTTTGAATGCGATCCATTGGCCAGCCGAATATTAAGATACCAACCTGCCCCCCAGACCACCAATGCGCCAAAAATTGCCATCATGACGCGTTCATCCCCATGCGTTTCAGGGTGATCCGTTCAATCACGCTAAAGGCACCAACCAGCGCCGCTGCGGTGATCGCCGCCGCAAACAATGCGGCCCAAGATACAAGCGGTTGCCCATATTGATCGCCGACTAGCATGCGCGCGCCAAAGCCTGCTCTGGCCCCCGTCGGTAGTTCAGCCACGATGGTGCCGACGAGTGACGCTGAAATTCCGATTTTCAGGGATGCGAACAAGTAAGGTGCGGATGCGGGGAGCCGCAGCGCCCAGAAGCCTTGTGATTTTGAAGCGCTATAGGTGCGTAGTAAATCGAGCTGCATGGAGTCTGGGCCGCGCAGCCCTTTTACCATGCCAACGACCACGGGAAAGAACGACAGATAGGCCGCGATAATAGATTTCGGAATCAGCCCCTGCACCCCCATCGACCCAAGCACAACAATCACCATCGGCGCGAGCGCAAGGATTGGAATGGTCTGGCTTACAATGGCCCATGGCATGACGGACAGATCCATCACCCGACTATAGACAATGCCGACCGCCAGTAAAATTCCGAGGGTTGTGCCTATTAGAAATCCTAGCAACGTCGGAGCCAAAGTGACCCAACCGTGGAACACAAGGCTCCGTTTCGACGTGATCTTTTGTCCAAAAATCGTTTTGTACATTTCACCAGCCACCTGATGCGGTGACGGCAGGCGCGGACGCACGAACGTATAGGTCAGCGGGATCAAATGCGGGTTGCGCAGGGCAAGCCCTGTACCAGAATAGTCTTGCCGCGCAGCCGGTGTATCAGGCGTCACCACCAGCGCGTCGCGTTGCGCCTGATCGGCAACAAGATGCATGTTCATTGGCACAACGGAGACGACCCAGAACAAAAGGATCGCCGCAATGACAGTTAAGATTGGAAGCACTGACTTCATGCAACGCCACCGCAACTATGATGAGGTATTCTAGACGTCATCGGAATGCCCTGCCCGCAATCCATCACGCACACGGTGGGCGATCTCGATGAATTCGGAGCTGTCGCGAATGTCGAGCGGGCGTTCACGTGGTAATGTGCTTTCGATCACGTCCGAGATTCGCCCCGGACGCGGGGACATCACGACGATCTTGGTCGATAGATAGACTGCTTCGGGGATCGAGTGGGTCACGAAGGCAATCGTCTTTTCGGTGCGCGCCCATAGCTGCAAGAGCTGCTCGTTCAGGTGATCGCGGACAATTTCATCGAGTGCCCCAAATGGTTCGTCCATCAGCAAAATATCAGCGTCAAATGCCAGCGCGCGCGCAATAGATGCCCGCTGCTGCATACCCCCAGAAAGCTGCCAAGGGAATTTGCGGTCAAAGCCGGTAAGATCCACAAGATCAAGAACCCGCTGCACGCGCTCCGCCTGCTCGGCCTTATCAAAGCCCATGATCTCCAACGGCAATTTGATGTTGCCCCCGATAGTGCGCCAAGGGTAAAGCCCCGCCGCTTGGAAAACATAGCCATAAGCCCGCGCGCGGCGTGCTTCGTCAGGGGTCATGCCGTTTACGGAAATCTCGCCCGCCGTTGGTGTTTCTAACCCCGCAATACACCGCAGGAACGTCGTTTTCCCACAGCCAGACGGCCCGATGAAGCTAACAAAGTCACCTTTGTTAATATCGAGGTTCACATCTTTCAACGCATGCACAGGGCCGTCGTTTGTTTCAAACGTCAGATCGAGGTTGCGTGCCGTAATTATTGTTTGCTGGTTCAACTTCTATACACCGCTTGCAGGAATGCCTGTCCGTTCCACTGGACGCGGCGCGGTCAGATCTTTCCACGCTGACAGTGCCTTGTTGGTCGCGGTGTTGCCTTCGCGTTTGACGAACTTACCAGCGCCCTCCTGGGTCCGGATTTCACCATCGTGGATCGCGACATGTCCGCGGGTCAGTGTGAAGCGCGGCAGGCCTTTAACTTCTTTGCCTTCAAACACGTTGTAATCGATTGCCGATTGTTGGCTGCCAGCTGTAATCGTCTTGGATTTTTCAGGATCCCAGACCACAATGTCTGCATCAGCCCCAACCAGCACCGCGCCCTTTTGCGGATAGCAGTTCAAGATTTTGGCGATGTTCGTTGATGTCACAGCCACAAATTCGTTCATCGTCAGGCGGCCAGTGTTGACGCCGTGGGTCCAAAGCATCGGCATCCGATCCTCGAGACCGCCAGTGCCGTTCGGAATTTTCGTGAAATCACCGATGCCATTGCGCTTCTGCTCGGTTGTGAACGCGCAGTGGTCCGTTGCGACGACTGAAAGCGTGCCAGCCTGCAGACCAGCCCAAAGGCTGTCTTGATGCTGCTTATTGCGAAACGGCGGAGACATGACGCGGCGGGCGGCGTGATCCCAGTCTTTGTTGAAATATTCGCTTTCGTCCAAGGTGAGGTGCTGAATTAGCGGTTCACCCCATACGCGCTTGCCCTGCATTTTCGCGCGGCGGATCGCTTCGTGGGCCTCTTCGCAAGATGTGTGCACTACATACAGCGGCACGCCAGCCATATCAGCGATCATGATGGCACGGTTGGTGGCTTCGCCTTCGACTTGAGTCGGGCGGGAATAGGCGTGGGCCTCTGGTCCAGTGTTGCCAGCAGCCAGCAGTTTCGCACTAAGTTCTGCAACGACGTCACCATTTTCAGCGTGCACCATCGCGATGCCGCCGAGTTCGCCGATGCGGCTGAACGAAGAATACATTTCGTCGTCGTTCACCATCAACGCGCCTTTATAGGCGAGGAAGTGTTTGAAGGTGTTGATGCCGCGGTCTTTGATCACGGATTCCATTTCGTTGAAAACCTGTTCACCCCACCACGTCACAGCCATATGGAAGGAATAATCGCAGTTCGCGCGGGTCGATTTATTGTCCCACATTTGCAAGGCGTCATGTAGGCCCTGTCCGGGTGACGGCAGGGCAAAGTCGACAACCATCGTGGTCCCGCCAGCAAGAGCGGCACGCGTCCCGCTTTCGAAATCATCGGTGGAATAGGTCCCCATAAACGGCATCTCAAGGTGCGTATGCGGGTCAATGCCGCCGGGCATGACGTAGCACCCTGTGGCATCAAGCTGTTCGTCGCCAGACAGGTTCGGCCCAATTTCAATGATCTTGCCGTCTTGGATCAGCACATCCGCCTTGTAGGTCAGATCAGCTGTGACGATCGTGCCGTTCTTGATCACTTTGGTCATGGGTTTTCCTTTCCTTAGCCACCTTGGTAGCTGCGTGATTATGGATAGAGTTTAAGCGGATAGTGCGTTTTAGCCAGACACAACTTGCGCCGTTTCTAACACCGCGTGCAGTAACACATCCGTGCCAGCCGCTGCCCACTCAGGGCTAATGTCTTCTGCTTCATTGTGACTAAGGCCGCCGACGCATGGGCACATGATCATCGCAGTTGGTGCCACGCGGTTAACCCAGCAGGCATCATGGCCGGCACCTGAAATCAGGTTCATATGCGAATAGCCAAGTCGTTCCGCGGCTGCTCGCACGGCGCTGACGCAGGTTTCATCAAACGTGACGGGGTCAAAACCGCCGACTTTTTCAAATATGACTTCCATGCCCATATCGTCGCAAATTGCTTGGGCATCGACCCGCAAGCGGGCCTCCATGTCTTCAATGACCGCCAGATCCGGCGACCGGAAATCAATAGTGAAAACGGCCTTGCCTGGAATGACATTGCGTGAATTTGGCGAGATGTCGATGTGACCCGCCGCGCCGACGGCATGCGGCGCATGGCTCATTGCGATGTCTTCGACCTTGCACAGGATACGCGACATCGCGAGGCCTGCATTTTTGCGCATTGGCATCGGGGTGGAACCGGTGTGGCTTTCGTTACCAATAACTGTGATCTGGGTCCAAGACAGGCCTTGACCGTGGGTCACGACACCAATTTCTTTGCCTTCTGCTTCTAGAATTGGCCCTTGTTCGATGTGCAACTCAAAGAACGCATGCATCTTGCGCGCGCCAGTTTCCTCATCGCCGCGCCAGCCAATTCGTTTTAGCTCGTCGCCGAATTTCTTACCTTCTGAATCTTCGCGATCGTACGCCCAGTCTTGGGTGTGTAGCCCAGCGAAGACGCCGGATGACAACATTGCAGGCGCAAAGCGCGTGCCTTCTTCGTTGGTGAAATTGGTGACCACAATCGGATGCTTGGTTTTGATATCAAGATCGTTGAGCGTACGGATGACTTCAAGGCCGGACAAAACGCCCAACACACCGTCATATTTACCGCCCGTCGGCTGCGTATCAAGGTGCGAGCCCATATAAACTGGCAGCGCATCTGGGTCGGTCCCGGCGCGGCGCGCAAACATATTGCCCATTTGATCAAGACCCATCGTGCAGCCAGCGGCCTTGCACCACGTTTGGAAAAGCGCGCGGCCTTCGCCGTCTTCGTCGGTCACTGTTTGGCGATTGTTACCGCCCGCAATGCCGGGGCCAATTTTGGCCATATCCATTAGGCTGTCCCAAAGGCGCTCGCCGTTAATCTTAAGATTTTCACCGATGGCAGCCATCTCTTTTTTCCCTCATTGTACAGCTTGATTAGTCTCTCGTGGTAATCTGGTTTTTGACCGGCTGGTAAAACGAGGCTAGCAGAGGCCGGATACCAGTCAAGGACAATGCACGCGCGGGCACCGCATAAGGCCGGACGCGATGCCAGCCTTATTGGGTTTGCATTATTCAGCAGCGGTTGCTGATGGGTTGTTCGGATGCGTTGTCCAATTGGCGTAGGTATCCACGACAACCTTGCCAGTGCGCGGATCTGTTGTGCCAGGCTGTTGCTCCACCATCGTGATGCAGTTTTCAACGGGGCAGACTTCAACGCAAAGATTGCAGGCCACGCATTCAGCATCGATCACGCTAAATTTGCGGTCAGCAGACATCGCAATGGCTTGGTGTGATGTGTCTTCACACGCCGCATAGCAACGTCCGCAACTGATGCAGTCGTCTTGGTTGATCGACGCTTTTGCGACGTAGTTCAGATCAAGGTGCTGCCAATCAACGACATTCGGAATGGCACTGCCCATAAAGTCATCAATTGAGGTGTGGCCTTTTTCATCCATCCACTGTTCAAGCCCGCTGATCATCTCTTGGACGACCTTAAAGCCATAGGTCATTGCCGCCGTGCAAACCTGCACGTTGCCACAACCAAGTGCGATATATTCAGCCGCGTCGCGCCATGTTGTGATGCCGCCAATGCCAGACATCGGCAGACCAGCAGTTTCGGGCGAACGCGCAATTTCAGAGACCATGTGCATCGCGATGGGTTTCACCGCAGGGCCGCAATAACCGCCATGCGAGCCTTTGCCAGCAATTGTTGGGACGGGGGCCATTTGGTCAAGATCAACGGAAATGATCGAATTGATCGTGTTGATCAGCGACACCGCATCGGCACCACCGCGCATTGCCGCTGCAGCAGGCTGACAGATATCGGTAATATTCGGCGTCAGTTTCACGATCACAGGCTTGGAATAATATTGCTTACACCAGCGCGTCACCATCTCGATATATTCAGGGACCTGCCCAACAGCGGCGCCCATACCGCGTTCGGCCATGCCATGCGGGCAGCCAAAGTTCAGCTCGATACCGTCGGCACCTGTTTCCTCAACTAGCGGCAGAATCGCTTTCCACGCGTCTTCTTCACAAGGCACCATTAAGGACACGATGATCGCCCGATCTGGGTAGTCGGCTTTGACGCGCTTGATCTCTTCTAGGTTCACGAAAAGATCACGGTCGGTAATCAGCTCAATGTTATTAAGGCCAAGGACGCGGCGGTCAGCGCCGTGCACGACACCGTACCGCGGGCCATTTACGTTGACGACTGGCGGCCCTTCGGAACCAAGTGTTTTCCAAACGACGCCACCCCATCCAGCCTCGAATGCGCGGCGGACATTGTATTCTTTATCCGTTGGTGGCGCAGAGGCGAGCCAGAACGGGTTCGGGCTTTTGATGCCTAAAAATTCTGTTGTTAGATCAGCCATAATTACACATCTCCGGTTAGGGTTGCATGAATGTCCATCGCGGCGTCGCGACCTTCGGCGACAGCCGTCACAGTCAGGTCATCCCCGCCAGACGAACAATCACCACCGGCCCACACACCATGACGGCTGGTGCGACCAGCGTCAGTCACCGCGATTTTGCGACCTTCAAGCGCAAGCCCACCATCCATGGTCAAAGTTTGCCCAATGGCGCGGAAAACCTGATCGGCGGCGATGCGCATGGTTTCGCCTGTGCCGGTCAATTTGCCGTCGGTGACCTGCGTATATTCCAGCTCGATCTCAGCGGCGGCACCGTTTCCGTGCACCGCATTTGGTTTGACGTTGAACATCAATTTGACGCCGTGGGAGGCGGCAAGATCTTGCTCGTACCTACTTGCGCTCATGGCTTCGCGGCCACGGCGATACGCAATCGTGACCTGCTCGGCCCCAAGCAGCTTTGATTGAACAGCCGCATCAACAGCGGTCATACCACCGCCGATAACCACGACGTTGCGACCAACGGGCAAGGCAGACAGATCGGATGCTTGACGCAGGTCTTCGATGAACGAGACAGCGTCGGACACGCCAGCGAGATCGTCACCCGCGATACCCATCGCGTTCACGCCGCCAAGACCAACACCGAGGAAGACCGCGTCAAATTCGGCTGAAATTGCGTCAAGGCTAAGCGCATCACCAAGTGCCTTGCCAGTTTCAATGGCAATGCCACCAATGGACATCAACCAGTCGACTTCGCGCGCAGCAAAGTCGTCCGTCGATTTGTAGGCGGCGATCCCGTACTCGTTGAGGCCACCAGCCTTTGGACGCGCGTCATAGACGGTCACGTCATGTCCCAGCAGTGCAAGTCGGTGCGCACATGAAAGACCAGCGGGGCCAGCGCCAACAACGGCAACACGTTTGCCAGTTGGGTCAGCGCGATTAAAGGGATGCACGCCGCTTTTCATCAATGTGTCTGTCGCAAACCGCTGAAGGCGGCCAATCTCAACTGGTTTGCCTTCGGCCAATTCACGCACGCAGGCTTGTTCGCAGAGGTCTTCGGTTGGGCAAACGCGGGCGCACATGCCGCCCAGAATGTTCATGTCAAAGATCGTCTTGGCAGCGGCTTCGGGAGTTCCCGTGCTGATCTGTCTGATGAACAGCGGGATATCGATGTCTGTCGGGCACGCAGTGACGCAGGGCGCGTCATGGCAGAAATAACATCGATCCGCCGCCACTGCCGCCTCGTGCACAACAAGGGGCGCGTGCAGGTCATCAAAATTATGCGACAGGTCTTCGGTGCTAAGTCGCTTAGGTACGACACCGGGTGTGAATTGACTGTTCATGGCTACTCCAACGGCAATTTCTGACCTCCACCTTGGCACAAAACAAAATTTTATCAAATGGTAAAATTTTTATCGCAAGCTACACGTTTCAACCATCAAGCGACGATGTCCCTCATGCGACATTCACCCAAGTCTGCATCCCGCCGGCCGCGTGGCTTAGCATATGGCAGTGGAACATCCACTGTCCGGGGTTGTCGAAAACACAGATGATGTCGCGACTTTCGCCCGCAGCGACCAATGTCGTGTCGCGCCAATCACCGAACGTTCCGTCGGCGCCAACCTCAATGAAATGATGCCCGTGAAGGTGCATGCCATGCGGGAACGCCGTGTCGTTCACCATCGTTATGCGCGCTGTTTCGCCACGTTTAAAGGACCCGAAAGGGTCGGCTTGCAGATCAGATACGTTGTTGAACGCCCAGATGTTGTCACCGCCGTGGCGTCTTGCCATAGCCCCGCCCATCATCGTCAATGTAAGGTGCTGCGTCGGCTCGCTTGGGCGCGGCAGGTCATTTGGCGCAAGGGGCGCGATCGCACTGGCCTGCCTGATTGCATTGGCGCCTGTGACAGCGAGATCGGCAAGGCGGTACGCACCTTGGCGGCTGATCATGTCAAAGCCGACTGGGCCGTTGATATCAACGATCAGATCGGCACGTTGCGCGGGTGCCAATACGAGGTCGGACAAAGGGCGCGGTGCAGCCAAAGGCATACCGTCAAGCGCAACGACTTGTCCGCTAACACCGCTTACCGCCACCGGAAAAATGCGATTTGTCGCGGCGTTGATTAGGCGGAACCTAACGCGGTCCCCCATCTGCACCTGCGCCTTGGACAAAAATGCGCGGGCGAAATTTCCCATGTACCCACCATGAGATGCGCTGTGCATATCTGCGTAATCTTCCCCCAGACTACCGTCTTCTTGCATCTGCCAATCCGACAACAAGACAGTGATATCATGATCGACATCCGGCGGTGTGTCATCTTCGACAATCAGCGCGCCCATCATCCCGCGTGCGACTTGTTCATGCGAAATGTAATGCGAGTGATACCAGTATGTGCCTGCGTCTGGCGGCACGAAGCTATAGATTTTGGTGTCACCTGGATTGATAATTTCTTGCGTGAGTATTGGCACGCCGTCCATCCGGTTTTCCAAGCGAATGCCATGCCAATGCACTGAGGTGCCTTCCTCGAGTCCGTTTTCTACGTCGATTGTGATACGCTTACCGCGCCGCACTCGCAGTTCTGGTCCCGGCATAGACCCGTTGAAACCCAGCATCGATGTAGCCCGATCACCGTCTGGTAATATCTGCTGCGTCACCATTTCTGCACGCAAATGCAGGCCAGATTGCCCCGCCAAGGCCGGTACAGGCAAAATTGCGATGGCAGATGCGGACGCCAGAAAGTCTCGTCGGTTCATAGTAAGCCTCATGTTGGTAAATTCGGTTGGATATCAGAATGGCGGAAATTGCGATTGCTGGATTTAAAAATTTCTCGCCGTTTGCTGATTTTTCACCGAGCTACACCCTCCAGCGGGTGGAGGGTCAAACGAATAATGACATGATTGGCGCGATTTCCGAGGGCCCGTCACATCGACGATGTTGTGGCAACGCCTGAACGATCAAGGCAATCACCTTGTTCGCTCAACTTGCGTTTCTCGGCCATTCAGTCACTTAACCCAAGACGGCCTTGACGGCCTCCACGGTGGCGCCAACCACGGTGTCGACTTCGGCCTTCGTGATGCAGAACGGTGGCGCAAACCCAATGATGTCACCCTGTGGCATCGCACGCGCGATCACGCCTTGTTCCAACATTGCGGCTGATACCATCGGCCCAATTTTGCGGCTTGGATCAAAGAATTTCGTGGTCGCTTTGTCTTGCACAAATTCGACCGCGCAAAGCAGGCCTTCGCCGCGCACGTCCCCGACGTTAAGGTGATCGCCAAGCGCATCTTTCATCGATGCGTTCAGATAGGCGCCGACGTCTTTTGCATTTTCGATCAGGTTCAGGTCGTCAATCAGTTTAAGGTTCGCGACCCCAGCAGCCGCGCAAATCGGATGGGCGGAATAGGTCCAGCCATGCCCAATCGGGCCATTTTCATCAGTTCCTTGTTCCAGCACTTTCCAGACACGGTCTGAAATGATCGATCCTGAAAGCGGTGCGTAGGCAGAGGTAAGCCCCTTGGCGATGGTGATGAAATCAGGCTTCATGCCGTAGTGTTCGCAACCAAACATCGACCCCAAACGCCCAAATCCGGTAACGACTTCATCGGCAACCAGCAAAATATCATGGCGATCTAACACTCCTTGGATTGCAGGCCAGTAGCCCGCAGGAGGAGGCACGATGCCGCCTGTGCCCAAGACAGGTTCACCGATAAACGCGGCGATATTGTCTGCGCCCTCGGTCATGATCAAGGCCTCAAGTTCAGCCGCACAATGGGCGGAGAATTGTTCCTCGGTCTGGTTGCGATCTTCGCGGCGGAAATAATAGGGCGCGTCGGTGTGGATTACATTGTTCAACGGCAAGTCGAATTTATTGTGGAACAACGACAGACCCGTAAGCGACCCCGTCATCAGGCCCGACCCATGATATCCGCGCCAGCGCGAAATGATTTTCTTCTTTTCTGGTCGCCCAAGGATGTTGTTGTAATACCAGATTAATTTGATGTTAGTCTCGTTTGCATCCGACCCAGAAAGACCAAAATACACCTTGGACATATGCGCAGGGGCGCGGTCCATAATCATTTTGGACAGCGTGATTGACGCCTCCGTACCGTGCCCAACATAGGAATGGTAATAAGCCAACTTATGGGCTTGCTCAGAAATTGCGTCGGCCACTTCTGTGCGCCCGTAACCCGCGTTCACACAGTAAAGCCCCGCAAATGCGTCTAGCAATTTAGTCCCGTCGCGATCCTCAATATGCACACCGGACGCAGTTGAAATGATCCGCGTTGGTGTTTCCCCACGTGCGTGTTGTGCAAGATGCGTGGACGGGTGAAAGAAGTTTTTGCGGTCCCATTGGGCCAGTTCGTCATCATTGCGGAGCATAGGATAGGCTTTCTGTATAAGAGGTTAGTCGGTGATTTCAGTGGCAAGAACAGCAAGGCAGTCACCCGACTGTACCAATCCGGGGTGATGGCGGGCGATCAGCACACCGTCCATGAGCGCGTAAAAACTGCGGGGCGGGATGCCTGTGTGATGGGTGTCCCAAATGCGGGCGATCAGATCGCCTTTGGCGACGGTCTGCCCAAGGGTCACGGCAAAGTCGACAAGCCCGTTGTGGTTAGTGAAATGAAAGCAGCCGTCGTCGTCTTGGGACAACATGCGAGATGGTGCAACGATCAGATCGCCTTGAAGAATGCCCGCGTGAATAAGTAGATTGCGCACCCCGTTGCGGGCGATATCGGTGGTATAGGGCGTGGCTGTACCGCCGCCGCCAATCTCGGTCGTTACAAAGGTTTTGCCCTGCGTTTCAACCGCGTCATCATACATGCCCAGCGCGTCAATCTCGCGCATCTCAATGCTAAACGGGGCGTTAAATGCATCACGTGCAGCGGCGCAACGGGCGTGTTGTTCAGGGTCATCAAGCGCATGGGACGCGGCGAAAGGGATGAAATCCAGCGTCTTGCCGCCCGAATGGAAATCCAAAACCACGTCGGCCATTGGTAGTAACGTACGCTGAAAGTAGTCCGCGATCTTTTGGGTTGCGGTCCCATCCGGTTGCCCCGGAAAGGCACGGTTCATGTTCACATCATCGATCGGGGATACCCGCGTACCCGCCAGAAATGCAGGATGGTTCATAAACGGAATGATGATGACCGTGCCGCTGATATCGTTGGCGTTCAGGCTCCCTGCCAGTTCAACAAGCGCAAGCGGCCCCTCATATTCATCGCCGTGGTTCGCACCCGTCAAAAGCGCGCAAGGACCATCACCGTTTTTCACCTGCGTGATCGGGATTTGAATGGACCCCCACGCGCTGTCATTACGGCTATAGGGCAGCCGCAGATGGCCGTGCTGCACGCCACCTTGATCAAAGTCGATTGTCGCAGATATCGGATTATCGCGCATAGGTTATTCCTTTACCACAAGCGCACGGGGCGTTGTGCACAGACATTCAGCGCCCCTCGGCGTGATGACAATTGGTTCAGTAATTTCTAGCCCGCCATCGTCCAACCACAGCGCGGGCATGAAGTGGAACGTCATACCCGCCTCTAGGACGGTCTTGTCGCCTGCGCGGAATGACATGGTGCGTTCCCCCCAATCGGGCGGGTAGGACAGACCAATCGCATAGCCGCAACGGCTGTCTTTTTCAAAGCCCCGCTTGTTCAATGTCTGGTTAAACGCGCCCGCGATATCTTCGCACAGATTGCCGGGTTTTGCCTGTGCAAGACCGGCCTCAACGGCCTCGAGCACGGCCTGCTCTGCATCTAGATATTTCTGCGGCGGCTTGCCCAAAAACAGCGTGCGCGATTGCGGGCATTGATAGCGGCGATAGCTGCCCGCGATCTCAAAAAATGTGCTTTCACCAGCTTTTAGCGGGGTATCATCCCACGTCAAATGCGGCGCTGTGGCGTCAACACCGGACGGGGCCATCGGCACAATCGCGGGGTAATCGCCCCAGTGCCCATCGGCCCCCAAGACGGAGGCGTGATAGATGTCAGCGATCAATTCGTTTTTGCGCATGCCTACCTCGGCTTTGTCACGGATCACGGCGTGCATACGTTCCACAATGCGGGCAGCGCGGCGCATATATGTAATTTCGGTCGGAGATTTTATCGCCCGTTGCCAGTTAACGAGGCCTGTCGTGTCGCTGAACTTAACCGTTTTCAGGTTTTCGTGCAGCGATAAGAACGCGGAAGCCGTGAAGTAATAATTGTCCATCTCAAGCCCGATGCGCGAAGCGCTAAGCCCGCGCGCCGTAATCAGCTTGGACAGGTCTTTCATCGGATGTTTCGCGGGGTTCTGCACGTAGGTATCGTCGTAGCCCGCGATATTGTTGTGGGTCAGGTAGGTCGTGCGCTGCGCACCGACCGCATCCATCGCGCGCCCCCACCAGACGGGCTCTCCTTCTAACGTGAGAAGCACACCTTGATGCACGTAAAATGACCAGCCGTCATATCCGGTCAGCCACGCCATATTGGACGGGTCGGTCACGAAAATTGCATCCAACCCACGGGCCGCCATTTCAGCGCGTGTTTTGGCAAGACGGGTGGCGTATTCGTCACCGGAAAACGGAAGGTCTAACATGATGGGAATCCTGCGAAGTTGTTGTTTGATCTTAGCTTTCCCCATGTGTGAATTTATGCAAATATCACCTTCCATCGCCTAATTTCGGCGATTTATATAAGTAATTGAGGAATATAGGCGTAATAGATGAATTTGACAGAAAAATACTGCAGCATGTGCAGCGCAACAATCAGCTGACAAGCGCCCAGCTTTCGGACCTTGTCGGCCTATCACAGACCTCTATTCAGCGGCGGTTGAATAAGCTTCGTGCGACGAAGGTCATCGAGGCGGATATTGCCGTGGTATCGCCTGCGGCTGCCAACCGTCCACTGACCATGCTCGTCGCCGTTGAGCTTGCCCGCGAACGCTCTGATATTATCGACCGGTTTAAGCGGGCTGTGCGGGATCGGGCCGAGGTGATGAGCGCATATTACGTGACCGGAGAGACAGATTTCGTATTAATCGTCAGCGCCAAGGACATGTCAGATTACGAGGCGTTCACCCGCGATTTCTTTTACAACAACGCGGACATCAAGGGCTTCAAAACGACCGTCGTGATGGACCGCATCAAGGCGTCATTCTCTCTGCCGCTTTGAACCTTGGTGCCGAATATTGACACAAGAACGGTAAGGTCTGCTAGCGTTCGTCCGAACACATAAAGAGACCTCATCTATGGCTTACTATGATTTGGGCACATATTCTCGACCAGTTTCGACGACATCGCGGAAGGCACAAAAGTGGTGTGACCGTGGATTGGCGTGGACCTACGGGTACAATCATGAAGAAGCGATTGAGTGTTTTCAAAAGGCGCTGGCTGCGGATGCGACCTGTGCAATGGCCCATTGGAGTATCGCGTATTGCATTGGCCCGAATTACAATAAGCCTTGGGAAACCTTCGAGGACGATGAAAAACCGCCCTGTATCGCATTGGCGCGATCCTCGATCGAAGCTGCGCGCGGATTACTGGATCATGTCACACCCTTGGAACATGCGCTGATCGATGCATTGACTGCACGCTACCCTGAAACGTCGGATGTTGATGATTTCGGTCCTTGGAATGACGCTTTCGCCGATGCCATGCGCAAGGTTCATTCTGAATTTGGGGATAATTTGGACGTTTGCGCATTATTCGCCGAGGCGCTCATGAACCGCACGCCCTGGCAGTTGTGGGATTTGCCGACGGGCAAACCGGCCGAAGGTGCTGACACTCTTGAAGCAATAGCTGTACTAGAAAACGCGTTTTCGTCATTGGCTGGCGCTTGGCAGCATGCGGGCCTCTTGCACATGTACGCTCATCTGATGGAGATGTCGCCGCATCCAGAAAAGGCGTTGCGCCACGGGGATGCCCTATCGACCCTTGTACCTGACGCGGGTCATTTGCTTCATATGGCAACCCATATAGACGTGCTGTGCGGCGACTATATGAATGTTGTTTTACGCAACGAGGCCGCGATCGTCGCGGACCGGAAATTTCTGCTCCAAAAGGGCGCAAACAATTTCTATTCGGTCTATCGCTGCCACAATTATCACTTCAAGATTTACGGAGCCATGTTTCTAGGCCAGCCATCTGTCGCCCTCGACGCCGCTGAAGCGCTGATTACCGATTTGCCAACAGAGGCTTTGCGCCCTCTGGCTGACTGGTTTGAAGGGTTTATTCCGATGAAGCAGCATGTCCTGATCCGTTTTGGGCGCTGGACGGACATACTCGCGCAAGCATTTCCCGAAGACCAAGATTTATATTGCGTAACCACCGCGATGATACGCTATGCCCGCACAGTCGCACTGGCAAACTTGCACCGGATCGAAGAAGCAGACGCGGAAAAAACCCTGTTCTATGATGCGCTGAGCCGCGTTCCCGACAGCCGAATGTTGTTCAATAATAAGTGCACAGACATCCTTAAGGTCGCCGAACAGATGCTGCTCGGAGAGCTTGCCTATCACAAGGGCGACCATGACGCCGCCTTTGATCACCTGCGCCGTTCAGTCGATATTGATGATAACATGCCCTATGATGAACCTTGGGGCTGGATGCAGCCGACACGCCATGCATTGGGTGCGCTTTTGTTAGAACAGGGCAAGTTGGACGAGGCCGAAGCGGTATATCGTGCTGATTTAGGACTAGACGATACTTTAAGCCGAGCTTGCCAGCATCCCGGAAACGTCTGGAGCCTTCATGGCTTGCACGAGTGCCTAACGCGACGTGGAGAAGCCACCGAAGCAATGCATATCAAACGTCAGCTCGACAAGGCTGCTGCGCGCGCTGAAATGCCGATCAGGGCCTCTTGTTACTGCCGCCAACAGCAGTAGACACGGCGCTATTGCTTGGCGTACCAATTGAACCCTGCGCTTTTTAATTACGCTGGCGTTAGGCCAAGACCGGGCAAACCTTGAAAAGAATAGCGATCAGTTGGCCCCCTGATTTTTCATCGGGGGCCGTGTTCACGTCTAAAATTTGGATGGCAGATGAATTTTATGTGCTTGGCGCAATTTTGCGTCCAGTTCAGGCGTGAAGCTGGCCGCAGAGCGTTCCGAGAGGATGGCCTCTTTGCGCTTGGTTGCTTTCACCAGCAAATTTGGCTTTTCCAATTCGACCCATTCTTTGGGGGACGTGCGGTCGCCCAGCGCTGGATATACATAATCCGATTGCATCCGGCTTAGCGTTTGATCCGTGCCAAGATAGTGACCGGGCCCGCCCATACAAACCTGCGCCATTTGATCCAAGGCAAGAGTTTCGTCATTGACCTCGATACCGCGGACGCACCGCAGGGCTTGACCAATGATATCGTCGCTCAGGATCAGACTTTCGAGGCAGAACCCAAGCAAGGACGCATGCATTCCTGCGGCTTCATACACCATGTTCAGGCCGGACAGCCCTGCCATTACGTTTGAACACATTTGTTCCGCGCCTGCCTGCATATCAGGCATTTTGGAATCTGATGCGCCACCCACGGCGCCACCTGGAAGGTCGTAAAATTTGTGCATTTGCGCGCAACCTGCCGAAAGAAGCGCTTGCTCGCCGGACCCCACAGACATCGCGCCAGTGCGCAAATCAAGGCCGAAAGGCCACGTCCCAAAAATGGCCGGATGACCCGGCGCAATGGCGTTGACATAAACCAGTCCCGCAAGACATTCCGCCACAGCCTGCGTGATTGCGCCAGCGATCGTGGACGGGGCAGTCGCGCCTGCCATACCCGCTGACAGCAACAATACCGGCATACCGCCGCGAATGCAGGCTTCCATGACTTCGCAGCTTTCTGTCGCAAATTTCATCGGCGGCACCACAAAGCAGTTCGAATTCGACACGAAGGGGCGTTCGCGATACTTCGCCTCTCCACCGGCGATTTCATATAACATCTCAAACGCGCCCGGCATGAAGCTCGGGTCGGTGAAAGACGTGCCAATGTGTTTGGTCGTACCCGACGTGCAGGCGTAGATCGTATTCAGATCCATCTCGTAATTGTCGGTGATGTCGCGGCAAACCATAGGGCGCTGTAGGAAATGCACGTTATCTAGTTTATCGACGATGCGCGCTGCGTCGTGCAAATCTTGGACGGTACATTCGCGATATTGATTGCCATGCACATCGACAATGTGCACGGCCGCACCAGCGGTGCCATAGTGAACTCGGTTGCCAGAAAGTGTGAGATCGTTTTTGCCGTCACGGCTGAAAAGCGTAATTTCGCGACGGGCTTTGGAGAGCATGTCTTCGACAAGCGCGCGCGGGAACCGGATGCGTCCATCGTCACCTTGGATCGCGCCTGCTTTTGTCAGGATTTCGACGCCAGATGGCGGGGCGTCGGCAAGGCCAATAGTTTCAAGCGCATCAAGTGCGGCCGTATGGATTTTCTGAACATCTGCGTCAGAAAGTGGCTTGTACGTGCCGCCCTCCATGCCTGCGCGGATTGGGCGGACATCATCGGCAAGAGGGGCTGCGCGAAGAGCTTGACGGGCGGAGCGGCCGCCAGAACGGCGAGGGCTGATTGAAGACATTTTGAAACTGACTTTCGTTGGATGGGCGTTGAAGATTTTTGCGAGATTAATCCCGTGGAGACCCGCGCGCCGCACGTCCTCGTAGCGCGCCAATTGTGCGCGATATCAAGGCCATCTTCCAATCATGATCTGTCATCAAATTCCCGAGTAGATATATTTGGGTATCTTGAGATTGTTGCAGTTTTATTTGTCCGGCAGGTCTGTTTGCGGCGGGAACGTCGTTTTCGGAACGTGGATTTGGGAATAATTGGTCGTTTGAAGTCGTAGATCGGTAGCTATGCGCGACGCCACGCCTCGGTGTTTTTGGGGCACCGTCGGGTCTACCAGACGTCGCCAGCAACGTAGAACAGTCTTTTTCGTCTGGATCGAGAACCATCAAACCCGAAGTTTCCATGTCATATGCAAGCATTGCACCCGGCCGATTGAGAGCCTCGAAAAGGAGCGCACCAATCTCGGTGCCCCGAAAACAAGACTCAGCAAGAGCCCCAGCAGCGAGCGCTTGTTTGCCAAAACTGCCCTGCCCGGCCAGCAGCAATTCATCTTTTAGCTGAGCGGTGGACATTCCATTGATCTGGAGCAGCGATCCCATCAGTGCGGAACGCATCATTTGCCTCTGCGAGATTAGTTTGGACTGCGAGGTTCGCACGCGGCTGGGCGGGCGTCACTTGGATCATTGCCCCCGTACAGCGCGGGCACGACTCGAAATAGGCAGTCTTTCCTAAAAAATACCACTGACCGAGTTTGGAACGGAGTGCGGATTCTGAGTCCCGCTCGCACGCGACGAGAAGGACAAGCGCGATCACTGCAAGACCGGTATTCGCCAAAATTCGCTGTGCTTCTGTGGACAGAATCGCGGCGCGGTCCTGCGTGAACGCAAAACGTCTTCTATCTAATAGTGCCGTGGGCCACTCCGGCGGTTCATTCATAGAATGCCCCCGAATATCGCCGCTTTTGCTAAAGACCGCGTTAACGCAGTTTCTAGCCCCAATTTGCTATTGCTGGTTCACCCCGAGGGTATACTTTCCCGAGCGGCTGGCGGTGTCTTGAGTGGTTTCAATTATAGTGCTGGCAGTCTCGGAATATCCGCCGCGATGAGTATGACGAAAAAGGCGGTAACAAGCGCAGGACCAACGAACCAACGCGGTCCTTTCTTTTCGACCTTCGCCCATTGCACATATAAAACCGATGCGATTATCGCCATCGCGACTTCGATTGCGAACACGCTGTATTCAAAGTTCCACAACCCAAAACCAAGCAATGGAAAGCCGCCCAAGTTTCCGGGCAGGATCGCCATATCTTGGTGATGCACAAACAGATCAATGATCCAATGTGAAAAGCTTAGCGCAGCCAAGATCAATCCGCCGTTGCTGTCTCGCCAGAATTTGTCCCCGATCCAATATGCGAGCGCCGCGATGACCGCCGCACCGACCAAAGAGTGGGTATAAAGAGCATCAAGTGTATCATGACCATAAGCCCCCGGTTCATAGCCTTCGATGCCAAGTGCGACCAAAGGCATAAACATCAAGTCCATAAACTGCGGAGCCAAGAGCAAAATCCAAATCGGCAATGTGGGTGCAATTTTCTTTGTGGCGACCCCGAGGGCAAAGTGACCAATAAACATCCGACGTACTCCGTGCATAAAAAAAACTGATTTTGGCTAAGGTATGGGGTATAGTCTCATGCGTCAAAATCCGCTATTTATTGACCCTAGGTATAATTATATTTATATCCTACATCATGACGATACAGTGGACCCTTATCCGGACATTTGACGCGGTCGCCAAAACTGGAAGCCTTTCTGGGGCTTCACGTCACCTTGGGCTGACCCAACCAGCAATTAGTCGGCACATCGATTTGCTTGAAGAACAGCTTCGGATTCAATTGTTCCAACGCAGCCACGAAGGTATGCGGTTGACTGCAAAAGGTGCTGATTTGGTCGCCGTGGCCCGCGATATGACGTCATCAGCGACCAGTTTCGCGCGCATTGCCACAGGTCTTGAAGAAGAAATCGGAGGCACGGTTCGTATATCTGCCAACGATGTTATGGGAATTTTTATCCTGCCGGAATTACTGGCTGATTTTCAGCAGCTTCATCCAAATATTGAACTTGAACTGAGCATCACCAATGCGGCATCAAATCTGTTGCAGCGCGACGCCGACGTGGCTGTCCGCATGTTTCGTCCCGTACAAAATGACCTTGTGGCAAGAAAAGTTGCTGACCTACCTTTGGGTTTTTACGCGCATCGCCGTTATCTATCGGTGCATGGACAACCCAAATCGGTCGCTGATCTTTTTGACCACCGAATGATCGGTTTTGATCGTGAAACGTCAATGCTGGCGGCTGCAAAAGAACAGGGTCTAAATCTGACCGCCTCCAACTTTTCCTTTCGCAGCGACAATATCCTTGCACATATTCAGGCGATACGCGCAGGGATCGGTATCGGTGTTGGACACAAGGGCATGGCGGCGCACTGGCCAGAGGTCGAACCGGTTCTGGAGGAATTTGTGTTACCGTCGTTGGAGCTTTGGGTTGTTTGCCATTCTGACGTGCATCACAACCAACGGATCAGGCATACGATGGACTTTCTTTGTCAACAGTTGCAGTCGCCCTACGCCAGTTACCGTGGCTAATCGTTACGCTGTGCGCCCCATGGGAATTTATCTTAGGCCATCAAAAAGTTTTTTAACATTGCTAAATAACTATGCACCGGCCACGTCGATTGGGACTGTCGTCATTCTTGCACGGTGATCCGAAGTGCAGTTTAGGTGTTACGCAACTCGCGAGTCATGCCATTTGTGTGGGAAAAATATTGTACCCCGTTTAGCATTAGACGAAGTGCGAGAACACGATGGTCTATACTATCATGTGGAACTTCGCCCAAAAGCCGATCTTGCGCTCCACGTTGATTGGGGCTCAAGCAGTGAACGATAGATTTACGAGCAGGGCTATCATTTGTCGCTGCTAGGAATTGTGGTTACTTTTGAATTTCCAAGCACAAATGTAGCGTAGTTGCACTTTATGGAATTCTGGCGCCTTGCAACGCGGCGCAGATTTGTCGATAAGGACCCGTCCCAAACCGGAGCTTCACCGATGCGCGCACGAATTTACAAGCCAGCAAAAACCGCCATGTCGTCAGGCACTGCCAAGACGAATTTTTGGGTGTTGGAGCATGTAGCTGAGCAGGCTCGCAGTGTGGATCCATTGATGGGGTGGACCTCGTCCGACGATACGCAGGCCCAAGTAAAGCTAACGTTTGATACCAAGGAAGCAGCATTAGATTATGCCGCGGCCAAAGGCATTCAGGCATCCGTGCAAGAACCAAAGGCACGCAAGCTGAATATTCGCGCAAACGGATATGCCGAAAATTTCGCGACCGACCGCCGTGGTGCTTGGACGCACTAACTCCTATAGCGGTCCGTAAAACAACCACAATCCAGTGTTGCGAACGGCCCAATCCTGCCGTTCGCCCGTCGTCATCCATTCCGCACTGCAGCCCGTCAGACCGGACTTTCGCTGCGACCGCGAAATCTCGGCGCAAGTGAACTCACAGTTTCCGGACGAAGGCGACCTCTACCGTCTCGGAATGAATGTCCGCTTCCAACAGTTGATCCAGACCCGCTTAATCATGCGAATTTAGAGTCCAAAATCAGGGCAATTACGTAAAAAATAGGAGCGTGTCCCTCAAACCAAGCTCTGCAAGAATCACTCCTAGAACAATTCCGCATGGTAGGCTCAGAAGACGGGCGAGAGGTTTGCGCTCTTTTGCAGGTGGGTTCTTCGCTGGCTTGATCCCGTTGGGAAACATCCAATCGAAAAACCTGTTTATTACATTGTCAAAAAGACACATGCCCGCCCACATGATCAAAATGAAAATAAGCATGGGCCAAAAAAGCGCAGTTCCAACCAACTGCGACAAGCCGTGCACAACTAATCCAAGATAAAGCCCGATAATACATAGCCATGCACCGTTGAACCAATCCCCCAAAACCATCTTGTGGCGATTTTCCATCTGACTTCATTTCCCGAAACTATTTCAAATGATACGGTAGTCTACGCCGCCATTGGTGTAACCTGCAGAGTTTGTAAAAATGGGCTCACTGCCGCCATTAGATCGTTTGCAGTATTCGTGGATTTGACTTCACATTGAACGGCAACTTTCGCCAGATCGCCCAAAGGCCCACTCACTTGCAGTTAATATCCGGAATTCACGGCGTTTCGATCGGCCGACGCAACGCTTTAGTCTTTTTGGAAAGATGGAGTGCGAATGATGAAATGCCGGTGCCGGATTTTTTTCAGGAACAAACAGAAGTCGGAGATATGGGATCAATGGCAGCGCGGAGAGTCGATGAGTTCACGGCGCTTACTTTTAACTTACTGAAATTGGGGACATGCTTCAGGCGCATACCATCTTGACTCGCTTGATCTGAGTGACTTAGACGGTGGCTATAACGCGCGGGCCGTTAGCTCAGCTGGATAGAGCAAGAAGTTTCTAACTTCTAGGCCGGGGGTTCGAGTCCTCCACGGCTCGCCAAAAATCCGTTATTGCAAACCCTCTCAAAACCATGCCCTGAAAAACAAATTCCTGGGATGCCCACAAAATTGAACTGCAGAAACAGTTAAGCTTCCAACCCTGCGGGTATCCGCAGACTGGTTTGATTGGTAAAGCTGGACCTCTATTTACATGATGCACTGTCTCGTATCACAAGTATGCACTTGGGAGACGTCAATGCGAGCTGAAATAGATATCGAACGCGCACCGGGTCGGATGCGAAAACGTGTTTTGGGCGTGTTGTTCTTTACCGTTGTGCTTGCCACCGTCGCGACCTTCTTCGGGGCCCAGCATTATTTTGAACGGCTAGAGGGTGACGCCGCTTCAAACCGCATGGTCCTTTACCAGCGTGCTCTCAATGAAACGCTGCGCCAACACCAGCACTTGCCTTTTGTTTTGGCCAATGACCCGCGTTATGCGCAGGCCCTGCAACCTATCGCCATCAAATCCGAAATAAATGACCGTTTGCAGCTGTTGGCGCAAGAAGCCAAGCTTGAGGCGATATATCTTATGGATGCCAATGGTCGCGTGTTGGCCACCTCAAATGCCCACCAACCTCATAGCTTTCTGGGCCAGAACTATGGGTTCCGCCCCTATTTTCAGGACGCTTTGCAGGGCCAGCGCAGTGACTACTTTGCAATTGGGGCAACCTCAGGCCGACCTGGGTACTTCGTAGCCGAACCGGTTTCGTTTGCGTCCAACACTCAAAAAGGCGTGATCGCAATCAAGCTGGATGTAAGTGAATTACAACGGTCATGGGAAAGCGACACTGAAACGGTGGTTGCCATTAACGAAGACAATATCGTGGTTCTTGCCTCAAACCCAGATTGGCTTTACCGTCCCGTAAGTGTTCTAGACCCAGAGGTGCGAAACACGATTCTTAAAAGCCGTCAATTTGGCACTGAGCAATTGACGCTTCTAGATTGGTCACCTTTCGGAGAAAACCGCGTAACGGTAGAGGGAACCAATTATTTACTGGCGTCCGGGGATTCTGAGTGGCGCAACTGGACGGTTCACTACCTGCAACCCGAAAGTATCATCCTGCGCGAGACACTTTTGACAACGGCCTTTTTCGGCAGCATCATCACTTTCCTCCTTGGGTTTGCGACCTTTCTAAGATCACGCCGTATCGAACTGGCCTACACCGCGTCAGAACGTCAGCGCACTGAACTAGTCGAAACAAACCAACGCTTAGGGCAGGCCCAGACCGAACTGGCGCGCAGTGCAAAACTGGCGGCCCTTGGACATTTAGCAGCATCGGTCACCCATGAATTGGGCCAGCCGATCAGCGCATTTCGAAATCATCTTGTGGCTGCAGAAATGGCTCATGAAATCACGTCGCCCCAAACGGCCACAAACCTAAACAAACTTGTTGACCGGATGGAGGCGATCACCGGTCAATTCAAATTTTTCGCCCGTGGACGGGGTGATCAAAAGACTAATGTCGACTTGTCGACCGTTCTCCAAGAAGTTGAGGATTTGTTGAAAACTGAAATTGTGGCTGGGAACATTGATTTCCAGCCTGCCGTTCTGCAGGTTTCAATTGTACTGCATGCACACCAGATCCAGTTGGAACAGGCCCTGATTAACCTCCTGAAAAACGCGATCCACGCCGTCAAGAATGAACCCTACCCAAAGATCAAGATTGATGTTGTTAAAGGTTTGGCTACAGTTGAGATATATGTAACTGACAATGGACCAGGGCTTACAGATACCGCGCTCACTGACCTGCAAGAACCATTTTTCACGACTAAACCATCGGGTGTTGGCATGGGCCTCGGCCTCGCCATTGCAACAGAGATCATCAACGATCATGGTGGTGAATTGACCCTTGGTGAAGCCAACAAGGGTGCCAATTTCATAGTTACGCTGCCCTATGAAACCGAAGGGAAAGCAACGTGAACACAGGCACTGTCCTTGTTATTGATGACGACCGCGACATGCGTGTCTCACTTGCGCACTTGCTGCAAAGCGCTGGCTATGAAACCATAATTGCGACAAATGGACATGAAGGGTTGGAAGCCTTAGTAAAAGACGCTCCTGACGTTATTCTGAGTGATGTTCGCATGCCTGAAATGGATGGTTTGGAATTTCAACTTAAAGCCCGCGAAATCAGCAATGTGCCAATTGTTCTGATCTCGGCCCATGGTGATATTCCGATGGCTGTAGGTGCCTTGCAAAACGGTGCATATAGCTTTGTAGAAAAGCCGTTTGAGCCACGCCGCCTGTTAAGTATTCTTAAGAATGCAATCCGGATGAAGCGGTTGGAGGGTAATCCCCCCATTTTTAATGGGGTCCACCTGTAGAATTACGCGGCCATTTTCAGTTTCATAGCGGGTGTGATGCCGCCTATAGCCATATTGGGTCTGTCGTTATTGTAAGTCCAGAG
>Ga0075441_10000263_pt1 | contig 27058 bp, 24 predicted proteins | sample CoawatmetaG00DNA_FD_71582 | JGI IMG/M metagenome (GOLD analysis project Ga0075441, IMG submission 71582) | Marine microbial communities from the West Antarctic Peninsula - Coastal water metaG002-DNA | ecosystem: Environmental > Aquatic > Marine > Coastal | place: Atlantic Ocean: West Antarctic...
GCGCTGAACCCCTCCGAGAACCTCCGCATGCACATAGCTCCTGGGATTACTGTCGGTCATATGCCTCACTCTCACATAAGTGTGAGGAACTGTCCGGTCATTTTGGGGGCCGCTTCACAAACCAACACGCTTATGGACCAGAAATCAGACGATATGAATGCCCCGCGGGCCTGCGGCTATTGTCCGCGGCACAGACTTGGTGCTACCGCCGCGCCGTCATGAAGACCTTTCGGTTATCGAGTTTCGTCCGCAATGCAGCTTAAGAAATACGTCTCTCTGGTCCTGCTTGCAGGCCTTGCCGGGTGTGCCACGCTGCCAACCAGCGGCCCCACGGGCAAGCAAATCGAAAAGAGCGTTCTGGCGAACAATGCGCAACTGCCGATCCGGCTGGTCCCGATCGAAACAATTGCTGATGTCCCGGTCGACCCCGCTGGCGCGCCATCGTCGATCCTGCCTGACCTCGCGCCGCCACCCACCGATATGGTTGGCCCTGGCGATGTGCTTGAAATCAGCATCTACGAAGCGGGGGTTACGCTGTTCGCAGGCAACGCCGGCGCTGGCGGCGCGGCCAGTCCGGTGGGCATGAACCCCGGCGTTCAAGTCCAGAAGCTACCCCCAAGCCGCGTCGACGACAGCGGCGATATCGTCGTCCCCTACGCCGGAAAGCTGCGGGTTGTCGGCCGCACGGTGGGTGAGGTCGAAGCCCTGATCCAGCGGGCGCTGCGCGGCCTTTCGCAGAACCCGAAAGTGCTGGTCACGCTTACACAGTCGATCACCAACTCGGTGATCGTGAGCGGCGAAGTCAACCGTCCCGGCAGGCTCGTGCTGCAGACCAACCGGGAAACGCTGTCCGATGTGGTGGCGCTGGCCGGTGGCTATCGCGGCAATGCCAAGGATCTTACCCTGCGCGTGGTGCGGCAGAACCGCAACGTCGATATCCGCTTCAACGATCTGGTCGATAATCCCCTGCTCGACGTCCCGGCCTATCCCGGTGATCGATTCATGCTGATCAGCAGCCCGCAGTCATTCTCCGTGCTCGGCGCGCCGGGCAGGGTCGAACAGGTTGCGTTCCCACGTTCCAGCGTCACCCTGGCCGAAGCCATGGCGACCGCCGGTGGCGTCAATCCCGGCTCTGGCGATCCGGCAGCCATCTTCCTGTTCCGGTACATCAAGGATGACGAGGGCAATGACACGCCCGTTGTGTATCATGTGAACATGATGAACGCGGGTTCGTATTTCCTCGCGCAACGGTTTGCCATGCGGGACAAGGATGTGCTGTATTTCGGCAATGCCGCGTCCAACCAGCCCGGCAAGCTGCTGCAACTTGTCAGCCAGTTGTTTACCCCGCTGGTGACAGTCACCGCTGCGGTGCAGACACTGAAGAATTGATCGGCGCAAACGGGGGGGGCCAGTCCCTCGCCTGCACACTGCAATACAGTTCAAGCAGGCTTCACCACAAGGCAACTGCCCGCCGGTTCGAAACCGACGTTCGCAGCCGGCGTGACAAACCCGCAATCGCCTGGAACCAGCAAGCACGCGGGATCAAGCGCGACCTCGCCGGTCAGCGGGATCACAAGACAGGACTGACCGGAAACAGCCCGCATCAAATCGGGCAGCGCACCGTTGACCAGATTAACGGAGAAATAGCGGCCGCGCACCAGCTCCACGGTTTCGGACAGTGATAGATGTCGGCGCAGGGCGGGATCGTGCGGGGCGCCGCTGGCCACGGCCAGCCCCTTGTCCAGATGCAGTTCGCGTGGGCGGCCGTAATCGTAGAGGCGATAGGTTATGTCGCTGTTCTGCTGCACTTCGATCAGCGTCACCCCGGCCCCGATGGCGTGAACGGTTCCCGCAGGCAGATGGAAAAAGTCGCCCGCACGGACCGGGTGCCAGGCAAGCAGCGTTTCAATAGAACCGTCCAGCGCGGCCCGGCGAATCGTTTCGATATCAACGTCTTGCTTGAATCCGATGCCAAGCCTTGCGCCCGGTTCGGCGTCGATCACCAGCCAGCATTCGTCCTTGCCGCCATCGGCTTCGTGCAGCTCCGCCGCCTGTTCATCAGACGGGTGGACCTGTACCGAAAGCTGTTCGCTGGTGAAGATGTACTTGACCAGGATCGAGGCCATTTCGGGCGGCGGATCGAACCACACTTCGCCAATCCGTTCGCCCGCAGGCGCGACGAACGGCGCAGGGAGAGTATCCTTCCCCCACGGCTTTTCCACAAAGCGCCGGGACAGGCGGCTCACTGGTTCAGCGCGCCCGCAAGCTTGCCGACATTCTGCGCACCTTGCTGCGTGCAGACCAGCACTTCGTTGCCATCGACAACCACGATCAGGTCCGACGCCCCGACCACCGAAACGCGCGGGCCATCGCTCATCACCAGCACGTTGCTGCAATCGCGCAATTCCGCCGCGCCGATTGCGGTATTGCCGCACGCGTCGCGCTGCTGCGCTTCGAACAGCGCCGCCCAGTTGCCGATATCGGACCATCCCATCACGGCGGGCACCATTGCCGCCAAATCGGTGTTTTCCATCACTGCGTAATCCACAGATTCGCTTGGCACCTCGGCGAAAGCGGCCGCATCGGGATGAAACCGCATGCCATCGGCGCGCCCGTGCTCCACCGCCTCGCGCACTCCGGCCAGAATCGCCGGGCGATGCTTGCCCAGTTCATCAAGGAAGGTTCCGGCGCGAAACGCAAAGATGCCGCCATTCCACGCATAATCCCCGCGCGCCAGGAACTCCATCGCGCGGGCAAGGTCCGGCTTTTCGACAAAGCGTTCCACCTTGCGTCCGGCAGTGCCGGGGATCGGTGCGCCCTGCTTGAGATAGCCAAAGCCGGTTTCCGGCGCGGTCGGCACGATGCCGAACGACACCAGCCAACCGTCTGCCGCCAGCTCCGTCGCGGCGTGGGCGGCCGCCTGAAACGCCGCCGTATCGCCGATGTGATGGTCGCTGGGGCAGACCAGCATGATAGCATCGGCGGGAAGCGAAAGCGCCGCCAGCGCAATGGCCGCCGCGGTGTTGCGGGCTTGCGGTTCGACGATGATCCGGGTTGCGGCGCGGTCGGGCAATTGCGCTTCGACATGGCCGAGATGTTCGGCGCCGGTAACCACGATCGGCGGGGCAAATCCGGCGGCGGAATCGCAACGCAGGATCGTTGCAGCAAACAGCGTGCTGTCGCCAACCAAAGGCAGAAACGGCTTGGGCATTGCCTTGCGTGATCGTGGCCAGAGCCGCGTCCCGCTTCCACCGCACAGAACTACTGGAACTGTTTCAATCATTTGCGTCTACGATCCGCATTTCCCCGGAGGGCGTGCCGACGGGCTTCTAGGGACAAAGCGGCAGTATTGCCATAGGATCGGTTACCAATTTCGATCAATCAATGGCCAATCCGGCGGGCCTTGCATGGCCGGGAACGACACTGCGTCACGGTGCAAACCAGCGTTGTTCCCACCCATAGGTCGAAACCACGGGCTGCCCGGCAGCATCGGTGGCCGGGCGAAAGCGGAAGCGTTCGCTGGCCAGCTTGCAGGTAATCGCATCGGCATCGGGCACCCCGCTGGCGCGATGGACACGGCAGCCGGATACCTTCCCGTCCGTGCCGACGGTCAGCACGATAACCACGCGCTTGCCGATCCGTTCGGTCTGGCTCTTCGCCGGATAATCGCGGGTTGAGCGGATATCGCCTGCAATCTTTTCCGCCTTGCGCGCCAGCCCGCCGCCCGCGCCGTTTCCGCTGGCGCCGCTGCCGGTCCCCATGCCTTCGCCGCCGCCGCCGGTCCCCTGCCCCTGCGCCGCCGCGCCGGAACGGACATCATCGCCCGTGGAGGCGACGGGCGGGGCCGGCACCGGCCTGGCAGGAACGCGCGCCCTGGCGACAACGGCCTTGGCCACGGCCTTCTTCCCCTCTGCCCCGGATGCGCCTGCCGGTTCCGGGGCGGCCGGGCTGGGCGGCGGTTTGGGCGGATCGAGCGGAACGTCGAAGGTCTGCGTGGTAAAGCTTTCCTCGGCCAGCCCGGCCAGCACCGAAATGCCGCCGAACCCGTGGATAACCGCCCACAGCACCGCGCCATGCAGCACGATCGCAAGGCCAATCGCCACCAGCCTGCGCCGCCCGCCCGGCGGCTGGTCGGCATAGCGTTGCGAAGGAGGCGGGGCGCCGGTCATCGCCATGGCATAGCGCCGCGCTGCGCGAAGCTGTAGCCCCGATGCGGCGAAATCCGTTGCACCGGCGGCGCGTCCTGAACGACACCTAAACCGACATGAACCGCCCCTGGCGTTGCGCGCGCCGCCCCGAACCGCCCCTCGGCAGGCGCTTTTCGGGCCTGAACCGCAGCGTTCACCCTCCAGCGGCGCGGCGGCAACATTTTCTTACCCCCCGCCTGTGCAATTTGCATGCGCACACCGCGCATTTTTCCGTTATGGGCGCCCCAACCCATTTCAGCAGAAAGGACGCCGCCCGTGCAGGACACCGCGCTTCAGGAGCGAGACGCAACCGCCACGCAGACCTCTCCCGCCCGGACCGACTGGACGCGCGCGGAAATTGCCGCGCTGTTCGATCTGCCGTTCACCGAGCTGGTTTTCCGCGCGGCGGAAATCCACCGCAGCCATCACCGCGCCGGGGAAGTGCAGCTTTGCACGCTGCTGTCGATCAAGACCGGCGGCTGCCCTGAAGACTGCGGCTACTGTTCGCAATCGGTCAAGGCCGACAGCGGCGTGGAAGCGACCAAGCTGATGGAAGTGCAGGCCGTGCTGCAATCGGCGGCGCAGGCCCGCGATGCCGGGTCGAAGCGGTTCTGCATGGGCGCGGCGTGGCGCAACCCCAAGGACCGCGACATGCCCGCGATCATCGCCATGGTGAAGGGCGTGCGCGAAATGGGGATGGAAACCTGCATGACGCTGGGGATGCTGACCCCGGCGCAGGCCGCGCAGCTCGCCGACGCAGGACTGGATTACTACAACCACAACATCGACACTTCGCCCGAACGGTATGAAGAGGTGATTTCCACCCGCACCTTCGCCGATCGCCTGCAGACGCTCGACGCGGTGCGCAACGCCGGGATCAACGTCTGTTCGGGCGGGATCGTCGGGCTGGGCGAAACGCGGGCCGACCGTGTCGGCTTCATCCACGCGCTCGCCACGCTTGAACAGCACCCCGAAAGCGTGCCGGTCAACGCGCTGGTGCCGATCAAGGGCACCGTGCTGGGCGACATGCTAGCCGATACCCCGATGGCGAAGATCGACGATATCGAGTTCGTGCGCACGGTGGCGGTGGCGCGGATCACCATGCCGCTGTCGATGGTGCGCCTGTCCGCCGGGCGCGAGGCGATGAGCGAGGCGACGCAGGCACTGTGCTTCATGGCCGGGGCCAATTCGATCTTCACCGGCGACAAGCTGCTGACGGCCGCCAACGCAGGCGACGATGCCGATGCCGCCATGTTTGCGCGGCTCGGACTCAAGCCGATGGAAGCCGAGGAACCGCTGCGCGCGATGAAAGCGGTCGGAGGCTGCGGGGGAGGCTGCGCGGCCTGATGGGCCAGACGCCGACCCGCCCCGCCCCGCCGCTGTGGCGCGCCCACACCGCCGATCTGGCGGCGCTGGGCGAAAAGGCCCGGTTGCGCGCGCTTGCCCCGCGCCGGGGGGTGGATTTTTCGTCCAACGATTATCTGGCGATGTCCGGCGCGCCGCGCCTTGCCGCCGCCGTGCAGGATGCCATCGCCCGTGGCGTGCCACTGGGATCGGGCGGATCGCGCCTGTTGCGCGGCAACGATCCCGAACACGAACTGCTGGAAGAGGAGGCCGCGCGCTTTTTCGGCAGCGAATCCGCGCTGTTCTTTTCATCGGGCTATGCCGCCAATGGCGCCCTGCTGGCCACGCTGCCCCAGCGCGGCGATCTGATCGTCCACGATGAACTGGTCCATGCGTCGATGCACGAAGGGCTGCGCCTTACCCGTGCCAGCGCGGTCAGCGTCGCGCACAACGATGCGCAGGCGTTCGACGATGCCGCGCGGGCGTGGCGCGCCAGGGGGCATACCGGGCGAATCTGGCTGGCGTTCGAAACGCTCTATTCGATGGACGGCGATATGGCCCCGGTCGCTGAACTGGCCGCCGTGGCGCAGCGCCACGATGCGGTGATGCTGATCGACGAAGCACACGCCACCGGTGTGTTCGGGCGCGACGGGCGCGGCCTTGCCGCCGAACTCGACGGGCGGCCCGATACCATCGTCCTGCGCACCTGCGGAAAGGCGCTGGGCTGCGAAGGCGCGCTGGTGCTCAGCCCGCGCGTGGTGCGCGATTTTCTGGTCAACCGCGGGCGACCATTCATCTTTTCCACCGCGCCATCGCCCCTGATCGCCGCTGCCGTGCGCGAGGCGCTGCGCATGCTGGCGCAGGAACCGGAACGCCGCGAACGGCTGCACGCGCTGATCGGCCACGCCGAGCGGGCCTTGCGCCGCCACGGCGCCTTGGCCACCGGATCGCAGATCCTGCCGCTGATCCTGCACGACGATGCCCGCACGATGGACGTGGCCAGCCGCCTGCAACAGGCAGGCTTCGACGTGCGCGGCATCCGCCCGCCAACCGTGCCGCAAGGCACCAGCCGCCTGCGCATTTCACTGACCCTCAACGCCACCGCCGACGATGTCGATGCGCTGGCCCGGACGCTGGGCGAAACGCTGGGATGAGCGCGTTCGTGGTGACCGGCACCGATACCGGCATCGGCAAGACGGTGTTTGCCGCCGCGCTGACCGGCGCGTTGCAGGCGCACTACTGGAAGCCGGTGCAGGCCGGGCTGGACGATGGCGCGGACCGCGATACCGTGGCGGCGCTGACGGGTGTCGATCCCGCGCGCATCCTGCCCGAAGCCTATCGCCTGACCACGCCCTGTTCGCCCCACCGCGCGGCAGAGCTTGACGGGGTGACTATCGACATCGCCCGGCTGGCCCTGCCCGCCCAGCGCCCGCTCGTGATCGAAGGGGCGGGCGGCGCGCTGGTGCCGGTCACCCGCACGGTGGTCTATGCCGATGTCTTTGCCGAATGGGGCTTGCCCGCGATCATCGTGGCACGCACGGCGCTCGGCACGATCAACCATTCGCTGCTGACGATCGAGGCGCTGCGCGCGCGCGGCGTGGCGATCCGCGGCGTGGCCTTTGTCGGCCCGGCGAACGAAGACAGCGAAGCGACGATCTGCGCGATGGGCAAGGTGGCGCGGCTGGGCCGCCTGCCGATGCTGGACCGGCTAGACGCCCAAACCCTTGCCGCCGCCTTTATGGCCGGGTTCCGGCTGGCGGATTTTCGTTAAGCGCGCTTTTCCGCTTCACCGTCCAGCGCAAGATGCGCGGCCAGCGCCTTCAGATCGCGGCGTGCGCCATCCTGATACAGCGGCGCAATCGGCGGATCGCACCGCAGCACGACCTGCCCGTTCTCCACCACCAGCGCGCTGCCGTGCAGGACCGCCGCCGCACCCGCCCCAAAGCGGCGGCACAGCCGCGCCGCCAGCCCCCATCCGCGCGCGCGCGCCAGAAGATCGGGCGGGGCAAGCAGCGCGATATTGTCAGGCATCCCGGCCTTCCCCGCATTGGCATGCAGCGCAGCGGCGAGCATCGCGCGCCCTTCGCTGTCAATCCCGATCCAGCGTTTGCGCAGGCCCCAGTCGCTGGCCAGATCGCGCCGCAGGTTAGGCTCCACCCGTCCGGCGGCAAGGCACAGCATGATCGCCGCCAGCCCTACCGGATGATCGGCAAACGGCACGGCCGCGCCCATCCAGCGCGCCGTGTCACGCGCGGCGGGCAGGGTCACGCCCATCTGCGCAACGAAATCCTCCACCCCGCACAGCAGCGGGTCGAGCGCCTGCACCGAAGCATCGAGCGATTCGAACAGCACCCCTTCGCGCAGGCCCCACGATGAAAACACGATCCGCCCCGGCTCCAGCCGCCGCAGCAGCACCGCGATCAGCGCCGCCGCATCGGGAATGCTCGCCAGACGGCTCGACGACACGCCTTCGACCGGGCGCAACACCTGCCCGCGCCGCATCAGTTGCCGCGCCAGCTTGAGCGCCTGCGCGGCATCGAGCGTGAAGCCATGGGTGTCTTCCAGCGGCCAGTCCATCCGCACCATCGCCGCGCGCGCAAAGGCCCGCATCGAACCGCCGACAAGATAGAGCGTGGCGCCCGGTTCTGCCGCCCAGTCCGCCCTGGCCAGCATCGCGCCGATCTTGCGCCCGAAGGCACGGTCGCCGCCCGCGCGCAACGCGCCCAGCCGCAGCGAACCCAGCGGCAGGCTGACCCCGTGGCTGGTTGCGCCTTGCGCCACATCGACCAGTTCAAGACTGCCGCCGCCCAGATCGCCGACAATGCCGCTGGCTTCGGGAAAGGCGCCAAGCACGCCGGTGGCGCTGGTTTCCGCCTCTTCCACTCCGGACAGCAGGCGCGGGGCAAACCCGACATCGCGCACGCGATCGAGAAAGGCCGCGCCGTTCGACGCATCGCGCGCAGCAGCGGTGGCGACGACATCGACCTGGCGAATGCCGACAAGGTCGATCAGCGTGCGGTAGCGGGTCAGCGCGCCGATCACGCTGGTCACCGCCTTGGCGCTCAACTTCCCGTTTTCGGCCACGCCCTTGCCGAGCCTGGCGGTAACCTTTTCGTTCAGCAGGATCGCGGGCGCACGCGGCGGCCCGCCATAGACCACCAACCGCACCGTGTTGGAGCCGATGTCGATGATCGCGCGGGCATCTTCCCACGCGAAAGCCCTGCCATGCTGTGCCTGCCCGTTCACTCAGCTACGGTGGGGCACGCCGCGCCGCAGCGCAAGCTTGGGAACCTTTCTTCCACTGGAAAGCGCCGCGCCACGCCCGGAAAGCGATGGATTGGTCATGAAATAGCGGTGCAGGTTGAACGGCTGTTCGCCCTTTTCGAACCGCGCATAGCTGCCATCGGGATTGAGCGCCCAGCTCTGTTCGGTATCGAGCAGGTTGGCGAGCATGACCTGATCGAGCACCTGATCGTGGACCGTGGGATTGCGCACGGGCACCAGCACTTCCACCCGGCGGCCCATGTTACGGCTCATCCCGTCGGCCGAAGACAGGTAGACGCGGGCGCGCCGGTTGGGCAGCCGCGCGCCGTTGCCGAAGGCCCACACGCGGCTGTGTTCCAGAAAGCGCCCGATGATCGACTTGACCTGGATCGTTTCCGAAAGCCCCGGAACGCCGGGCCGCAAACAGCAGATGCCGCGCACCACCAGCCGGATTTCAACGCCGTTGCGGCTGGCAAGATAGAGCCGGTCGATCAGGTCGGGATCGGTCAACTGGTTCATCTTGGCCCAGATCGTGGCCGGACGCCCCCGGTTGGCCAGCGCGATTTCGCGGTCGATGCATTCGTACAGTTTTTCGCGCAGGTTGATCGGCGAAATCGCCAGCAGTTCGGTCTGCTTGGGTTCGACATAGCCGGTGACGAAGTTGAACAGTTGCCCGGCATCGCGGCCCATGCGCGGATCGGCGGTGAAGAACGAAAGATCGGTATAGATGCGCGCGGTAACCGGGTGATAATTGCCGGTGCCGAAGTGGCAGTAGGTGCGGTAGCCGCCGCCTTCGCGCCGCACGACCATCGAAACCTTGGCGTGGGTCTTCCAGTCCACGAAGCCGTAGATCACCTGCACGCCCGCGCGTTCAAGCTGGCTGGCCCACAGCAGGTTCTGCTCTTCATCGAAGCGGGCTTTGAGTTCGACCACGGCGGTCACCGACTTGCCCGCTTCGGCGGCGGCGATCAGCGCGGCGATCACCGCCGATTGCTTGCCCGCGCGGTACAGCGTCTGCTTGATCGCCACCACGTCCGGGTCGGCGGCGGCCTGGCGCAGGAAGTCGATCACCACCTCGAAGCTTTCGTAGGGGTGGTGGATCACCAGATCCTTTTCGCGGATCGCGGAAAAGCAATCGCCATCGTGTTCGAGCACGCGTTCGGGGTAGCGCGGGTTGTAGGGATCGAACTTGAGATCCTGGCGGTCTTCATCGACCACGCTGGCAAGGCCGCTGATCGCCAGCAGCCCCCGGCTCTTGATGACCATGGCATGGTCAAGCCGCAATTGCTGGCGCAGCAGGCGTTCGGCATCGGCATCGAAGTTTTCCTGCAGATGCAGCAGGATCACCCGCCCGCGCCGGCGGCGCTGGATCGCGGTGCGGTAATAGCGCACCAGATCCTCGGCATCTTCTTCCAGTTCGATGTCGCTGTCGCGCAGCACCCGGAACATGCCGTGGCCAAGGATGCGAAAGCCCGGAAACAGGAAGCCTGCGTGGCGGCGCACAAGTTCCTCGATCCCGATCCACACTGCCTTTTCGCCCGGCAGGCGGACAAAGCGCGGCAGCGCGGGCGGCACCAGGATCATTTCGGTCACTGCCGCGCCATCGGCCACGCGCTGCATCTGGAACAGGATGCCGGTGCCCTGGTTGGCGATGAACGGAAACGGGTGCGCCGGGTCGATCGCCTGCGGGGTGAGCACCGGAAAGACATGCTGTTCGAAATAGTCGCGCAGCCATTCGGCCTCGCCCTTGTTGACCGGCTCGTCCTCGATCAGGCGGATGCCCGCCACGGCCAGCTCGCTGCGCAGCCCGGAAAGTACCTCGTGCTGGGCATCGACCAGCCCCTTCACCGCATCGAACAGCGCGCCGAGCTGCTGCTGCGGGGTCTGCCCGTCGACCGACAGTTCGTCGATCTGGCGGCGCACCTGCCCGGCGATCCCGGCGACGCGGACCATCATGAACTCGTCAAGGTTGTTGCCGCTGATCGACAGGAAGCGCAGCCGTTCCAGCAGCGGATAATCGCGGTTGACCGCTTCGGCCAGAACACGGCGGTTGAACTCCAGCCAGCTCAGTTCCCGGTTGAAGAAGCGTTCCTGCACCGGCGGCAAGCTGCTGCCCTGCACTGTCGTATCGTTTGCCGCCACATCGTTCGCCATCGCGCATCCGGTTACACGCTTGGCCCCGGCGGGCCAAGTGCGACATTCGTCATGTTTCGGTCACCTTCCCGACCCTGAAATGTCCCCGAAATGGCACGATGCTGCAACAGCAAAAGCCTAGCGGCGAAGCGCCAGAGCAAAACTGGCTCATGAGGGATACCACACCATGCGCATCGCAACCTTGCTGCTTGCCAGCACCTCGCTTCTTGCCGCCACGCCCGCGCTCGCCCAGACGGCGCCTGCCGAAGAGGCCATGCCCGCCGCATCCGAAGCGGGCGAGATCGTCGTGCTCGGCGCGGGCCAGACCCGCCAGGTACAGGAACTGTCGACGAAGGAACTGACCATCCTGGCTTCGGGCACCAGCCCGCTGAAGGCCGTGGAAAAGCTGCCTTCGGTCAACTTCCAGTCCGCCGATGCCTTCGGCAACTACGAATGGTCGACCCGGATCACCATCCGCGGCTTCAGCCAGAACCAGCTCGGCTTCACGCTCGACGGGATTCCGCTGGGCGACATGTCCTATGGCAACCACAACGGCCTGCACATCAGCCGCGCGATCAGCCCCGAAAACATCGGCGTCACCCGCGTGGCGCAAGGGTCGGGTTCGCTCGATGCGCAATCGACCAACAACCTTGGCGGGACGCTGGAGTTCTTCTCGCTCGACCCCAGGGACGCGCTCGGCGTAACCGCCAGCGGCACCTACGGGTCGGAAAACACCTGGCGCGGCTTTGCCCGGATCGGGCTTGGCACCGCCGATGGCGCACGCGGCTATGCCTCGGTGCACTATCAGGATGGCGACAAGTGGAAGGGCGATGGCAAGCAGCGCACCTTCATGGCCAACGCCAGGGGCGTGCTGCCGCTGGGCGGCGGCACCGAACTCGACGGCTACATCAGCTATTCCGACCGCGCCGAACAGGATTACCAGGATCTCAACCTGGAGATGATCGGCCGTCTTGGCTATGACTGGGACAACTTCGGCCCGTCGAACTACCTGCTGGCCGTGCAGGTGGCCGATATTGCCGCCAACCGCGGCGAAACCGGCACCACCCCGCTCAACCCCGCCGCAGGCACGACCTACCCCGCCCCGATCGCATCGGCCGACGATGCCTATTACGATGCTTCGGGCCTGCGCAAGGACACGCTGGCATCACTGGGCCTCAAAGTGCCGGTGGGCGCCAGCGGCGTGTTTTCGATCAAGGGCTATTACCACGAGAACGATGGCCAGGGCACCTGGGGTTCGCCTTACGTGAACAGCCCCAGCGGCGTGCCGATGGCGCTGCGCACCACCGAATACGATATCAAGCGCAAGGGCGTGTTCGCATCGTTTGCCGGCACCTACGGGATGAACGCGATCAAGATCGGCGGCTGGTACGAAAAGAACGACTTCATCCAGTCGCGCAAGTTCTATGGCTATGAAAGCCGCACCAATCCGGGCCGCGACCACCGCGATTTCCAGCACAACCCGTTCTTCACGCAATGGTCGATCGCCTTCGAAACCGACACCGTGCAGTACTTCGTTTCGGACGATATCGAACTGGGTGATCTCAAGATCAGCCTTGGCTGGAAGGGCTATGCCGTCGATTCCAAGGCGTTTTCGCTGGTCAACACCAGCGGCCTTGCCACCGGCAAGATCAGGACGGAAGACTGGTTCCAGCCCCACGCCGGCCTGAACTACAAGCTGGGCAACGGGCTGGAAGCCTTTGCCGGGTTCACCCAGGTCACCCGCGCGTTCCAGGCCGCCGCCACGACCGGCCCGTTCTCGTCGACCCAGGCCGGGTTCGATGCGATCAAGGACACGATCAAGCCGGAAAGCTCGGACACCTACGAAGCGGGCCTGCGCTTCAACACCGGCGTCATCAACGCCGTGCTGGCAGGCTACTACGTCAACTTCCGCGACCGTCTGCTGGTGATCCCGACCTCGGTCGGCATCGTCGGCGCGGCCAACGCCTTGCAGAACGTCGGCGCAGTGCGCGCGTTGGGCGTCGAAGCGGCGGTGGACGTGAAGCTGCCGATGGGCTTCGGCGCCTTCGCTTCGTACAGCTACAACGACACGACCTATCGTGACGACGTGGCCTTCACCGTTGGCGGGGTCACCACGATCCAGCCCACCGCGGGCAAGACGGTGGTCGATTCGCCCAAGCATCTGCTGCGCGGCGAGTTCAACTACGACAGCGAAATCGTGTTCGGCCGCATCGGCGTGAACTACATGTCGAAGCGGTACTTCACCTACACCAACGACAAGTCGGTGCCTGGCCGGGCACTGGTCGATGCCACCATCGGCTACCGCCTCGACATCGGGCAGCGCCAGCCGGTGGAAATCCAGCTCAACGCGGTCAACCTGTTCGACAAACGCTATGTCGCCACGGTCGGTTCGGCCGGGTTCGGCTTCAGCGGTGACCGGCAGACGCTGCTTGCGGGCGCGCCGCGCCAGGTCTTCGTGACCCTGCGGGCGGGCTTCTGATCGTGGCGGGCCTTTCCCCCGCAAAGGCCCTCGTCGCGGGCGTCGCGCTGCTGTGCAGCGCGGCGCCTGTCGCCGTGATGGCCGAACCCGTCCTGCTCATCTCGATCGACGGCCTGCGCCCCGGCGACGTGCTGGAGGCCGACCGGCGCGGCCTGAAAATCCCCAACCTGCGCCGCTTCGTGCGCGAAGGCGCGTTCGCCACCGGGGTTGCCGCCAGCCTGCCGACGGTAACCTATCCCAACCACACCACGCTGCTCACCGGCGTCGCCCCGGCGCGCCACGGCATCGTATCGAACACGACCTTCGATCCACGCCAGATCAACTATGGCGGCTGGTACTGGTATGCCGACGATATCCGCGCCGAAACGCTGTGGGATGCGGCCTACAAGCGCGGGCTTTCCACCGGCAACGTGCACTGGCCGGTCAGCGTCGGCGTGGCTTCGCTGACCTGGAACATGCCGCAAATCTGGCGGTCGGGCCACGAAGACGACCGCAAGCTGATCAAGGCGCTGGCCACCCCCGATCTCTATGCCGCGCTCGAACACGATTGCGGCCCCTATGCCGATGGCATCGACGAAGGCATCGGCGGCGATGAAACCCGCGCCGCCTTTGCCGTACGGCTGATCGAAACCAAGCAGCCCGATTTCCTGACCGTGTACCTTGCCGCGCTGGACCATGAAGAACACCGCTTCGGCCCCGGTTCGGACGAGGCCAACGCCGTGCTGGAACGCATCGACACCGCCGTGGGCAAGCTGGTTGCCGCAGAACACGCCGCGCGCCCCGATGCCGCCATCGCCATTGTCAGCGATCACGGCTTTGTCGCCACCGACACCGAAATCAACCTGTTCCGCCCGTTCATCGACGCCGGGCTGATCCGGCTGGATGCCGATGGCAAGGTGGAAGCCTGGGATGCCATGCCCTGGCCTTCGGGGGGGTCGATCGCCGTAGTGCTGGCGCGCCCGGACGATGCCGCCCTTGCCGCGCGGGTGGAAACACTGCTGCGCGGCCTTGCTGCCGATCCGCAGGCGCGCATCGCCCGCGTCATCGGGCGCGACGACATCGCGCGAATGGGTGGCAACCCGCAGGCCGCCTTCTTTGTCGATCTTGCGCCCGGCGCGCTGGCCGGTCCCTTTTCGGCGCAAACGCCGCTGGCCCGCCCTTCGCGCACCAGGGGGATGCACGGGTATTTTCCGGGCATGCCGCAGATGCGTTCGACCTTCATGGTCATGGGCCGCGGAGTGGCCGCAGCGCGCGATCTGGGCGAAGTGGACATGCGGGCCATCGCCCCGACGCTCGCCGCAATTCTCAAGGTGCCGCTGCCCGCAGCCGAGGCGCGTGCTCTGCCGCTAAAGCCCTGAAAAACCACGGCAGGGGCGCAATGCTCCTTCAGCAACGCCCCTGCCGTGCGCATCCCGGCCAACATGCGTGCAATGTCACGGTTTTTTGACCAAGCCCGAATCCAGTGGCGATTCGCCGCGTTGCAGTGTGAGACAACCGGCAGTCCCTGCCAGCAAAGACGATTCGAATGCGACGCGGCCTGTACCGTACCATCGACAGCTTTCTGGGCGAATGCGCCCGCGTGGATGAATCCGCCGGCGATGCCTTCCCCTATCTGCGGCGCGACATCTACACCGCGCTGGGCTTCACCCCGCCGTATGACGAGCTTCCCCTGCGAATCGACGCGCCAGACGGGCCGCAGCACCGCAAGGTTGCCTGACCGGCACGTTTTCCGGTGACCCGGTTTGCCGCCGGTGATAGGTAGAATCCCGTCTTTACGGGGGGAATCCATTGGCACACGAAATGGAATGGTACGATTCGATCTGGCTGCGCCGGTACTTTGCAGCCCGCGAAATCATCAGGCGGGTTGCCCCTTCGCGGCTCGCGGATTTCGATGCGGCCATGGCCGTGTTCCGCACCGATCCAGCCTATGAAGTGAAGTACGTTTCCGGCTTTCTCGATGCGCAGGCACTGCAGGACATGCGCGAAACCGTTGCCGCCATCCCGCGTGACAAGCTGGAACTGCACGAAATGAAGAAGTTCGGGCGGCTGGTAGTGCATGACTGGCCGCCGTTCGTGGAAATGCAGGCGCGGATCGTCGATTTCGTGTCCGAACTTGCGGGTGAACGGGTCGAACCGTGCTACAATTTCCTGTCGCTCTATTCGCGGCGCGGGGTGTGCGAACCGCATCTGGATACGCCATCGGCGAAGTGGACGTTCGATCTGTGCATCGACCAGAGCGAACCCTGGCCAATCAGCTTCAGTTCGATCATACCTTGGCCGGACAGCCGCGATGCCCTGGTGGACGACTGGCGGGCAGTCAAGGAAGCGCGGTCGCAATACGAAATCCGCAGCCTGGCGCTGGAACCGGGCGATGCCCTGCTGTTTTCAGGCGCCAGCCAATGGCATTTCCGCGATCCGATCCCCGCCGACGGGCGCCGTGCGTTCTGCGACCTGCTGTTTTTCCATTATATTCCCGAAGGCACCGCCGAACTCGTCCAGCCGCGCAACTGGGCGCGCCTGTTCGATGTTCCCGAACTCGACACGATCCCCGGCATCGCCCTGCACGCCTGAGCCGGCGCGCGCGCCACGGGCCATGCCGCGGAACACACCGCGCAATGCCATGGCCCGTTGATCACGCGGCGGTGATAAGGCCCTGTTCGGCGAACTGGGCCAGCAGGTCCGAAAGGTCGGCATCGAGCTGGGCCGCGTCGACATCGAACGCTTCGAGCAGCGCATCGCGCGCTTCCATCCCGCTCATGCCCTCTTCCAGCAATTGCCAGAAGCGGCCGCCAACCGGATTCAGCCCGAAATACGTGCCGCTGGCCAGATCGAGCAGCATCGTTTCCTCACCCACTTCGCGGGCGACTACATCTTCCGACAGCGTGAAAGTATCAGTCAGTTTCAATTCAGACACCCTTTCGTCGTGGCTTGCGCGATCGTTCTGGCATGCGATGCGATGGCTTCTATCGTATCAGGCAACCGGGAAAAATCCCTGGGGTAATCCAGTCCGAACATGGGACAATGTTCGGCGACACTGGCCATCGTGGCAAAATGGCTGCGCACCCGGCCTTTATCGCGCGAATCCAGCAGGAACGAATGCTGCAGCAACGCGTCGATCGCACCGGCCTGGGTCAGCGGCTCGAACACGGGTTCGTCCGAAACCGGCTCCTTGAGCACATAGATTGCCCGCAAGGGCGCACGATCCGCTGCGTGGGGCAGCAGCGCGCTTGACGGCACGCGTACCTTGGCGACAACGCCGTCGTCCTCTTCCGCTGGAACGGGATGACCGAACACCGCGCTTTCGCTGTCGGGCAGCAGGCGGATCGACGGCAGATACGGGCGCACCGAAAACCCTTCACCCTGCCGCTCCAGCAGCAGTCCATCGTCGGTCAGGAAGGCATGGCCCGCGCGCGCGAAGGCGGCGGCCATCGTCGATTTGCCGCGCCCGCTCTGCCCCAGAAAGCCAAAGGCGCCGCCATCGATCACCACCCCGCTGGCATGCAGCACAGGCGTGCCATCATAAGTCCACAGCAACGGCAGGATCTGGTTGGAAAAGATGTTTTCGCAATAATCGTCGGGCACATCGGGCACCGGCGTGCAGATCACCCGCTTTTCGGCAAGGTCGATCGTGTAATCGCCGCAATCGGCAAAGCGCACGAAAAAGCCGGTCGGCGTGCGGTGAAACATGGTGGACACGTCCCCGTCGAAGGAGCGCCACACATCGAACGGTTCTTCGGCAAGAGCGGTCTGCTCTTGCGCCGGGCGCCATTCCAGCGTGTAGGTCATGTGGAATACCTGGCCAGCTCGTCCCTGACAAACCGCGCTATTTCCTGCGGGCTTGGAAAAAGATCGGGATGATCGCGCAAAACGGCCTGCTCGATTTCCTCACCGGTCATGGCGTTGTCGATATAGCCCAGAACGATCTTTACCGCGCGGCCGCGCTCGTTGAACGTGCGGGGAGCAACACTGGGCTTCATCCGCTCGCTTATCGCCATCGGCATGCTGGCCCAGTTCGAATACTTCTGCAGCCTGCCGGTTGCCGGATCGCGCACCGACCACGCCATGACCGAGTTCTGGTGGCCCACGCGGACCGATACTTCCACGCTGTCGCCCGGCTTGACTGCAAGCGGCTGGTCGAAACCGAGGAAGATCTGGTACCGCTTGATCCGGTCACGGGCGAGCGGCGAATTGGTCATGCTCACGCCGCCGCCAAGATCGCAGTCGAACCAGCCGCCGATGCCGTCGATCACGCCTTCATCCTCCGCCAGCAGCGTGGCCTTGAAGGCCAGCGTCTCGGCCACGTCCTCGCCCAGTTCGACCGCGCCGGACAGGACCGGTTCGGTGACGATTTCGGCCGGGCGATAGTCCACCGGATGCTTCGTGCTTACCGCATAGCTGCGCAGCCAGTTGAAGTCAGCCGGGACATCGGAGGTTTCCCAGGTGTCGAGCAGGCTGCGGCACGCCCGCGAACGCACACCGGCCAGATAGAGCCGCAGGCGTTCGGGGATCATGCGCCCGCCGGGCTTGAGCATCCGGCGCCGCGCGTCGATCATCAGGTTGAGAATGCCATAGTCGATGCCGAAGTAACCGACGTGGTCGCAGATCAGGACATCGACCTTTTCCGGCAGTTCGGCGCGGAATGTCTGTTCGTTGACGCAGGCGTACTGGTCACCGAAACCAAGCCTGCGCGCTGTCTCGGCAGCGATTTCCACCGCATCGGTGCCATCTATGCCCCATGCCTTTGCAGCACCGGCCTTGAGACACAAAAGACCCAGGATGCCAAAGCCGCATCCCAGGTCCGCAACGGTATCGCCAGGTTTTACGACCTGATCGATGGCGCTGGCATAGCGTGCCAGCCTGCGCTCATCGACCAGATAGCTGCGATGCTCAGCAAGGGTGCCGGACACCGGTCAGACCAACAATAAAACTGCAAAAGCCGCAGGTTACGCCATGGCTCCGGTCGGGGACATACCGTCAGCCGAAACGCCGGACATGCCGCCGGTCAGTTCGCGGACCGAACCGTAAACGGTCAGCACAGGGCGTGCGTAGGCAGCGCGGGCAGCGGCAGTGCCGTTATTCTTGCTCATGGTAGTCATTGCCAGTCTCCAGTCAAAAAGCCGAAGACACTGTTCATTCTGGCGCAAATGGTTAACAAAGCCACCAGAATCGAGTCTTCTGGTGTTGACACTACTGCCAATCACAAGGCGCAGCAATAGCTATTTTGCGCCGCACAATAACCGACTGAGCACTTGCCGCACTGAAATAACCAACAGTAAAAGTTGGATATTTTGCAACAGCGCCGTTTAACCGGACGATGAAGCGAGCAAGTACCAGCCAAAGATACGCCACAGTTCCCATATCCCGCCGCCGGTCTTTTCATAGTTAACGTAGAGTTGTCGCAACCCTTCGTGGTTGATCTCTGGCGGGGCCTGATGGGGTATCGTTTCCAGAAACACGCCGGCCAGTGGCCGCAACTGGCGGTCGAAGGTGAAGCTGAACTCCGCCTTCGTCCGGCGGTCGAGCACCGATTGCGGCAGGTCGTTGCGCAAGGCCCGCAGGTGGATGTGCTTGTTCTGCCCATCGGCCAGGCGCAGCCTTTCCGGCAGGCCGAAGATGAACTCGATATAGCGGCGGCTGTACATCGGGGTGCGCAATTCGATCCCCAGCCGGGCGACCATCCGCGCGCCGGAATCGCGCAGCTTTTCGAACATCGGGTTCTGCAGGTCCTGCCACAGCTTGCGCCGCACGGGGTGGCGGATCTTCCACGTCCTATCGGCCAGGCGCGCCTGTTCGCGCCGGTCCGCCAGCCGGGCAAGAACGTCCGGCGCTACCCAGTGCGGCCCCGCGCCAAGATGCGCCCCCCAGAGCGTGCGGTTGCGGTGCAGATGGCGCATCACCCGGTCGAACGCGACCGGCGCCATCGGCCGCAGACCATAGTGGGACAGCCGCCGCGCGGCATAAGCCAGGCCCCTGCCTTGCCAGGCATGCCGCAAATCGCGCGCCACGGCGTGCAGGTTGCCCTCGCGCAGCAGTTCGTGCAACACATAGCCCGACCCGCCCACGAACTCGTCGCCCCCCTCTCCGTCGAGCAGAACGCGGCAGCCGAACGGGCGCATCATCTCCACCGTGGCGAACATCGATTGCCAGTTGGGGAAATAGGGCATGTCCCGGTCCAGCGCGGCGTGCCGGACAAACCAGTCCAGATCCGCCCCGGTGCGCGGCCGTTCGTGAATCGACACACCCAGGAATGTCCCCACATCGCGGGCATAGGCGATCTCGTCCGAAATCTCCCCCGGCAAGCCCGAAAGCGTAAAACCCAGCGCATCGGGCGCTGGCAGCCGCCCGGCTTCCTTCAGGCGGCGGCCCAGCGCAAAAATGGCGGAAGAATCGTGCCCCCCGCTGACATCGTAGGCCACCGGCGCCTGGCTGCGCGAGGCGCGGCGCACGCTGTCGAGCAGGACTTCGCGGTAGTGGTCGTAGTAATCCTCATCGCGCTTGTAGCGCAGCGTCGTGTCGAGTGGCGGCGTCCAGTACCGCTGCGTGACCGGCCCGCCTGCATCGACCCGCAGGGTGGAGGCCAGCGGCAGGCGCAGCACGCCCGACCAGACCGTTTCTTCAAGCGAATAGAACTCGCTCGCCAGGTGTTCGGCCATCGCATCGGGGTTGAGCCGCTGCGCAAAATCGCCCGCGGCCAGCACTGCCGCGATATCCGACGCCACCAGCAGACGCTGCCCGTCCCAGTGGTAGTGCAGCGGGCGCATGCTGCAATGATCCTTGGCGCAGAACGCCATGCGCCGCCGCCGGTCGTGGATGACGAAGGCAAACTCGCCCTCGATCCGCGGCGCGCAGTCTTCGCCCCATACGTCATAGGCGTGCAGGACGAGTTCGGCATCGGAAGCGTTGCGCAGCCGCGCCTTGCGCTCAAGCAATGCCGCACGCAGTTCATCCGGATTGGCCAGCCACCCGTCCATGACGATCGCCAGATCGCCATCGGCGCTGCTGAGCGGCTGGCGCGCCTCAAGCGATTCCGCCGTGGTGTGGTATGTGCAGTGCCCCAGCGCGAACGATGTGCCCGTTTCATGGAAGGTTCCGTCGTGGGCGCGGAAATCCATGGCCGCGGTCATGCGCCGGATCGCATCGGTATCGACCGGACGATCGTCGAAACGAATGATCGCTGCAAACCCGCTCAAATCGTTACTCCGCCTTGCATGCAATGGTTAACGGGGATTGATTCGCCCCCCCTGCCCCACTAGCAGGGTCACTGCATTCAGGCGACCGGCAAGGAACGTGCGACAGGCCATGCCAGACATCGCGCCCGATCCGGCGCAGGACACCCTTCCCGAAAGGCTTTTCCACCGGCCGGTGCAGGTCAAGGTGCCGCTGCGCCGCGCGCTTGGCGAATTGCCCAAATTGCTGCGCGCCAATGCCCCGCGTCCCGCCGATATCGCACGCGCGACTTGGGAACTGGCGCTGGCGCACCGCACGCTGCGCCGCCATTCGATAAAATCTCTGGGTCTGTTGCGCAGCGAAGCGGACAATCCCCATGCAAAAGCCTTTACCGCCGCGCAAAGGGCACGGATCGCACAGGTTTCACGCGCCTTTGAAATCGCCGCTCCGCGCGTGCCGTGGCGTTCGGATTGTCTGGTGCAATGCCTTGCGGGACGCCGCTGGCTTGCCCGCCACGGCATTGCCACGCGCATCGCCATCGGCATCCGCCGCGATGAAGCGGGCGCGATGCTGGCCCATGCCTGGCTGTGCGCGGGCGATATCGTGGTAACCGGCGGCGACGTTGCCGATTTTGCCGAGTTCCAGGCCAGCGCGAGGCAGGCAAGCTGACCCGCGCCGCCCGCACCATCGCTGCCCACGTCAACCGCCGCGAAGCCGCGGCGCTGATCGCGCTGTCGCTTGGCGCGGCAACGACCGAAGGCATCGGGCTGGTCCTGCTGGTGCCGATCCTTGCGGTATTGAGCGACAGCAGTGCCCTGCCCGGTATGCCGGGCCGTTTTGCCGCAATGCTGGGCGGGCGCAATTCGCTCGGCGTCCTGCTGCTCGCCTTCGTCGTGCTGGTATTGCTGCGCGGTCTGCTCAACTACTACCGTGCCCATCTGGCCTTGACCGTGCAGCGCAAACTGATCGACGGGCTGCGCCTGCGCGCGTGGAACGCCCTGCTGCACTGCGACTGGCGCGTGCTTTCCGGCATGCGGCAAAGCGATAACGCCAGCCTGCTTATCACCACGATCGACCGTGTCGGCGTCGGCATCGACCGGGCAATCTCCGGCGGGGTGGTGGTGATAACGCTGGGCGGAATCGGCCTTGCCGCGCTGGCCATATCCCCGGCGATGACTCTTGGCGCGCTGATCGGTGGCACAGGGGTCTTGTTCGCCTTTCGCCGCTTGCGCATGCGCGCGCGCGCGCTGGGCGGCGAACTGGATGGCGTTTACGAACGCCTTTACGCCATTCTGGGCGAAGGGCTTGGCGCGCTGCGGGTCATCAAGAGCTTTGGCGCCGAAGCAGCGACTGAAGAGCGCCTGCGCGACGAACTGCAATCGCTGCACGCCGCCGAACGGACATTCGTGCGCGACAACGGGCTTGGGCAGCTTGCCCTGCAAGCGGGCAGCGCCGCGTTGCTGGCGCTGGCGGTGTGGGTTGCCTTGCAGTTCTGGAAGATCGAGCTGGTGGTCATGCTGCCGATGGTCGCGCTGTTTGCACGCAGTTTTCCGCTGCTGATGGCGCTGCAAAGCTGCATGCAGGACCTGGCCTATGCCCGCCCTGCGGTGGACAGCGCGATCGCCCTGATCGAACGCGCCGAAGCCGCGCGCGAACCCGACCTGCCCGATGATGCCGCGCTGCCCGCAGTCACCCGTTCCATCGCCCTGCGCGGAGTGTCGATCACCTATGCCGGGCGGCCACTACCCGCGCTTGATGATGTTGCCGTCTCCCTTCCCGCGCACCGCATCACCGCGCTGCTTGGCCCGTCTGGCGCGGGCAAGAGCACGCTGGCCGACGTGATCGGTGGCCTGCTGATGCCCGATGCCGGAGAACTGCTGCTCGATGGCCAGCCGCTGGATTTCAGCCTGCGCCGCGCGTGGCGCAAACGTGTGACCTATGTCCAGCAGGTGCCGGTGCTGTTCAGCGGTACGGTGCGCGACAACCTGCTGTGGGCGCAGCCGCACGCCGATGACGTGACGCTTTATGCCGCTCTGGCCGATGCCTCGGCCACGTTCGTCGAACGCCTGCCCGATGGGCTCGATACGCTGGTGGGCGAAAACGGCCACGCGTTTTCCGGCGGTGAGCGCCAGCGGCTGATCCTGGCGCGCGCAATGATGCGCACGCCGCAACTGCTGATTCTGGATGAAGCGGCCAATGCGCTGGACCGGGAAAACGATGAAGCGATCGCCAGGGCCGTGCTGCGCCTGCGCGAACGCTGCACCGTGCTGGTGATCGCCCACGGCGGCGCGCTGGAGGCAATTGCCGACCAGACCGTGCGGATCGTGAACGGCCGGATCGCAGACGCATAGAGAGCGTGCCGGAACCGCCCGCCTGACGGGGTGAGGCCCTTGGCGGGCCGGATTTTCATCTGGGATGGTGCGGTCGAGAAGACTCGAACTTCCACGGGCTTTCGCCCACAACGACCTCAACGTTGCGCGTCTACCAATTCCGCCACGACCGCAAAATCAAACGGGCCTTCCGGTCAATCAACCGGCGTCCCGTCGGGGGGTAGGAGGGCGCCCCTACCAAAGGAGTTTGCAGGGCGCAACAAGGTTCGGCACTTTTTTGCAGATCGCGCGGAAGTGGCGCCGATCAATCGGGTTTCCAGCCGATTTCCGCGAACTTTGCAGACTTGGGAACATCGGTGACGGCGGCGTTGATCGTCACGCTTTCGCCCGGCGCCAGTTCATCCTGCGGCGGCGGCACTTCCCAGGTTTTCACCACCTTGTCCGAGGAATCGCGCAGCACGATCAGGATTTCGGGCAGCGCGCGCACATCCTTGCCGACATTGGTCACCGTGCCGCTGGCGCCGAAGTATTCGGTGCCGTTGGGCAGTTCGCGCCGGTCCTGCCGTTCGGGCGGGAACGACAGTTCAAGGTCGGGCCGGTCCGCGCCGAAGGTCTGCCCGGCCACCGGCAGCCATTGCGGCAGGCCGAAATGCCATGCCGCCGCGCCCAGCCCGCCAACGGTCAGCGCAAAGGCCACCGCCGCGATGGTCCACAACCGGGCCGGGTTGCGGCGCGGACGGAACGGCGGCTGGTGATCGAAGGGGGAATAATCGTCTGCATCGTCCACCGCCGTGGGAACGGGCGCGGAGGGTTCCCGACCGGTCCACGTGGCGGGGGCCGGTTCAGGTTCCGGAGTTGGCGGTGGGGCCGGAGGTGGCGTCGGTGCCGCGGCCGGGGCCGGCGCTGGGGCAGTATCGACCCCGCCCGCAGTAGCAAAGGCGCCTTGCGCCGGAGCCACGGCGGCAGCGGCCGTTTCAAGCGGCGCAGCAGCGCGTTCGGGCAGGTCCGGTCCGTGCTGGAACCACGAATGGCGGCATTTGGCGCACCGCACCGTCCTGCCATCCACACCGACAGCACTATCGGGGACGACATAACGCGTTGAACAGGCAGGGCACGCGATAATCATCCCGTGGGTTAAGCATGGCCTTGCCTGTTGAAACAATAGCCCCGCGCACGAAGAAACGCCTTCCCGCCCTTTTTTCCACATGGATTGCGGCGTATGGCCTTCAAGGCGTAACGATCTGCGCCGAACAACCGGGTACAGTTTCCTGCACATGAGCCAGAATGACAACGCAGAGATTGTCCATTTCGACAATGTCGGGCTGCGCTATGGCACGGGCAAGGAAGTGCTGACGGACATCAGCTTCACCCTCTATCCCGGCCAGTTCTACTTCCTGACCGGCGCATCGGGCGCGGGCAAGACCAGCCTGCTCAAGCTGCTGTACCTGGCGCAGCGGCCATCGCGCGGGCTGATCCGCATGTTCGGCACCGATGCCATCACCCTGCCGCGCGAACGCCTGCCCACGCTGCGGCGCAGGCTGGGGGTGGTGTTTCAGGACTTCCGGCTGGTGCCTCACCTTTCCGCGTTCGACAACGTGGCCCTGCCGCTACGCGTGGCAGGGATGGCGGAACGCGACATCGCCCGCCCGGTGGCCGACATGCTCGACTGGGTCGGCCTTGGCGATCGCAGCCATGCCCGCCCGGCCACGCTTTCAGGCGGGGAGCAGCAGCGCGTGGCGATTGCGCGCGCTGTCATCGGCCGGCCCGACATGCTCGTGGCCGACGAACCGACCGGCAACGTCGATCCCGAAATGGCGCTCAAGCTGCTGCGCCTGTTCGAGGCGCTGAACCGCCTGGGCACGACCGTGGTGGTGGCGACGCACGACATTCACCTGATCCGCAAGGTGCCCGAATCGCTGATCATGCGGCTGGACAAGGGCCGCCTGTCCGATCCCACCGGCGCACTGCGCTATCCGCCGCGCCGCCGCTTTGCCGAACCGGCGGAGGCAGGCGCATGATCGCATGGGTCCGCCAGATGCTGGGCAGCGAATGGCGCGAACGGGCCAGCGCGGAAAGCCGCCTGCTGCCGCAGGGCAAGCTGTCCGGCCCGATGCCGTGGGTCATCGCCATCATGATCGGGCTGACCGTGATCGCCAGCGCCAGCGGCCTTGCCCTGCGCAATACCGCGCGCGTCGCCAGCGTCGATGTGGCGGGCGGGGTGACCGTGCAGATCGTCCACGGCGCCCCGCGCGAACGCGATCGCCAGGCGCAGGCCGCGCTGGCGGTGATCCGCGCGCAACCGGGCGTCGCATCGGCACGGTTGGTGCCGCAGGCGGAACTCGATGCGCTGGTAGAGCCATGGCTGGGCACTCATGCGGGCGACGATATCAACGCGCTGCCGGTCCCCGCGCTGATCGACGTGCGCCTGTCCAGCGGCGCGGACAAGGCGCGGCTGGAAAGCCTGCGCGCGCGCATCGCGGAAAAGGCGCCGGCGGCGCGGGTCGATGCGCAGGCAAGCTGGCTGGCGCCGGTGTTCGAAGCGATTGGCGCACTGCAACTGCTGGCGGGCGGCCTGATCGCGCTGCTGGCCTTTGCCACGGTGGCATCGGTGCTGCTGGCTTCGCGCAATGCGCTGGGCAATCATCGCGGGACGATAGAGATCGTGCACATGCTGGGCGGCACCGACGCGCAGATCGCGCGCATCTTCCAGCGGTCCATGGCGGTCGATGCAGCGGCGGGCGGGATCGGCGGGCTGCTGCTGGGCGGGATCGCCACGGCGCTGCTGGGCCGCCAGTTCGCCGCGCTGGGATCGGGCATGATGACCTCTGTCGGGCTTGGCTGGACAGACTGGGCGGTCATCGCCTGCATCCCGGTGGCTGGCGTCCTGCTGGCGGTGTTCACCGCGCGGCTCGCCGTGCTTAACGCCTTGCGGCGGATGCTGTGACCCGGCGCGGCATCTTCCGGCGGTTGCTGAGCCTGCTGCTGATCGTCTGGGCGCTGGGCTTTGTGTGGTTCGCGGTGTTCCTGCCGCGCCCGCTGGCCGGGCCGGTGCGGACCGACGGCGTGGTGGCCCTGACCGGCGGCGGCGGGCGGATTCCCCATGCCATCCGCGTGCTGGAACGCGGCCATGCACGGCGGTTGCTGGTGTCGGGGGTGGACCGTGAAGTGCGCCCGCACGAATTCGCCGCCGAATATGCCGTGCCTGCGCGCCTGATGGATTGCTGCATCACGCTGGGCTACGACGCCGTCGATACCCGCACCAACGCGATCGAAAGCGGGGCGTGGATCAAGGCCAACCGCCTGCGGTCGATCCGGCTGGTGACCACCGACTGGCACATGCGCCGCGCCGCGTTCGACATTGCCGAAGAAGCCCCGCCCGGAACGATCCTTTTCGAAGATGCGGTGCCCTCGCAACCGAGCCTGCGCATCCTGTTTCTGGAATACAACAAGCTGGTGGCGCGGCTGGTGGCATGGATGATCGGCTGGTGATGCAAAACCTGATCGCCGTGGTGCGCAGCATCGCCTTCTACATCGCCTTCTATCTGGGTTCGGTGCTGTTCGTGTGCGGTTCGGTGCTGTTCATGAACGTGTGGCAAAAGGGCTTTCACGCCTGCGTGCGCGGGTGGAGCGGGTGGCACCGCCTGTGCTGCCGGGTGCTGCTGGGCATCAGGGTTCAGCTTGAAGGCGCGGTGATGAAGCCCGGCAGGCTCTATGCGATCCGCCATGAAGCCTTCTTCGAAGCCATCGACCTGCCCTATCTGTTCGATCTGCCCGTGGTCTTTGCCAAGGCGGAACTGCTGGCGATCCCCGGCTGGGGGCTGGCCGGTCGGCGCTTCGGGCTGATCCCGGTGCACCGCGATGCCGGGGCCAAGGCGCTGCGCACGATGCTGACCGCCGCGCGCGCGCTGGTGGCGCAAGGGCGCCCGCTGATCATCTTCCCCGAAGGCACGCGCACCCGCCATGGTGAGCGGGGCAAGCTGCAATCGGGCTTTGCCGGGCTGTACAAGCTGCTGGGCCTGCCGGTGATCCCGGTCGCGGTGGTAGAGCGGGCCGCTGTCCACCGCGACCGGGATCACCGGCAGGCCCAGCAGCTTGTACAGCCCGGCAAAGCCCGATTGCAGCTTGCCCCGCTCACCATGGCGGGTGCGCGTGCC
>Ga0075441_10000266_pt1 | contig 26880 bp, 26 predicted proteins | sample CoawatmetaG00DNA_FD_71582 | JGI IMG/M metagenome (GOLD analysis project Ga0075441, IMG submission 71582) | Marine microbial communities from the West Antarctic Peninsula - Coastal water metaG002-DNA | ecosystem: Environmental > Aquatic > Marine > Coastal | place: Atlantic Ocean: West Antarctic...
CCGCCGGGGTGGTGCGTCCGCGCGGGGCGCCGCCGGCTTCCGGCCGACGCAGCACTTGTCCGACGCGGATCACGTAAGGGCTGGGGATGCCGTTGGCCTCGCCCAGCGCCACCATGTCCACGCCCCAGCGCCGCGCGATTTCGGCAAAGGTATCACCGGGCTGGACGGTATAAGTCCAGGCCACGATCATTCCGCGCTGTGCGGCGGGCCGGGCTTGCGGCTGGGCGCACAGCGGCGCTGCGGCCATCACGCCGATCAGGAGCGCGGCGGGTGCGCTCCGCATCAGTCCTGCGGCACGAGGCGCGTGACCCCGCCCATGTAGTGGTGCAGCACGTCGGGTACGGTCACCGACCCGTCGTTCTCCTGGTAGTTTTCCAGCACCGCCACCAGCGTGCGGCCAACGGCAAGACCCGACCCGTTGAGCGTGTGGACGAACTCGGTCCCTTTTGCGCCATCCGGGCGATAGCGCGCGTTCATCCGCCGCGCCTGGAAATCGCCGCAGTTGGAACACGACGAAATCTCGCGGTAGGCGGCTTGTCCCGGCAGCCACACTTCAAGATCGTAGGTCAGTCTGGCGGTAAAACCCATGTCACCGGTGCACAGCTTCATCTTGCGATAGGGCAAGTCGAGCGCCTGCAGCACCCCTTCCGCGCAGGCGGTCATGCGTTCGTGTTCGGCTTCCGAATCCTCCGGCCGGACGATCGAGACAAGCTCCACCTTTTCGAACTGGTGCTGGCGGATGAAGCCGCGCGTGTCGCGCCCCGCCGCGCCCGCTTCGGAACGGAAGCACGGGGTCAGCGCCGTCATCCGCAGCGGCAGTGCCGCATCGGCCAGGATCTGGCCCTGTACGGCGTTGGTCAGGCTGACTTCGGCGGTGGGGATCAGCCAGCGGCGGTCGGTGGTGCGGAAGAGGTCTTCGGCAAACTTGGGCAACTGGCCGGTGCCGAACACCGCTTCGTCCTTGACCAGCAAGGGCGGGATGCATTCCATGTAGCCGTTCTGCCCGGTCTGGCGGTCGAGCATGAACTGCGCCAGCGCGCGGTGCAGGCGGGCCATCTGCCCCTTGAGAAACGTGAACCGCGCGCCCGAAATCAGCGCGCCGGTTTCAAAATCGAGCCCCAGCGGCGGGCCGATATCGGCATGTTCGCGCGGGGTGAACGCAAAGCTGCGCGGCGTGCCCCAGCGGCTGACCTCGACGTTGTCCGCTTCGTCCGCGCCATCGGGCGCGGCGGGATCGGGCAGGTTGGGGATCGCGGAAAGCGCGGCATTCTGAAGCGCGCTGACCTGGCGCTCCTCGTCCTCCAGCGCGGGCAGTTCGGTCTTGAGCGCCGCCACTTCGGCCTTCAGCGCCTCGGCCGTGGCGGTATCGCCCTTGCCCATGGCGGCACCGATCGCCTTCGACGCTTCGTTGCGGCGCGCCTGCACGTCCTGCATCCGCGTGGCAATCTCGCGGCGGCGGGTGTCGAGATCGAGGATCGAGGCCGCAGCAGCCTCAACCCCGCGCCGGGCGAGGGCAGCATCAAACGCGGCAGGGTTTTCGCGGATCAGGCGGATGTCGTGCATGGCGCGGCTATGCCGCCTTGATCCCCGCTAGGCAACCCGGAGGGACGCCTATTTGCGCATCGGGCAGGTGTTGACCCCGATCAGCGAATAAAGCGGGCACATGCGCAGCGAACCGGTCATCAGCGGCACGATGCCGATGAGGCCCCACGGCGTCTTCGGCCCGACAAAGACCAGCGCCAGCAGCCCAAGCCCCACGACGATGCGCAACACGCGGTCGATCCCGCCAACATTGATCCTGAACATGCCTCTCTCCTCTTCCGGTCCGGCGACAATAGCACGTTGCAGCGCCAGGGTATTGACCCGGATCAAGCTAATGGCGCGTTTCGGGCATTATGGGGAGGAAGGATGCCATCCGAAGATGGTGGGCGCGGCAGGGATTGAACCTGCGACCCCACCCGTGTGAAGGGTATAGTATCCATTCCGGTCGGTTCCGAGCCAACCTCGAAACACTAGCGTTTCTCTAGGTTTACAGCTAAGTCAGCTCCCGGCGGTTCCGATATGTTCCCGCCGAAACCGGGGGTATTCGCTACCCCCGCGCTACCCCGGGAGGAGTTTCAGGCATGGCGACGGCAGTGATTGAAGAGAGGGTCGAGGAGCAGAGGGGCCGTGAACGGCTCACCGACAAGCGGCTGGAGAAGCTCACCGCGCGGTCAGGAGAGCGCCTTGAGATCGCGGACACGCTCATTCGGGAGCTTCGTGTTCGCGTCGGCAAGAGCGGCAAGAAGAGCTGGTCCATGCTCTATCGTGTCGCGCAGCCGGACGGGAAGCGCGGCGCGATGAAGCGGCTGAACCTCGGTGTCTATCCGCAGGTCTCGTTGTCCGACGCCCGCGACAAGGCGCGGGAGGCGCTAGAGGCGGCTGACAAGGGCATCGACCCGGCGGCCGTCCGCGCAGAGGAGATCGACCAGCGACACACGCGCACATTCGAGACCGTGCTCGCACGCTGGGTTGAGCTGCACGTCAAGGTCAGCACCCGCGACGGGCAGCGCGCGAAGGCGGCCGAGGAGCTCGCACGGAAGGAGGCCGAGGAGAAGGGCACCGAGCCGCGCAAGGTGGGGCGCTGCCCGGCCGAGCGACTGTTGACCGACCTCGTGGAGCCCAAGTGGCGCGGTCGCCTGCTCGACAGCATCCGCCGGACCGAGGTTATCGCGCTGCTGGACGACATTGTCGTGGACAAGGGCGCGAACGTCGCCCGGGAGGTCCGCAAGCATCTTGTCGGCCTGTTCAGTTGGGCAATCGACCGTGGCCTTGTCGATATAAGCCCGGCCGCCGGGATCAAGCGCAAGGACCTGCGCTATGAGCGGCGGACGCGGGTGCTGTCGATGGACGAGCTGGGCCGCGTCTGGGACGCTGCGGGTGATTTGTCCTACCCCTTCGGCCCGTGGGTTCGCCTCTTGATTCTGACGGGCCAGCGCAAGAGCGAGATCGCCAAGCTGAACCGCGACTGGTTTGACAGTGACATGGAGCGGCTCTTCGTGATTCCCGCCCACATTTACAAGACCGGCATCAAGCACGCCGTCCCCCTCTCCGCTCCAGCGTGGGCCATTGTTGAGGGCCTGCCGCGATGGAATGAGGGGACGCACATCCTGTCCGGCTCCGGCGGCCGCAATGCGATCAGCGGCTTCTCGAAGGCGGAGGCACGGCTTCGGGCGAAGATTGCCGAGCGGGAGGCAAAGGCGGGGCTGGTGCCAATGCCGCATTTCGAGATGCACGACATTCGTCGGTCCGTCACGACACACCTAATCCGCATCGGTGTTCGGGAGGAACACGTTGAGCGTGTCCTCGGTCACAAAATCTCCGGTGTCGCGGCCACCTATAATCATCACGACTACCTGCCCGAGAAGCGCGCCGCACTCGAACAGTGGGGGAAGCTATGGGCTGGCAAGTAACGCAGCGCATCGCAGCCAGTAGCGGGGATAACTGAATCATTTCCCGGCCAAAGCGGGGATAGGCCAACACTATTCGCTCGACCCCGCTCAAATGCCGTAATTAATAGCTCCTCGTTTCCGTTCGTAACCGGAGCGAGGAGATAGGAAGATGAGCACTGATAATCAGCTCGTCCTCGATTTGCGAGGCGTGATCGAGCTGACCACACTCTCGCAGTCCACCATCTATGCGATGGCGAAGAAGGGCGAGTTTCCCAAGCAAAAGCGCATTGGCACCAACCGCGTCGTATGGCTGCGGTCTGAGGTGGTCGCGTGGCTTGAAGAGAAGTTGGCTGCCGCCTGATCCCCCGAAGCCGCCGCCCGCCCCCCAGGAGCGAGAGGCGAGCGGCTGAGCCCCGGATTGGTGTGGACGAGGAGGTTTCTCATCCGTGAGTGAGTATAGTGATTCCGGCTCCGGCCGCGAAGGCGGAAGCGTTGAGGGCGAGACCGCCCTCCGCCCTGATCTTGCCGCTGCCATCGACTTTCTGCGCCGCGTCCGCCCCGATGGGCCGTGGACGCTGACTGCAATCGAGCCGGACGGTCCCGGCATCGACGCCAAAACATTCGGACCGGGGACCGAGGACGACGCGCTGGCGTGGCTCGGGGAGCGGTCCGGCCGGATGAACCTCTACTGGATGGTCAATCCGGCGCTGCGCCCGCTCTCGAAGAAGGCGCGCAAGGAGGACGTGGCCGAGCTCGCCATGCTCCACGTCGATATTGACCCGCGCAAGGGCGAGGACCCGGCCGCCGCCCGCGCCGCTGCGATCGCTCGGCTGGACGCCTTTAAGCCCCCGCCCTCCATCGTGATTGACAGCGGTGGCGGGGTGCAGGCGCTGTGGCTGCTGGACGAGCCGTTGTTCATCGGGGGGGACATCCCGGCGGCAGAGGAGGCCGAGCGATACAATCAAAAGCTGATCGCTGACCTTGATGGTGACGCGAATTGCTTCAACATCGACCGCCTTCTCCGATTGCCCGGCACGATCAACCTGCCCAACGCGAAGAAGCGGCAGGCTGGCAGGGTGCCGCGTCTCGCCACGGTCGATGAGGCGCGGTCACCGGGTGACCGCTATTCGCTGTCGAAGTTCACGCTAGGGCCAGCTAGGAGTGTCGCCCCGGCCGCCGGACAGGCTACGGTCCAGCTAGAGAGCGTCCCGCCACCCCTCGCCAGCCTAGACGAGCTCCCCGAGCGGGTGACCCAGCGGACCCGAATGCTCATCGTGCAGGGCGATGACCCGGACGATGCGCTCCGATATGACTCACGTTCGGAGGTCCAGTTCGGTGTCGTGTGCGAGCTCGTCCGCGCTGGCTGCGATGACAAAACTATCGCGGCCGTGATTCTAGACCGGGACCTCGGCATCTCGGCCCACACCTATGCACAGCAACGGCCACTGAGCTACGCCGCCCGGCAGATCGCGCGGGCGCGGGCCGAGGTCGAGGAGCCGATGCTCGCCCGGTTGAATGCCGACCACGCCGTGATCGAGATGTATGGCGGCAAGGTCAGGGTGGTGTCGTGGGAGCCCAGCGAGATCGACGCCAGCCGCAAGGAGATCGTGGCGCAGTCCTTCGAGGACTTCCGCAACCGCTATATGAACATCAAGGTCCAGACCGGCGTGACCAAGGAGGGCAACCCGGTCTATTCAGCGGCGGGCAAGTGGTGGCTGGACCATCCGATGCGGCGCCAGTATCGCAGGGTCGTGTTCCGGCCGAACGCCACCGTGGGCGAGGACGAATGGAACATCTGGCAGGGGCTGGCAGTGAAGCCGGAGCCGGGCGACTGGCCGCTGCTGCGCCGCCTCATCGTGGAGGGCTTGGCCGGTGGCGATGAGAGCCTCGCAGAATACATCATCCGATGGGCAGCATTCGCAGTTCAGAACCCCGGCAAACCTGCCGAGGTCGCGCTGACCTTCATCGGTGGCAAGGGGACCGGCAAGGGAACCTTCGCCCGTGTGATTTGCCGTATATTCGGGCAGCACGCCACCACCGTCGCTGGCGAGAAGAGCCTGACCAGCAACTTCAATAAACATCTCCACGGTTGCTGTCTTCTATTCGCTGACGAGGCCGTTGCGGTGGGCAATAGTAATGCGGCCGGATTGGTGAAGAGCTTCATCACCGAGCCGACAATAATGATCGAGCCGAAGGGCGTTGACTCCTTCCCGACGCTGAACCGGCTGAAGGCCATCATCGCGTCCAACAACACCTACGTAGTCGATGCCAGCGATGACGAGCGCCGATATGCCGTGGTGAATGTTTCGTCGCGCTTCGCAGCGCCGCCGGGCGCGGGTGCGGATGATGATCGAGTCAGGTTCTGGCGGAACCTGAACGCAGAGATCGAGAATGGCGGCATTGAGGCCTTCCTGCATGACCTGCTCGCGCTCGACCTAGGCGACTGGCACCCCCGCTATGACGTGCCGCAGACCTCGGCATTGAATGAGCAGCGGGCCGCCTCTCTCAAGGGCTTCGACCGCATCTGGTTCGATGCCCTCGCGTCCGGCGAATTGCCTTCGCTGCCCGGCCTGCGCGACATCGGCGGCGACCAGTTCGTGCTGCCGACCGCGCAGCTTGAGGAATACTGCCGCAAGGTGAGCCGCCGCACCGACATATCGAAGAACCGGATTGATAATTTGCTTGGCCCCGGCCAGCCTGACAAGGACGGTGTTATTCATACACCCGGTATGGGCTTCGAGAAGTGGAAGGGCGTCGGCCCAAAGGGTCGTGTAATACCGACGCTGTCCGAGGCGCGCGCCGCATGGGACAATTGCCGGTTCCAATGGCAGTGGGACATATCGGACCGCTGGGGCTTCGACAGCGTCGTGATCGACAATCCGGCCCGCGATAATGATCGTGAGCCCCCGGCCAGGGACGATGAGCCATATTGACCGACCTTGCCGCCTAGGGTCGTCTTATGCCCGCCGACCTTTAATGCAGAAAAACCCAAGAAACCTGTGCCGAAAACCGACCTTGCCGACCCTCTCGACCTTTAGCCCAAGTCGGGAGGTCGGGAGGCGACGGCGTGCGATCCTACCGTTTCGTCCGTTTCCTTCTGACCCCTGTTTAGGGTCGAGAGGGTCGAGAGGGTCGAAAAAGGGGTTGGAAATCGTGGGTTCCTGAATGTTCGACCTTGCCGCGCCCCTCTCGACCCTGCGGCGGGGATGGTGACGTTGTTTGGGCAAATGGCCTGTCGCCCGCCGTTGTGAGCGTTGGTCCATACGCGCGCGGGCGCGAGCACCGCCACCCCGGAGCCGGAGCTGACCCTCTATTCGGGCGGGGCCGGTCGATGCCGCGCCAGCGTTTCTGTGGGCCTGTCGCTGCCAGTCGGTGCCGGGGGTATCGCCGGGGTAGCGAGGCGCCTTATTCTCAATGCCCCGCCGTTCGCTTCCCAACGGTCGCCAGCTACCGTCTCGGGCATGAAGTTGACCGACCGCCGCAAGAGGGTTTTCCTCGCAGAGCTGGCCCGCCACGGCATCCAGTATCGGGCCGCCCGCGCCGCCAGCCCGCGCGCTTCCAGCCGCTACGGCGCCATCCAGACCTTCGTTGACGAGCGCAACCGTGACCCGGTGTTCGCCGCGCAGTGGGAGGAGGCGATGGAGGCCGCGAAGGCGAGCGTGGAGCACGAGCTCTACCGCCGCGCGCAGGAGGGGGTCGAGGAACCCATCTTCGGCGGCCGCCACAAGGAGAAGATCGTCGGCACCGTCCGCCGCTATTCGGACCGCCTGCTGGAGCTCCGCGCCAAGGCCCTGCTGCCCGCCTACCGCGAGGTGTCCTCGGTGTCGGTGAACGGCCGCGTGACGCACAATCTCGATGCTGGCCTGCTGGGCGATGCTGTCGCGAAGGTCGCGGTGCAAATGGCCGAGAGCCTGCGCGCGCTGCCCGCCCCGGTGAGGGTGATCGACCATGAACCGGGATAGCGCGCTGGACCTACTCGCGTTCGCCGTGGGCTTGCAGATGATGGGGCCGGACGGCCGCCGGTCGCTCCGCATGTCGCTGCTGATGGAGATGGGCGAACAGGCCCCGGCCACGCCCGAGCTCGCCACGCTGTGGGATGAGGACCGGCTGATACGCGGCGAGCGCGAGCCGGTCACGGTCTATGACCGCTGGGTGTTGATGCGCGCCCGTGACGAGGCCGAGCGCCCCCTCTTCGATGAACAATTCTGGCGGATGCGCCGTGCCGACCTCGAAGGCGCGGGCTTCGAGCCGAATGAGGCGCGCGACGTGATCGCCGCCATCCGCGCCCGCGTGGGCGCCGCCACCCCGGACATGGAAGGAGACGACAATGGGAATATTCAGCAAGCCGCAGCCTGACGCCAGCGGCCCGGAGCCGGACCGCCTGCGCGAGATCGCGGCGGACAAGGTCGCTGCGGCCGAGCGCTTCTCGACCGCCATCGCGGCCGCCGGGGAGGCGATGGTCGCGCTGTTCGATGCCGACCGGGCATTCCTCGCTGAGTATCGGCAGCGCCACGGCAGCGAGGCGCACTCCGCCTCCCGGTTGATGCATATGTTCCGGGGCGCGCTGCTGGGCGAGCTTGAGCTCAGCGCGCCGGACCTGCTGCGCCACCTGCACCAGCCCCGCCAGTCCCGCGCGAAGGCCAACACCATCGCGTCCCTGATAGCCCGGCAGGTCGAGAATGACCTCGCCAGTGTCCCCCAGCCGAAGGAACCAGCACTATGAGCGCCGCCCCCAAGAGGATGATCGTCCGCGACTTGACCGTGAACGAGGTGTCCTCGGTCGATATTCCCGCCGTGAAGGGCGCAACCGCCGTGCTGTTGAAGAGCGGCTCGGTCGCCATCCGCAAGAACGCGGCCGAGATCGCGGCTGGCGAGGCTGCCCCGCTGTATAAGGCGGCGGAATACGGTGACGCGATGATCGTGCGCGCCGGGGAGATCGCCGCGACGTGCGGATGCTCGCCGCAGCAAGCCTTCCTCGACCACTCCGGCACCGACCCCGTGTTGATCGAGCTCGCACACGCCGAGCGCGCGGCCGAGGTCGCCGTGATGAAGGCCCGCAGTGATCGCCACTTCGCCACCGGCAACGTGGCGAAGCTGCCGCCGGTCCGGCCGGAGCAGCGCACCTGTATGCTGTGCACCAAGGCCTTCGAGAGCAAGGAGCCGCGCGCGACGCATCAGATGTGCGACGAATGCGTGGGCGGCTGAAGATGGAGCCGAGCCCCGAGAGCTTCCGCAACGGCTACCTCGCCCTGTTCGATGACAACACCCGCTCGGCCCACCTGGCCGCGCTGATCGACGCCCGATGCAACGAGCCCGGCAAGTGGCCGACCGTGCCGATAGTCCACAAGATCGCGCGGCTGTTCCGGGTCGATGCGGCCGAGCTGGGGGCTTTCTTTGGGCTGCTGCGCCAGCCGGGTTCGAGGGGCGAGGTGTGGATTGACGTGATCCGCTCCCCGCACGCGGCCGAGCTGGTCGCGGTCGAGAAGCTGACCCGCCGGCAGGCCGTCGCGCTGGGCATGATGCGGGCGCTGGTGGCGGCCTGAGCTATGGCGTGGCCCCGCTACCTCCCGTCGCCCAACCGCCGCCGCCGCGACGTGCATGGCGACCTAGCCGGGACCACGACACGCCCCTGCCTGCGATGTCGCAAGCCCTTCGAGAGCGAGGGCAACCACCATCGGCTGTGCGGGACGTGCTCGAACAGGGCGGCGGACACGAGCCCCTATGCGGTGTGAGGCGAACCAATACAGAACATTCTTGATGAACAGCTTTGACTCCACTGTGATTCGGAGTCAGCTATTCATTCATGTTCAAGAAGATCGTCATTCGCAACGTGGGGGTATTGAAGGCGTTTGATGCCGGAACATCCCCGCCCCTGTCACAGCTCACGATGTTCTACGCCCGCAATGGGCGGGGCAAGTCCACGCTCACGGCCGTGATGCGAGCGGCCCGGGACGGCTGTTCGAGCACAGTCATGGCGCGCCGCTCCTTGGGCAACAACGCGGCTGACCCCGAGATCACGCTGATTTCCGACAGCGGCAACCGGCTCTTCAAGGGCGGCAAGTGGCAGCACAACCGGGCGCCGATAGAGGTATTCGATTCAGCCTTCATTGCCGACAACGTGTTCGCAGGCGAGATGATCGAGCTCGCACAGGACCGGGGGCTGTTCTCGGTCATCATCGGGGAGGAGGGCGTCCGGTTGGCCAATCTCCTTGAGCGCTTCAACTCCCACGCCAAGGCCACCGCCTCGAAGCTCAAGGATGCGGATGCCGCCCTGAATGATGACGTGCCTTCCGACATGGCCCGGACGGAGTTCTTCGCGCTGGCCGCGAACCCGGCCTATGCCGACCGCCTCGACAAGGCGGAGAAGGCTCTGAGGGCGGTCCAGCAGGCCGACAAGATCGCCGCCCTCAAGCAGCTTGAGACCATCGCCGCGCCAGCGCTACCCACAGATATGGGCACTGTCCTCGGGGCGACCGTCCCTGACATAGACGCGGCCGCCCGGGACCGGCTGGCCGACCACTTCCGGCTCTTCAAGCTCGGGAAGCAGGGCGAGGCGTGGGTCAACTACGGCGTGGAACACATTCACGATGACGCTTGCCCGTTCTGCGCTCGCCCGAACGCTGACGAGCTCGGCATGGTCACGCTCTATGGGCAGATATTCGGGGAGCAATACAAGGCCCACATGGCGACCATCACGGCCGGGCTGGACGCGCTGGACGAGGCGATGGGCGAGGATGCGCGGGCCACGATTGCCGCGACACTTGCGGCGAATGCCGCGTCGGCCAAGGCGTGGGAACAATATGTTCAGCTCGGGGCGGGACTGCCAGATTGTGCGGACCTCGGGACTGACCTTGCTGAGGCCCACGCGGAGGCGAAGGCCCTGCTGGACCGCAAGCGCCAGTCTCCGCTTGAAGCGGTCGAGGACAGCGAGACGATGGCGAAGGCAAGCGCGGCCCTCACCCGGGCCACCGACTTGTTGACGACCTACAATGCCGCCGTCGATGCGATCAACGCTGCCACCAAGGGCGTCCAGTCGGCATCCGCGCAGACAGAGGACGATGCGAAGCTCGCCGTCACAAACGCAAAGCGCCGTATTGCTCGGACCGAGGACCCGGGCGTCCAGCGCCGCATTGAGGAATATCTCGCCGCCTCCCGCCGCGATGAGCGCGCGAAGAACGCGCGGAAGGTGACGCAGAAGCGCCTCAAGGACGCCAATGAGGCGGCCGCCGACCACTACCACCAGCGAGTGAATCACTACCTTGAGCGCTTCGGCGTCTCTGCCCGGATCACAAGGCCCACGAACAGCATGGCCGGGAATGCGGGCTCGGCTGATTACGCGCTGGTAATCCGGGGCGAATCAATCCCGCGTGGGCGCGGGCGTGTCGCTGACCCCATCCCGAGCTTCCGCAACACACTATCCACCGGCGACAAGACCACCCTCGCGCTCGCCTTCTTCCTCGCCAAGCTCGACCACGATGGCGCACTGGGTCAGAAGGTTGTCGTCTTTGACGATCCCCTAGCCAGTCACGACAGCCACCGTCGCGGCAAGACAGTGGAGGCGATCAAGGAGCTCTGTGGGCGATGCCTGCAACTCGTCGTGCTGTCCCATGATGAGTATTTTCTCCGGGACGTGGAGAAGCGCTGCGCCAGCGTCACCACGGCAACCTATCAGATGGAGTATAGCGACGGGGATGAGTGGTCCGCCGCGAAGCACGTCCGCCTCAGCGACCTGTGCCGTTCCGATCACGCCAAGCGCCTCGACAAGCTCGCGGCCTTCGCGGACAACCGGCAGGGCGACCCGGACGATATTGTGCTGCACGTGCGTCAAGTCGTGGAGACCCATTTCCGCCGGGCTTACACGGCCTATTTCCCGCACAATCGGAACCTCGGCCATATGGTGCGGGACATCGACACTCACGTGGGCGCGCACCCGTGCGCTGGGGTGCGCGACCAAATGGACGCGATCAACACATCGACGTGCGACAATCACCACGGCGATGACGCTGACGTGATGCCCAAGAAAGGCGTCGATCCCGATGCCCTCAAGGTGATCGTGACGGACGCATTGGAGCTTATCGGGGCTCGGCGTCCTGCCGTCGCCACTGTTCCGACAAGCCCGGCTCCCGCCGTTTCAGCGGCCGCTCCCGCGCCCTGAATCGGCCGGGGTAGCGGCAAGCGAGAAAAAATCTCGCGCTACCCCCGAAACTACCCCGGTGCGGAATGGTGGGGCCATCTATCCAGCTAAGTGCTTGAAAAACATGGTGGGCGCGGCAGGGATTGAACCTGCGACCCCACCCGTGTGAAGGGTGTGCTCTACCACTGAGCTACGCGCCCGCCGGGGCAGGCGGTCTTGCCGTCTGCCGGGCGTCTGACGGTTGTCAGGCGCGGGCCATTACGACGGCGGGCGGTGATTGACAAGTGGGGCGATCAAGATAATTGCGCGTGCCATGACCGATGAAACGACCCCGCTCGAAACTGCTCCCGCCGCAGCGCCTGCTGCTTCGGGGCCTGACGTGCCGCCCGACCGGCTGGCCATCAATCCGCGCAGCCCGCATTTCGATGCCGAAAAGCTGCAGCGCGGCGTGGGGATCCGCTTCAAGGGCGTGGTGCGCCACAATGTCGAGGAATATTCGATCTCCGAAGGCTGGGTGCGCGTGCAGGCAGGCAAAAGCATGGACCGCAAGGGCAACCCGCTGACCATCAAGCTGACGGGTCCGGTCGAAGCCTGGTTCGAGGATCTGGGCGAGGGCGCGCCAGTCGCCAAGGCCTGAGCCGGTCCGACCGCAATTCTGCGGCTCTGCTGGCAGCGGTTAGCGCGGCAAAAGGCGGCCGCGCTCCCTGGCCACCAGTGCGGTCAGCCAGTCCTTGAAGGCGCGCACCCTGGCAAGGTTGTGCGTGTCCTTGTGCGTGACCAGCCAGAACGAGCGTGTGATCCGCTGGTCAGGCAGGATCGGCACCAGCGTCCGGTCGGAATCGCCGATGAAGCACGGTAGTACCCCGATTCCCGCGCCCGCAGCGATCATGCGGTGCTGCGCGTTGATCGAGGACGAGCGCAGAGTCGCCGAAAGGTTCGGTTCGATTTCCGCCAGATACCGCAGTTCCGGCGCATAGAGCAGATCGGGAATGTACCCCACGAGCGGGTGGCCGCTGGCAAGGTCGGCGGGGGTGTTCGGCGTGCCATGGCGTTCGAGGTAGTCGGCCGACGCGTAGAGGCGCAGCGCATAGTCCGAAAGTTTCCCGGCAATGACCGGCCCGGCCCTTGGGCGCGACAGGGTGACGGCCAGATCGGCTTCGCGTTTGGACGGGCTGAGGAACCCGCTTGACGCGACAAGGTCGAACATCAGGCGCGGGTGTTTTTCCGTGAAGCTGCGCAAGTGCGCCGCCACCAGCCACGTGCCGAAGCCTTCGGAAAGACTCACGCGCAGCAGGCCGCCGGGGCCAAGCCCGGATTCGGTGTTCTCGCTAATGCGGCGTGCGGCGAGTTCCATCGCCTCTACTTCTTCCAGCATGCGTTCGCCTGCTTCGGTCAGCACCTGGCCCTGGCGCGTCTGTTCGAACAGAGTCTGCCCCAGCCGGGCTTCCAGCCGCCGCAGGCGCCGTCCCATCGTGGTGGCGTCCACGCCCGATTGCGCTGCGGCACGCGCCAGTTGACCTGTGCGTGCGATCATCAGAAAATCCTGCAGATCGTTCCAGTTGATGGCCATTTTGCCTGTCCTGACCGTGTTGCACGCCGTTTGACTGCAATTTTGCAGGTCAGCATTGCATGAAGTGGGCTTGCCTGCAAACGTGAGAGGGTGCAGGCACGCGTCATAACGTAAACGAGAGGATCTGGGCGTTTTGCCGTGCCTTCTGTGGCAGGCGGGCGCCCGTTCCTGAAACGCGAAGGATTCACCATGGCTGTTGCTGAACCCACCCTCAAGTCGCCCGAAGCGATCGAGATTGCCGCGCTGGTGGCCCGCTCGCGCGCTGCGCAGGCGCAGATCGCCGACTATACGCAGGAACAGGTCGATGCCCTGATCCGCGCGATGGTCTGGGCCGTGGCGCGCGAAGACATTGCCGAAAAGATTGCCCAGCACACCGTCGAGGAGACGCAGCTTGGCAACTACGACGGCAAGTACCTCAAGATCTTCCGCAAGACCCGCGCGACGCTTTACGACATCATCAACGACAAGTCGGTTGGCGTGCTGGAAGAAGACCCCGTGCGCAACATTGTCAAGATTGCCAAGCCGGTTGGCGTGATCGGCGCGCTTTCGCCGTCGACCAATCCCGAAGCGACCCCGGTCATCAAGGCCATTTCCGCCGTGAAGGGCCGCAACTCGATCATCGTCGCGCCGCACCCGCGCGCCAAGCTGACCAACAAGATGATCTGCGACCTGATGCGCGAAGCCATCGTCAAGATGGGCGCGCCTGCCGATCTGGTGCTGAGCATCGACATCCCTTCGGTCGAAAAGACCAACGAACTTATGCGCCAGTGCGACCGCGTGCTGGCCACCGGCGGTTCGCCGATGGTCAAGGCCGCCTATTCGTCGGGCACGCCTGCGCTGGGCGTGGGCGTGGGCAACGCGGTGATCACCGTGGACGATACTGCCGATCTTGACGATGCTGCCGAAAAGATCCGCATTTCCAAGACGCTCGACCTTGCCGCTTCGTGCTCGTCGGACAACAGCGTGATCCTGCTCGACGCGATCTACGACCAGATGCTGGAAAAGCTGCAGCATCAGGGCGGTTACATCGTGACGCCGGAGGAAAAGCAGCTCCTGCAGAACGTGATCTGGGTCGATGGCCACATCAACGCCAACGTCGTGGCGCAGCCCGCCGAAAAGATTGCCGGCATGGCCGGGTTCGGCCTGCCCGAAGGCAAGCTGTTCTTCATCGTGCCCGAAACCGGCACCGGCCCCGACCATCCGTTTTCGGGCGAGAAGATGACCGTCACCATGGCGCTTTACCGCGCCAAGGACATCGACGAGGCCATCGCGCTGACCAACCAGATCCAGTCCTATCAGGGGCAGGGCCACAGCTGCGGCATCTATTCGCAGTCCGATGCCAACATCATGAAGCTGGCAAACGGCACGCGCACCAGCCGTGTCATGGTCAACCAGCCGCAGTCGGCGTCGAACAGCGGCAACCTGTGGAACGGCATGCGCCAGACCTTCTCGCTCGGCTGCGGAAGCTGGGGCGGCAACGGCACCAACAACAACATCACCTGGCGCGACCTCATCAACGAAACCTGGGTTTCCAAGCCGCTGGCAACGCCCAAGGTTCTGCCCAGCGACGAAGAGCTGTTCGGCGACGTGATCGCCAAGCTTGCCTGATGGCATGATGCGGTGAATACCCCCGGATGCCATCGGCGTCCGGGGGGGCACGTGCATGCCCAAAGGGGGAAGCCGCTGGACGCAGCCGCCTTTGCAGCTTAGCGGCAAGGCAGGACAGACAGGATTTACAGGGCAACCATGACCGATCAGTTCGCACTTACCGACGACCAGCTTGCCATTCAGGAAATGGCGCAGCGTTTTACCGCTGACGCGATCACCCCGTTTGCCGCCCAGTGGGACGAGGACCACGAGTTTCCGCGCGAAACGGTCAAGGCAGCGGCCGAACTGGGGTTCGGCGCGATCTATGTCAGCGAAGCATCGGAGGGCATCGGGCTGGGGAGGCTTGAATCCGCCCTGATCATGGAAGCCATGGCCTATGGCTGCCCGACGACGAGTTCGTTCATCTCGATCCACAACATGGCCGCGTGGATGATCGATTGCTATGGCGGTGACGAGCTCAAGGGGCGTTACCTGCCCGATCTCGTGACCATGGATCGCATGGCCAGCTATTGCCTGACCGAACCGGGTTCGGGCTCGGATGCCGCGGCGCTCAAGACCACGGCCCGCCGCGATGGCGATGACTACGTGCTCAACGGCACCAAGCAGTTCATTTCCGGCGGCGGCGTGAACGATGTCTATGTCGTGATGGTGCGCACCGGCGATAACGGGCCAAAAGGCATTACCTGTCTGGTGATCGACAAGGACACCCCCGGCGTCAGCTTCGGTGCACCGGAAAAGAAGCTTGGCTGGAACGCCAGCCCGACCGCGCAGGTCATCTTCGAGGATGCGCGCGTCCCCGTGGCGAACCGCGTCGGCGAAGAAGGCGATGGCTTCAAGATCGCCATGGCCGGGCTTGACGGCGGGCGGTTGAACATCGGGGCCTGTTCGCTTGGCGGGGCGCAACGTTGCCTTGATGAAGCGGTGCAGTACGTCAAGGACCGCAAGCAGTTTGGCCGCTCTATCGCGGAGTTCCAGAACACGCAGTTCACCCTGGCGGACATGGCCACCGAACTGGAAGCGGCGCGCGCGCTGCTCTATCTTGCGGCGGCAAAGGTCACGCAAGGCACGCACGACAAGACGCGTTTTTCCGCGATGGCCAAGCGTCTGGCGACCGATACCGGATCGTCGGTGGTGGACCGTGCGCTGCAACTGTTCGGCGGATACGGCTACTTGCGCGATTACCCGATCGAACGCTTCTGGCGCGATCTGCGCGTGCACCGCATCCTGGAGGGCACCAACGAGGTGATGAAGATGATCGTCGGACGGGATCTGCTCAAGTGAGCGCGGAACAGACCAGCGAACTGATCGTCCGCGTCGATGGCGCGGCGGGGGTGCTTTCGCTCAACCGGCCCAAGGCGATTCACGCGCTGACCCTGCCGATGGTCCACGCGATGACCGCGGCGATGCTGGGCTGGCGCAACGATGATGCGGTGCAGGCAGTGATTATCGACCATGCCCTTCCGGCTGACGGCGATCCCAAGCTTTCGCGCGGGTTCTGCTCTGGTGGCGACATCAACCTGTTGCGGCATTCGGCCCTGAACGATGGCGGTGCGATGGGCCGCACGTTCTTCCACGACGAATACCAGCTCAACCATCTGATCATGACCTATGGCAAGCCCGTGGTTGCCTTCATGGACGGGATCACGATGGGCGGCGGTGTGGGCATTTCCGGCCCGGCGACGTATCGCGTCGCTACCGAGAACACGCGCCTTGCCATGCCGGAAACCGGCATCGGCCTGTTTCCCGATGTTGGCGGCGGTTGGTACCTTTCGCGCCTCAAGGGGCGGATGGGGCAGTACCTGGCGCTGACCGGGGCACGGCTTGACGGTGCCGAATGCGTCTGGGCCGGGCTTGCCACGCATTATCTGCCAGCGGCCAATCTGGCCGAAGCGAAAGCCCGCATCGCTGCCGATCCGGCCGCGATTCCGGCGATCCTGCGCGAATTGTCGGGCGTTCCGCCGCAGCCGAAGATTGCCGCGCACGCGCAGGACATCGAACGCCTGTTCGCGTCCGACCGGTACGAGGACGTGCTTGCAGCCCTTGCCGCAGACGGATCGGATTTCGCGCAGGCGACGCTGGATACGCTGGCCACCAAAAGCCCGCAGACCTGCAAGGTCGCGCTGCGCCAACTGGCGACCAGCCTGACGCTGCCCGATTTCGCCGCGAACATGGCGATGGAATACCGGATCAGTGCCCGCGTGCTGACGCTGCCCGATTTTGCCGAAGGCGTGCGCGCGGTCATCGTGGACAAGGACAATGCGCCCAAGTGGTCGCCCGCCACACCGGAAGGCGTTACCGACGCACTTCTCGATGCCATCTTCGCGCCGCTGGGCGCTGCCGACGAATGGAAACCGCTATGACCTATGAAACGATCCTGGTTGAAACCAGGGGCGCTGTCACGCTTGTCACGCTCAACCGCCCGCAGGCACTCAACGCGCTCAATTCGCAAGTGCTGGCCGACCTGATCGTGGCGTTTGCCGCTTACGAGGCAGACCCTTCGCAGCGGTGCGCGGTGCTGACCGGTTCGGGCGAAAAGGCCTTTGCCGCTGGTGCTGACATCAAGGAAATGGCCGACAAGCCGGCGGCCGATTTCTACAACGAAGACTTCTTCTCGAAGTGGACGAGCGATCTGGTCAAGGCCACGCGCAAGCCTTGGATTGCGGCGGTCAACGGGTTTGCCCTTGGCGGCGGTTGCGAACTGGCGATGATGGCCGATTTCATCATTGCATCGGAAAACGCCAAGTTCGGTCAGCCGGAAATCAAGCTTGGCGTTGCGCCAGGCATGGGCGGATCGCAGCGCCTTACCCGCGCGGTCGGCAAGGCCAAGGCGATGGACATGTGCCTGACCGGGCGCATGATGGATGCTGCGGAAGCGGAACGGTCGGGCCTTGTTACCCGCGTGGTGCCGCTGGCCGATCTGCTGGCCGATGCGCTCAAGACCGCCGAAACCATTGCCGCGATGCCGCCGATGGCCGCCATCGCCAACAAGGAAATGGTCAACGCCGCTTTTGAAACCACGCTCGATCAGGGGCTGCTGTTCGAACGGCGCGTGTTCCAGGTGCTTACCGCCACCGAGGACAAGGCCGAAGGCATGAAGGCCTTCATCGAAAAGCGCCCCGGCGTATGGAAAGGACGATAAGACCATGAAGATCGCATTTATCGGCCTTGGCAACATGGGCGGCGGCATGGCTGCGAATCTGGTCAAGGCGGGACACGACGTGCACGCCTTCGACCTTGCCGAAGCGGCGCTGGAACGGGCGCGTGAAAACGGCTGCACCACCTATACCTCGGTCAAGGAAGCGGTGCAGGGCGCTGACGCGGTCGTTTCGATGCTGCCCAATGGCGCGATCATGAAGTCGGTCTATACCGCCGATGTGATCGGCCACGCGCCGACATCGGCGCTGCTGCTCGATTGCTCGACGATTGACGTGGCAACTGCTCGCGAAGTGGCTGCGCTCGCTCAGGCGGCGGGCTATGCCATGGTCGATGCGCCGGTTTCCGGCGGGATCGCGGCGGCCAATGGGGGAACGCTGACCTTCATGGTCGGCGGCCCGGACGATGCTTTCGCCCGGTCGGAACCGATCCTTGGCGCGATGGGCAAGGCGGTGATCTATGCCGGGGCGAGCGGCGCCGGACAGGCCGCGAAGATCTGCAACAACATGCTGCTTGGCGCCTCGATGGTGGCGACGTGCGAAACTTTCGCCATGGCTGAAAAGCTGGGGCTGGACCTGCAGACCTTCTACGATATCTCGTCGAAGGCATCGGGCCAGTGCTGGTCGATGACCTCCTATTGCCCGGTGCCCGGCGTGGGGCCGCAGACCCCGGCGGACAATGATTACCAGGGCGGCTTTGCCACGGCACTGATGCTCAAGGATCTCAAGCTGGCCATGGCGGCGGCGAAGGATGCCGGAGCGCAAGTGCCGATGGGGGCACGGGCTGAAGAGCTTTATGCCGCCTTTGCCGATGCGGGCAACGCCGGGCTGGACTTCTCGGCCATCATCAAGGCGCTCTGATACGTGGTGATCGGGCCCCTGCTCAGGCGGGGGCCTTTTTTAACGATGCCATATTGCAGAACCGGTGGGGGAAAACGGCGTCAGCGCGTTTTTGCGGCGATGATCCGGCCAATCGGGTCGTCGGCAAAGGCCGGGTCTGTGCGTGACGTGCGCGGGGCGGACGGCTTGGGCACGGCATAGCTGCTTGCCAGGAACCGCCGCGATTGCGCGGCCCGTGCATCCACTTCCGGGCGCACGCCTTTCAGGAAATCTGCGCCGATGCGCGATTGCGGGGTCTGCGTTGCCTGCGCCTTGAGCGGCACCGTCCTCGCGGTGGTGTTGCCAGCCGATGCCAGCACCGTCAGGCGTCCCGGCTTTTCGGGATAGATGAAACCGTTGACCGGCCAGGCCGTGGTGCCAAGCCCGCCAATCGGTGCATACCACACGCGGACCTGGCTCCAGTCGTTATCGGGAGAGACGTCCACCGCGCGGACATTGTCTTCGATCTGGCCACGGCGGCCGTCGATGGGTGACCAGTTGGCATGGCGCAGCAGCACGGTGCGCGAATCGATAACGCGGCTGACCGCGGCGACATGGCCCAGTTGCATGCTTCCATAGGGGCGGAAGCTCATCACCGCACCGGGCATCGGGCGCTTGCCTCTGGCATAGCGGCCTTCGGCCTTGTCCCACCATGTCAGGGCATCGCCATGGATCTGGATGCCGCTGACCTGGCGTGCGTAGGGTACGCATTGCAGATAGGGCAGGGCGTTTTCACCGGCGGGGTCGAGCGCCGCACGGCTGGCGGAATCGCTCAGTTCTGCCGCGGTCGCAGTGCTGCCCCACAAGGCTAGGCCGCACAGAACGGCAAGGTGGCAAGTTTTTTCCGTCATTCCGGCAATTATCTGCCGGATGGGTTAGAGTGATCCTTCTACGAGTGGTTAACACCGGGCTAATCAAACCAACGGACTTAAAGCCGGACTTGCGTTCGTGCGCGGGAACAGCCACGGGAACACCATGCGCCCTCAGGTTATCATCATCGGACGCCCCAATGTGGGCAAGTCCACCTTGTTCAACCGGCTGGTGGGCAAGAAACTGGCACTGGTTGACGACCAGCCCGGCGTCACGCGCGACCGCCGTTTTGGTGATGCGACATTGCTGGGGCTGGACTTCACCATCGTCGATACCGCCGGGTGGGAGGATCTCGACCCCGCAACGCTGCCGGGGCGGATGCGCCAGCAGACCGAAGCCTCGCTGGTGGGGGCCGACGTGGCGCTGTTCGTGATCGACGCGCGCGCCGGGGTGACCCCGCTGGACGAGGAAATCGCCCGTTATCTGCGGCAAAGCACGGTGCCCATTGTGCTGATGGCCAACAAGGCCGAAGGCCGGGCGGGCGATCCCGGTCTGTATGAGGCCTTTTCGCTTGGCTTCGGGGAGCCGGTGGCCTTTTCTGCCGAGCATGGTCAGGGCCTCGCCGATCTGTTCGAGGCGCTGCGTCCGCTGCTCGAACCCAAGCAGGCCGAAGCCGACGCACTGGATGAAGCGGAAAGCGCCGATGACGAAGAGGAGTTCGATCCCGAATCGGTCCTCAAGCTGGCGATCGTCGGCCGCCCCAACGCAGGCAAATCCACGCTGATCAACAAGCTGCTCGGCGAAGATCGCCTGCTGACCGGGCCGGAAGCCGGGATCACCCGCGATTCGATTGCCATCGACTGGCAATGGTTCGACCCGGAGCGCGAAGGCTATCGCCCTGTCCGGCTGATCGATACCGCGGGGATGCGCAAGAAGGCGCAAGTGACTGACAAGCTGGAAAAGATGTCGGTCGCCGATGCGCGTCATGCGATTGATTTTGCCGAAGTGGTCGTGCTGGTGCTCGATGCCACGCGCGGGCTCGAACATCAGGATCTCAAGATCGCGTCGATGGTGCTCGAAGAAGGCCGGGCGCTGATGATTGCGATCAACAAGTGGGACATTGCCGAAGACCCCTCCGGCCTGTTCCAGGGCATCCGCGCGGCGCTCGAAGATGGCCTTGCACAAGTGCGCGGGGTGCCGCTGCTGGCGATCTCAGGGCGCACCGGCAAGGGGCTGGACGAACTCCTGACCGCCGCGTTCAAGATCCGCGAAGCATGGTCCAAGCGTGTGCCCACGGCGGCGCTCAACCGCTGGTTCGACGATGCCCTTGCCGCCAATCCCCCACCTGCGCCAGGCGGCCGCCGCATCAAGCTGCGCTATATTACCCAGGCCAAGACCCGCCCGCCGGGCTTCGTGCTGTTCGGTACGCGGCTTGACCAGTTGCCGGAAAGCTATCGGCGCTATCTGGTCAACGGCATCCGCCGTGAACTTGGGTTCGATGCGGTGCCGATCCGCCTGACTTTGCGCAGCCCGAAGAACCCCTTCGCCAAATAGGAAACTGCCGATGCCGCTTGGCGCGCTGCCCATTGCCCGATCCACCTTGCCACAATCGGCTGGTGCGGCACTGTGGCGCGGCATACGCGGCCAGTGCCCTCGCTGTGGGTGCGCGCATCTTTTCGCGCGCTTTCTCAAGCCGGTGGACCGGTGCCGCCTGTGCAGCCAGAACTGGACGCTGCACGGGGCCGATGATTTTCCGCCCTACGTCTCGATCCTGCTGACTGGCCATATCATGGCCCCGGTCATTATCGCGCTGGGCCTGCACACCGCGCTGCCTGCCTGGGCGATGATGACCATCGTGGCGGTCATGGCAGTCACGCTGCTGATCGCGCTGCTCCAACCGGCCAAGGGCGGGATCATCGCCGTGCAGTGGTGGCTGGGTCTGAACGGCTTTGCCCCCGCGCCCGGCAAGGCCGAGGCAGGGGCGGAAACGCCGCAGGCCTAGAGAACTTCGAACAGCCCGGCAGCGCCCATGCCGCCGCCCACGCACATCGTGACGACAACATGCTTTGCCCCGCGGCGCTTGCCTTCGATCAGGGCGTGGGCGGTGCAGCGCGCGCCGGTCATGCCATAGGGGTGGCCGATGGAAATCGAACCGCCGTTGACGTTCAGAAGATCGTCGGGAATGCCCAGCCGGTCACGGCAGTAGAGCACTTGAACGGCAAAGGCTTCGTTCAATTCCCACAGTCCGATATCGTCCATCTTCAGGCCAAAGCGTGAGAGCAGCTTGGGGATCGCAAAGACCGGGCCGATGCCCATTTCGTCCGGCTCGGTCCCGGCGACCGCCATGCCAAGATAGCGGCCCAGCGGGGCAAGCCCCTTTTTCGCGGCCAGTGCAGCTTCCATCACCACCACGGCGGCCGATCCATCGGAAAGCTGGCTGGCGTTGCCGGCGGTAACGATGCCGCCTTCGACCACAGGCTTCAGGCCGGCAAGGCTTTCCAGCGTGGTCGAAGGCCGGTTGCCTTCGTCCTTTGCCAGATGCACGTCCTGGAAGGTGATTTCCCCCGTTTCCTTGTTCTGCACGCCCATGGTGGCGTCGCAGGGCACGATTTCGTCATCGAACCGGCCCGCCGCTTGCGCTGCGGCGGTGCGCTGCTGCGATTGCAGGGCATAGGCGTCGCACGCTTCGCGGCTGATGCCGTACCGCTGGCCAACGATTTCGGCGGTCTGCAGCATCGGCATGTAGATCGCCTTGTGCATGGCCATCAGGCTTTTGTCCGGGGCGAAACGCATTTCCTTGGTCTGGACAAGGCTGATCGATTCCTGCCCGCCTGCGGCCACCACGTCCATCCGGTCGATCACCACCTGCTTGGCCGCGGTAGCGATGGTCATCAACCCGGACGAGCACTGGCGGTCCATGCTCATGCCCGATGTGGTTACCGGAAGGCCGGCGCGCAGCGCGACCTGACGGGCGATGTTGCCAGCCTGCGCGCCCTGTTGCAGCGCCGCGCCCCACAGTACGTCGTCCACTTCGGCTGGGTCGATCCCGGCACGTGCGACGGCGGCCTGCAGCGACAGTGCGCCAAGCGTTGCGCCGGGCGTGGCGTTGAAGGCGCCCTTGTAGGCGCGCCCGATCGGGGTACGTGCGGCTGATACGATTACGGCGTCACGCATGGTCCGTGCTCCTTGAAAGAATGTCAGGCGTTGAATGTTTCCCCGGCGGATGCCTTGCTCGCCAGCAGCGGTGCAACCGGCAGCCCGTGTCGGGTCAGCCCGGCAACAACCGTGTCCAGCCTGATGTGATCGGCCCAGAACATCGGCCCGCCGCTCCACGCGGGCCAGCCGTAACCGTTCAGCCAGACGGTATCGATATCGCTCGCCCGCTGCGATATGCCTTCGGCCAGGATCAACGCACCTTCGCTGATCATCGGGTAGAGCAGACGCTCGCGGATCTCCTGATTGTCGATCGTGCGTTGCGGCTTGCCTTCCTTGCGGGCGAAATCGGCAATGATCGCCTTGACCTCGTCCGACGGGGTGCGCTGGCGGTTGGCGTCATAGTCGTAGAAGCCCTTGCCGGTCTTCTGGCCCCAGCGGCCGATCGCGCACAGGGCATCGCGCAGCGTTTCGATCCGGGCGGGGTCGCGGTGCCAGCCAATGTCCAGCCCGGCAAGATCGGCCATCTGCCATGGTCCCATGGGAAAGCCGAACTCCAGCAGGGCGTTGTCGACATCCCAGTAGTTCGCGCCTTCCATGATCAGCGCATGGGCCTGGGCCTGGCGCTGGCTGAGCATGCGGTTGCCGATGAACCCGTGGCACACGCCGGACACCACCGGAACCTTGCCGATCCGCACCGACAGCGCCATCGCGGTGGCCAGCGGGGCGGCTCCGGTCGCGGCGCCGCGTACCACTTCGAGCAGTTTCATCACGTTTGCGGGGGAAAAGAAGTGCATCCCCAGCACCGATTCCGGGCGCTGCGTGGCGCTGGCGATTTCGTTGATGTCCAGATAGCTGGTGTTGCTGGCCAGGATCGCGCCGGGCCGGGCTATGGCGTCAAGCCGCGCGAACACGTCCTTCTTCACATCCATGCTTTCATAGACGGCTTCGATCACCAGGTCGGCGTCCGCCAGCGCGTTGAAATCCAGCGTGGGGGTGAGCAGGGCCATCGCGGCTTGTGCCTGCGCCGCCTCCATCTTGCCGCGCTTGACCGTGGCGGCGTAGTTGCGTTCCATCGTGGCCACGCCACGGTCGAGCGCCTCCTGCGTCATTTCCACAATCGTTACCGGGATGCCCGCAGTCAGGAAGTTCATCGTGATGCCGCCGCCCATCGTGCCTGCGCCGATCACGCCGACACGGGCAATCGGCAAAAGCGCCGTGTCGGCGGGGATATCATCGACGGTTGCGGCGCGCTTGCGCGCGGTGGCGATATGTTCGGCAGCGCCGGGAATGGGATCGAACATGCGGTTTCTCCTGCTATGGATCAGGCGCGGCTGGTGGCCAGAGCGCCATAGATCAATGTCTTGAGCTGGCGGCGGACGGGGTAGGTGGACGAAGGGCACAATTGCGTCATGAACACCATGTGCAGCTTCTCCACCGGATCGACGAAGAAGGCGGTCGAATAGATCCCGCCCCAGTAGAACTCTCCGGCCGATCCGGGGACGAGCGCCCTTGCGGGGTCTATCGTGACGCCAAAGCCGAGGCCGAACCCGGCGCCTGCATTGTGCGCTTCGCTGAACAAGGCGCGCGAAACCTGCGTCAGATCGGCCCCGCCGGGCAGATGGTTGGCGGTCATCAGGTCCAGCGTCTTGGGCGAAAGAATGCGCACGCCATCGGCGGCGCCGCGCCCCGCCAGCATGCGGCAGAAGCGGTGATAGTCCGCCGTCGTGGAAACCAGCCCGCTGCCCCCGCTTTCAAAACGCGGTTCGCGCAAGGCCCCCGATTTCACCGCAGGGTCGAGCAGGACAGGGGCTGCGCCTTCCTGATAGGCCCAGCCATCGGCCAGGCGATGGGCCTTGTCCGGCGGGCAGAAAAACGCGGTATCGACCATGCCGAGCGGATCGAAAATACGGGTCTTGAAGAACTGCCCAAGGCTCATCCCCGCAAGCCGCGCCACGATGACGCCGAGCACATCGGTGCCGACCGAATAGTTCCAGCCCTGTCCCGGATCGAACTCCAGCGGCAGCTTTGCCAGTTCGGCGATGAAGTGATCGTTGCCGGGCAGGCTGGCGTGGCCGTCCAGCCTGCCCTTGCGGTAGGCGGCGTCGACGTTGGTGCGGTTCTGGATGCCATACGTCAGGCCCGATTGGTGCGTGATCAGGTCGATCATGCGCATCTGCGCTGCCGGGCGTGGCGGGGCGAAGGCGGCTTCCCCACCGCCGCCGGTATAGACGCCAAGCCGGGCGAATTCGGGGACGACCGTTGTAACCGGATCGTCCAGCGCCACCCTGCCTTCCTCCAGCAGCATCATGAAGGCCACCGACGTGACCGGCTTGGTCATCGAAGCGAGGCGGTAGATCGTGTCGCCGGCCACCAGTGTGCCATCGGCGCGTGCCACTCCGCCGGTGTGGCGGTAAACCGCGTGGCCATCGCGCGCCACCAGCACGTCCACGCCGGGAAGCTTGCCAGCGGCGATATAGGATTGGTCCAGAAACGCACCGATGCGATCAAGCCGGTCCGGTTCGAAGCCCAGGCTGGAAGGATCGACCCTATCGACCATGCGGTTGCAGTTTCCTCTCAATTGTGCCCGCCGCGCTGGGGCGGGCCTTGTTCTTTCCCATAGTGCTAGTGCAACCCGAACGGGGTGGGAAGGGGGTGAAACCCCCGGAAATGCGGCGTTTGCCGCGCTGCCGCTACGGCATGCTTGCCCTGCGCCGCCGAAAAAAATTGTATCCGCGACGCTGGCAAAGCCGCGATCGGCATCGCCGGATGCCCGCCTGAGCGTTCTTGCGCAGAATCACGGCATCTGCGCGCAGGCGCGGTTGGTCAGGGCAGGATTCGCGGTGCCAGCAGCATCAGCATGCGGGTGTCTATCGCCATGCCTTCGGCGCGGCGTGCCGCCACGAAAGCCGCGATATGCGAAAGGGCGACACGGTGGACAGTGATCCCTTCGCCATCTACGCCGCCGCCTTCGGAAACCCGCGTCAGGTCATGCGCCCGGAACAGCGTGAAGGCTTCGGTGACCATGCCGGGCGAGGAATGGAACTCGCCCAGCGATTCCATGCGCCCGGCGCGGTAGCCGGTTTCCTCTTCCAGTTCGCGCATCGCCGCAGTGGCGGCATCTTCACGCTCGGACCCGGCTTCATCGCCAATCAGCCCGGCGGGCAGTTCGATGCAGGGGCGGCCCAGCGGCACGCGGAATTGTTCGACAAGGATGACATGGCCATCGTCTATCGCCAGGATCACCGCCGCCTTGATGTTGCGCGTGCGCGAAACGTATTCCCAGCGGCCGCGCGTCCTGGCGGCGATGAAGCGGCCTGCCCAGCGCACCTCTTCGGGATGATCGCGGTATTCGTCTTCAAGGCTCATCGCATGTCCTGCGTCATACCTCGATCAGGCGATCGGGCAGTTCGTTGATATCGTCCTGCGCGCGCGGGAAGTGCAGGGCAAGGACCTGGCCCACTTCCGCCACGGCAGCGGCCATGCCCTGGGCGATTTCGCCCTTGCGCAAGGGGTCCAGCATGGCCTTCATCGCATGGCCCCATGTTTCGGGGGCCACCTTGGCAGCGATGGCGGCATCGGCAATGATTTCGGCGCGGTGTTCGGCAAGGCTGAGGTAGATCAGCACGCCGGTATGGCCGGACGTGCGGCTTTCCGCTCCGATGCGAAAGCAGGTCAGCGCCCGTTCGCGCACGCGGGCGTTGCGCACGCGGCGCGGGGTCAGCCACAGTCCCAGCGGGGTAAACCGCATCAGCAGGTAGACTGCGCCGAACTTCATCGTCGCCACGGCCAGCGCCAGGCTGAACACGGCGCGCGGTGTCCATTCGAAGGCCCAAAGGCCCAGCACGCGCTCAACCAGCGGCAGGTAAAAGCCCGTGCCCAGTTCCAGCGCCACGAGCGCGATGAACGTGGCCAGCGCCGCCCACGCCAGGGCAACATCGTGGTAACTGTCGGACCGGGGGGTTATGATCGTGACAATTTCGCCTGCGCTGTCCGCTTCGGCGGCGGAAACCGCATCGGAAACCAGCTGGTGATCGGCGGGCGTCAGCACAGGGTGTTGTCTTCCAAGCGTGGCCATCACCAGTCTCCTGAAGCGCCGCCGCCGTCAAACCCGCCGCCCCCGCCGCCAAAACCGCCAAAGCC
>Ga0075441_10000268_pt1 | contig 26800 bp, 28 predicted proteins | sample CoawatmetaG00DNA_FD_71582 | JGI IMG/M metagenome (GOLD analysis project Ga0075441, IMG submission 71582) | Marine microbial communities from the West Antarctic Peninsula - Coastal water metaG002-DNA | ecosystem: Environmental > Aquatic > Marine > Coastal | place: Atlantic Ocean: West Antarctic...
GTTGTTAATGCGGTAGAATGATGACTAATCATTCTTCTTAACCATTGTTTATCATCAACGAATAATTGTTGTCGTAATAGTATTGATACACCAATAGATAAAATAATTCCAACAGAGAAAACTAACATATTAAAATGCCCCATTGATAAATAATGAATAATCTCGTGTACCCATATCATATTTGAAGCCATTAATAAACCACCATAAAATAGTGTTTGTGATATATATAAGTCTGTAAATCTATATGCTAATATGTTCATAGGATTGAATAGCATACCAATAATCACCATTACGATAAACATAATAATTTGTCTTTTATATAAACTTGATTTCATTTATATAATACAAAGATAAAATCGGCGTTTTAATGTTCAAAGGTGTAAATCGGTTCTTTTTCGATATTAGAATTGGTTATACGCCAAATATTAAACGACGTTCTGTAAAATAAAGAGACAAATTAGTCTATATTCTTTCGTTCATTCTAGTAGAAAAAAGAAAATAACCTACATTATGTTTAAGATCTATTGTTCGTATGGAGAAATTGTAGACAAAATAACTATATTAGAGCTGAAGAAATTACACGCACCAGAAAACAAATCGATACAAAACGAATACGAGTTGCTCGCGCCTTATAAGAAACACGACGCGTCTTTCCATGAGTTATATATGGAGTTATATACGATCAATCAAACTTTATGGGATTGTGAAGATAAAATACGACAAAAAAGCAAATCCAAAGAATACGACGAAGAGTATATTTCCATCGCGGAAAATATACATGTCCAAAATGACAAAAGATATAGACTGAAAAGACACATAAATGAATTATATGACTCGTATATTATAGAAGAAAAGATATATAAATAAAATACATGTTAGGTAAAGATGTCTACAATACGCTTAACGAGCCTATTATATACACACACGACCCGCCGACCGAACATGACGAAGCCTGTTTAAACGCGTTGTGTATTGGAAATAAACAAAATACGATGGATTCCTTGCGCCTTAGCCGCTATTTGGCTTGTAAATATAAAAACACACATTTGAATCGTATTTTTTCTATCACTTTATATTTTAGACATAATACGATATGCCAATATTTAAATGTAAAAAACGAATATGCTTATAAATTAGACCAATATATTCGTTTTTTTGAAGTAGAAAAAGAGTGGAAAGAAAATGTGTTTTTAAATTACGGGCTGTATTTGTTAAACCGACAATGTTATAAAGAATCGTATACATATACGATTTATATGAACCAGGTCAAAGTAGACCATTTAAATATTCGTCCGGAGACCATGAGCGGGTTTAAACCAGGCGACAAGGGCAAAACTCTTTTGGTGTATATGAGTGGCGGTTTGGGTGATAATATTATGTATGCGCGCTTTATGAAAAAACTAGGCGAGACATTTTCCGACCAACGCATTTTATTTTTAATATACGATGAATTATATTGGATATACGAGTCGATCCATAAAGATTCCAACTCTATTGAAACCTGGCGTTACAGTAATAAACATCTATTACCACCATTTGATTACCATATCAATATTTCAAGACTATACGTCTTGTTACAATTGGATTACAAAGATATTTATATAGAGTATTTCCCACCTTTGCCGTATTATCCTATGGACGAACTACCCAAAGATAAAAAACATATAATTGTCCATTGGAAAGGGAATCCTCAAAACGAGCACGAAGAACACAATCGACAAATAAAACTGGACTTGCTGGTGCCGTTGTTCAAACGCACCGACGTTCAATGTATCACGATCGCCAAAGATATCACTTCGCACGAAAGGGAACTATTGCGCGAACACAAGGTCGTTATTTTAGAGGTAGATAAAAAAGAATGTTTTAGACATAGTATGTCTATTATACTATCTGTAGACGCGGTCATAACGACCGATACTTCGTTGGCACATATGTGTGGGACTCTGGATGTACCTTGTTACACCTTGTTAACGGCTGGTTGTGATTGGCGTTGGGGCAAAGAAAAGACTACCAGGTGGTATCCAAAGATGACTCTACTACGTCAACACGCCCCCTTCGACTGGAGTCGCGTGGTGGAGGAATTAGTTGTAATACCAATTCATAGATAACCACGGCGGCGCATCGTATACTTTAGAAGAGACTTCTTTCTTGGTATCGGGTCCGTCGTGCATAATGCTTTGTATGGCGTCGGCACTAATCGCGTGGTCGTAATAACGCAAGTTTGAAATAAAGCCACCAAATCCTTTTTTGTCTCCAATAATCGTGTCGTAATAGTTTTGTTTTGGAACAAATTTCAATATATATTCTTTGGACATATTGCCGTTGATAAATATATTTATTTTTCTATCTTTTAAAGTAATGACACAGCTAACCCATTTTTCTATGGGCATATTATCTACCTCGATGGTTTCGTAAATATTTTCATTGTCAGAATATGTATTTATAACCAATACTATTTTATTGTCTTCGGCGTTGTAATATAATCCGGGTGAATTATTTAAAAAGGCAATATCGTATAGTTTGTTTTTGATAGAATCGCTCATCGTATACGTCCCTTTGGAAAAAATACGTTTGTGTCTTTGGTCGGCGTTTAGATACGGGTCTTCTATATAGACCCATAACGCCCACGTGTATTCTATTCCTGTGAGTTCGTTGACCGACCGAAGAATCGGTATGGATTTAGATACATTCGGATTGCTGGATACAACATGAACACTATCGCTATCGATCATACCTTTCATCACGTAAGGCGTTCTTTTTGTCCCGTACGTATGTTCTAATAGAAACATTCCAAATTGAAACAATAATACGAATACAATCAGCATCAATAGTATAAATACAAATTTACTTATAGTGGAGTTGAATTGCAAAAAGGAAGTATATTTAGAATTTAATGCTTTCACGGGTTCTTTCACGGGTTCTTTTACAGAATTCACTGCTTTCATTAGTGCATCTTTTATAGGCGTTACGGTGCTCATTACGGCATCTTTTATAGGCGTTACGGCGCTCATTACGGAATCTTTTACATTCGTTGCGTTTGCCGGAGTTACATTAGACATTATAATTAGGTGATATAATATTTCGCTCTTTCATTATTATCTTCGTAAAAGGTAACCGCAGTTTTATACTTACCAAATAAAGAACCGACTACAACGTCTTGGTGTCCTTCTTTGTAAATACGGAAGGCTTTGTCGGGAGACACCAAATAATTAAAATAATGGGTATTTGAAATCGAGCCACTATATCCGCCGTCTGGACAAATTTGAAAATCGTTTTGTTCGGATGTATATTGTACGCCTGAGAATGATTTGGTTTGAACCAATTTACCATTTAAATAAATATCTGTATGGTTGTCTCCAAATCCAAACGTTATATTAAACCATTTTTGTAAAGGCACATTTTTTAAGGTGGCACTTTGTTCATTGTCTTTTTGTAAGCATGTAATATCGTCCAAGTCGGGCGCGGTGCCGTCTAAACATTGATAGGATCCATTTTTACAACTGACCCCGTTTTCTTTGGGCATATATTTTCCTTCTGTTGAATCGTAATCGCATTGTATACTTTCACTCAAGTCTAGTTCACTATTGTTTATACACCATTCCAGCGATTTGTCGTAATTATCTGTGAGGGTTAACTCTTCCCCGCTAATGGCGTTGACTACAAAATCAATTATAACGTCGTTTTTATAGCGATCCAAATAAATATGGGGTTTTTTTGAGTTGCTTTCGCGCCGGAAAATCGTTTTTTTTTCGCCGAATTTATAGTTCCAATCTTCGATGTATATCCACATAGACACCGAGTAATTTCCACTAGATTTTAGAAGACTATCTTTGGGTATAAGAATGACTTGTTTGGCGTCTTTAGACGACGACACCAAAGCATTGGAATAATTCGTTAGGTTCATAAGGACGATACCTAAAATAGCTAAAAATACTACAATTACAATCTTACTACGACTACCGATTTGATTCGTAAAAAGTACATAGAGCGTAAGTATGACAAGCGCAGAAATAAGCATAAAATGAAAAGAGAACATATATTAATCGGTTATTTTATAATCCGAATAGATTTTTTTTATTTTATCTTGAGACAAAGGTGTGTCGTAATATCTGAATTGACTTATACCACCTAAGTCGGAATTTTCAACCGAACCCACCTGTAAAAGGTCGGTTGCGTTGATGTAGGGGCTTATGTTCGACTGTGTGGCAACCAATTCATTGTTTATGAATAAGTCAAATTGTCCGTTCACGTAATTCATAACAATATGATTCCATTTTTGAAATAATATATTCGACGAATAATAGACGCGGGTTTGTTTGAATTCAGACCCCACATAATCCGTTACTTCTATAACGAGTTGTTTTCTGTTGTAATCGTAAAACAAAGAAGGTCTAGAACCAAAACTCATAATTAAGGCTTTGTCTCGGGTCTCTGCCAACACCTCGGATTCTAAATACAACCAAAACGACATACCATATTGATAGGTATACAGAGGTTTCCCGGTCACTTGGTCTGTGTCTTTCGGAATCATAAAGAAATCGTATTTCAAAGATAGATATAAATCTTTCAGCCATTCTAAGTCGGGTGAAAGTTCTAACGTGGGCAATGTATCTCGTTCTAAATCTTTGTCACTGAGAGACCTAAATCCTTCTAGGGGTCGTTGAACCTCTTCTAAATTAAGGCTCAATACGCTCTTATTTAATTTTGTTTTACCGTCAATCAGCAAGCGACCGTCGGTGTGGCGAATCGGATAAAAAAAATAGACTATCAGTAAAAGGAGCAGAAATCCCAGAATATAGGTGGTTTGGTTTGTTTTTTTCGCGTCTTCTACAAAATACTCAATCGTATCGGCAAACAAACAAGGAATATAAAAAATCAAGTATCGCGTTAACTGTAAAAGGTCGTTTACGTCCGCGGCGCCCGGCGATGCACCCATCTTATATATAATTGCCGTAACGACCATATAAAATAAGAACACCAGGAAGAAAGAACGGCGCATCGAATACAATAAAACCGCACGAGCTACATAAAATAAAATAATCCAGATTAAAAAAATAGAGAGATATGTAAGTATTTGTTTCGAAAATTCAAACAGATCCATCGTACTCTTGGTAGAAAAGAATAAATATATCCCGCCCATACAAAAGAACAAAATAATGGGAGCGTATATATAGTCCATTATTTTATAAGGATTTAGTAGTATTATAGCGTAACCGACTAAAAAAAACAGTATAATTTCAATCATTATATATTAGGACATATTTTCTAACGAGGTTTTTTTGCCGTGGCAATCACGGCAAAGGGCGACTAAATTACTGATTTCATTTGTACCACCGTGTTCTAAACGGGTTGTATGGTCTACTTCAAACCAAGCGGGCAATTGTTTCTGACAATCGCCACATAACCAGTTTTGTAACGAGGCGACATATTTCTTCTTGGTTTCGCTGACGCTCCGCTTGCTTTTTGTGCCCGTAGACGTGCCTGACGTAGACATTTTATGTTCGCTCGCGTTGGGTATAAACGGGGTAAACATGTCTTTGGTGTCTCGATCGATAGGCAATACTTTGATAAAATTATTCAACACAGATGCCGAATCCATCTGCCCACCCTTGTTTATCATCGCGTATAAACCTAACCCGAATACCGCGATCCCCGCCATTTTATAATATTTTTGATAGGTTTTTAAACGTTTAAAATAATAATGCTCATGATAGGAGTCGTACATACACAATCCCGTAAAAAAAATAATCCATAGCTTAATAGACATATATAAAGGCGAGACAAATTATTACAATACAAAAGATTAAATAAGAAGGCTCTTTCGTTGGAAACATGATATGGTCGTAATGTAGAATATAATGATGACGATCTAAATAAGGCAATTGTTTACGCTTGTGATACTCTTCGTAAATGATATACCCATATATAACCATCGCGTCATTTGTGTCGTAATTGGCGATCGAATTTTGCTGAAACAATTCAAAAAATAATTGTTGGTCTTTGTGGGTGGGCAAAAAATAGGGCATACATTCTATCAGTTGTTTTATTTTCTTTTTATTGGGGACGCTGGGCTGGTATTGACGCGTAATAAAATATAAATATTGGAACACGATATCTATATTTATAGTAATCATATAAATAATAAAATATAATAAGAATTATGATAGGTAAACCTAAACCTTTATGCAACAATTGCGAAAATTATGGACATTTATTTTATAATTGTAAGCGACCCATCACAAGCTTGGGCGTCATATGTTATCGGATACGTCAAGGCGTCGTCGAATATTTATTAATACAGCGAAAAGATTCACTAGGGTATGTAGATTTTTTGCGGGGTAAATACAACGAATACAACGAGTATCATTTAAAAAATATTATCCAAGAAATGACCGATTATGAAATCGACCAAATTTTAAATCATAATTACGAAACCTTATGGACTAAATTATGGAACGAAAAGAATATACCATTTGACCTTAGACATAAAGAGAAAATGCTGTTTGTATTAAAACATAAAGCCTATTTGTTTCGAAAATCGGGGTGGGTGTTACCGGAATGGGGGTTTCCAAAAGGACGACGAAATTACAAAGAAAAAGACGTCGAGTGTGCCTTAAGGGAATTTAGCGAAGAAACCGGTTATCTTAAACAACATATCGTCTTGATGCATAATTTGGTGCCGTTTGAAGAAGTATTCACAGGATCTAATTTAAAATCGTATAAGCATAAATATTATCTTGGATTTATGCCGTTTACACTATATCGCGCGAAATTTCAAAAAAGCGAAATAGGCAATATGAAATGGTGTACTTACGACGAATGTGTCTTGTTCATTCGACCTTATAACGTAGAAAAATTATATGTGATTAAATGTGTAAATGAATTAATAAAAAATAGTAATATAATAATATGAACCAATCGGTGGAGCTTGTTTATAAGAACCCCGAATTAAGCCAGTTAAACGCGTTTATACGAGTGATGAATTCTTTATATAAATTATCTTTGAATGAATTATCGTCTTTTTTTGCAGAAAAGCCGATGGTATTATCGGGTAAAATCATATTGACTCAGCCTGAAATCAAAGCGTGGGCAAAAACCGAGCCCAAAGAGCGTGTCGACAAACCTGTAAAGGCGCCGTCTCTGGTAGATGTAGACAACGAATTGTTAAAAGACTATGCGCTATATACCCCCGATGTATTCAAAATAGAAAAGAAAGACTTCTATTTAGACCGCCAATATGGATTTATGGATTCCGTCCACTCTTTATTAGAAGATTTATACAACGAAGACGACGAAGTGGATAGTTGCGACAAATCCTCCGATTTTATTATGTTAAAACATCAGAAAATCGTTCAATCTTACTTAAATAGTTATACACCCTATAGAGGTCTGTTGTTATACCACGGTCTGGGTTCGGGTAAAACTTGCAGTTCGATTGGTATTTTAGAAGGAATGAAACATGACAAAAAGATATTTATATTGACCCCCGCCTCGCTACAAGAAAACTATAGGAATCAAATGTCTTTTTGTGGAGACAAATTATTTAAAACCAAGCATCATTGGAAGAAAGTCAAACACGATAGCGAAATTGTGTTTCAATTGTTTAAAGACTATTTATTCTTAGACCACGACCGAACCTTACTTGAAACTTATATGAAAAAACACAAGGGTATTTGGTTGATAGAAGAAGACAGACCCAATTATGAATCTTTGAAAGAGGAAGACAAGCAACAAATCCAAGAATTAATACGTGTGTTGATTTCTATGAAATATAATTTTATAAATTACAATGGCGTCAATAAAAAATCTTGGGAAAAGATGAAACAAGTACACAAAACCAATCCGTTCCACAATAGTGTAATCGTAGTAGACGAAGCCCACAATTTTATAAGCCGCATAAATAATAAGCTAATGGCAGGACAAACGTCCGTTTCTACTGACATGTATGAAAGTATAATGGATGCACAAAATTGTAAAGTGGTTTTGTTGTCGGGTACGCCTTATATAAACGCTCCGTCTGAATTAGGTATTATGATTAATTTGGTATCAGGCTATACGACCGAATATGAAATTATTTTAACCAAAAAATATGAACTAAAAATACTGAAAGACGCGTTGCGAACGTTGGAAGATTACAATCGTATAGATTATAAATTAGACCGCATTTATGTCGTGCGGAACCCATATGGATTCGTCGCCACGTCTACGGGGGAAGTCCAATACGAAAACCCGGCATTGTACGTCGACACCGACTTTAAAGACGTCTTGCAACTTGCGTTAAAAAGTATTCCTATCAAACAAATCCATATTCATAAATACAAGAGAATCCCCGACGAAGAAAAAGAGTTCAATAGCTTGTTTGTACAAAAGCAAGGCGGTTTGAGGGTGATAAACAACAAGGAATTTTTTCAAACCAGAATCGCGGGTCTCATTTCTTATTTAGGAGACAAAACATCCCTTATGCCTCGACTTGAACCTATGCGGACAGAAATCATACCTATGAGTTCCCACCAGAAAAAAGAATATGAACAATATAAAAAGAAAGAATCCACAAAGAGCGACCAAAAAGATGGCAGTTACAAAGTGTTTACGCGCGCCGCGTGTAATTTCGTGTTCGACAACGACATAAAGCGTCCCTTCCCGGATTTTAAAAAAATGACCGAAGACGATTTTGATTATATACAACTAAACGATCGGTTAAAACGAGCGGATGGTGTGGAAGAAGACGGTGATCGGGTTCTAAATAAAGGCGCGGAATCGTATGATAGCGATATTAAAACATTTTTGAAAAAGGTGAGTTTAAATAGAAATACCCTTTTCTTTAACGAACTACTTTCGTTCGTATCCAAAGCCTTTGATAAACCCAACGAAGACAGCGAAATGGGATTGATGAAATATAGCCCTAAATTCCATTCTATTTTGGAACATATTATACGCGATAGAAATACGTGCCAATTGTTATACAGTAGTTTTAGACGCATTGAAGGGATCGAGATGATGCGCCAATTGTTGAAATATCAAGGATTTAGAGAATTGGTTCTAGTTAAAACGAGAGCGGGTAGCTACACGATAGAATTAGACGGCATTTATCCAGAAACGTCTTACACTGAAACGCGGGTATTTGCCTTGTATACCGGTACGGAAGAAAAAGAAGAAAAGGAAATTATACGAAATATCTACAATAGCGACCTATCCAAATTATCTCCGGCTATCCAGACCAGACTAAAAGACCTCTACAAAGAGACCGATAATTTACACGGTTCTCTTATCAACGTATTGATGATTACGTCTTCTGGTGCGGAAGGCATTGATTTACAAAACGTGCGCTACGTACATATTACCGAACCTTATTGGCACAATGTTCGGTTGGAACAAGTGATTGGTCGGGCAAGAAGAATTTGTAGTCATAACCGATTGGATAAAGAGGAACAAAACGTCCAAGTATATCTTTATATATCTTCTATAAAAGAGGATAAAAAGGACATTTCTACGGATGAGTTTTTACTTAAAATAATGGAAGAAAAGAAAGTATTAGCCGAATCGTTTTTAAGTACACTGAAAGAAAGCGCTATAGATTGTTTGCCGTCGAAGCAGAAATGCTTTAAATTCCCAAAAAATAATAAAAAAGACAAAGACGCCTATGCGTTAGATTATAAAAAGGCACCCGTCAAGAAAAAAGTCGAAGACAATCTATTTGTTGAAAAAGAGCTCTTATTCAACGGGGTATTAACATTGGTCGTCATAGACTATCGGACCACCCCTCCTAAAGTATTTATAAAAGAAACGGGTGAAGAGATAGGGGTATTAAATGGCAATCAAATTATATAAACTACTTTGTTTACATTCGTTTTGTTCGCAATAGGGTAAAGTATACGGGCACATGTTGGGGGAGGCTTTGTTGGCGTCATAGTTATGTTTGCACGTCAAAACATGTCTACTAGACGCTACGACGCTTTGGGGTGCATGTTTTGTCTCTTTACATAAACCAAATTGTTGGTCGGTTTCGTATCCTTCGCAAATAGGCATTTGCTCAGGACACATATTTATTTTGGGAGAACGTTTGGAATAATTATGCTTACATTGAATGAATAAACTATGTTGAATATCTGAATTATAGGGGTTGGTGTATTTTGTAAACGCAGGTTCAATGTAATCTGGTGCTCGTGTGTAGACCGGAATATTTTTATCCACATATGTTTTTATCGGCAAAACATATTCGTTTTTGTCATTTTTTTCATACGGAAATTCATTCATACACTTGGTTAAAGTACCTGTACAATCTATATAAGAATAATCGCCCGTATGTAAATCCCCGATATAATTGTTTGTAATCGGATTATATAACATAGATATATCCGATTGGATACTGTACATATTTTCACATGATATACCATAGTCTACTTCCTTTACATAACAATTCTCTCCAGAAGAATGACTAAACGTATATTGTTCAGACGCAGAATCTTCCGGAGAAGCATAACATATATTGTTTTTTCTATACGGGTTTTTTTGATTACATCCATTTTCAATCGCCTCTAAGGCTGTATCACCGTCTACACATAATCCGTTCACCCTATACGGTGTAGTCTCATTACAAGATTTGTCGATCTCCTTTGTATCTTTCGGACGACACTCGCCGTTCGCGTAAAAGGGCTTTTCTTCGCTACACAAAGGCACAGAATAGGTTACGGGTGAATTACGAATTTTTACGATATCATTTTCTTCGAGTTCTTCGCGTTTACTTACGTCTTTATAGGCAGAAAAAAGGGGGTTTGTAGGAGGTGTATTAGATGTACCTTTATAAAAATCATATTCGTAGCTGGCTTGGGCTTCGTATAAAAAACAATTGGACACATCTCCTTTCGGGGTGGTGTAATACGACGTCGAACAAGTTTGTTTACATTTCTCCTCGACGGGCGTCATATTATTCACTACCCACATATCCTTTTCTTTATAACAAGAATTCGAATATTCTTGACTATCCACCGTTTTAAATCCGCATACATTTTTATAAATAGAATTACACCAGCTACCGCCTGTTTTAGGGCATGTTTTGGGTCCGTATTGGGTCGCCTGATCAAGTGAATTTCCGCAAAAGCACTGCGGATTGCCTCGGTTTCCGTGTTGTAAAGCATAATAGTTATAACCCGTACAAGCTTCGCTACATTTTTCCGAGTCATAGTTTTCGCCTTTGGTATTTTGTCTACCTTTGTAAACATTCAGTGCTCGGTTAGAGGTATCTTTATATGTCCCTATTTCCATTGTATTCGTCACCCATTCGGCATCTACGTCGGTTAACGCATTCTTTACATTGATGCCATCGGAGCAATCGTATGCCACGTATTGAATGGTCTCTTCCATTAAAATATCTTTGAACGGACATTGCTTTTCATAACTCACGCATGTATTATAGTTCTCTATATCTTTTGTAGACGTACACGCGTGGTTGCTTGTAGTATTTGAACTCAGGTCTAAACGCCAAGGATAATTGTTATTACATGTTTTATAGGGGTCATAAAACACATCGCGCGTTTTACTAGAACCCTTCGGAACGGTTGTATTAAAATCTTTTATATAAACGCGGGGGCGTTCTTGGTGCGTATAGGTTTTACCATGTAAGTAGTCTTCCCCTTCTAATGCCACATTATTTCCAAATATATCTGTTTTAATTAAATCGCCGTTGTAACAATATTGATGCGTTGCGTCGCTACAATCGTATCTATCTATTTTTGTAGGCAATGAAAAAGTTAAAGAACTATTAAAAACAGACATAGGTTCTTTATACACTAAAAAACTTATACAAACAAAAATAAATAATAACCAGAGGATTTTCATTATAATAATAGACTATAATAATGTCGGTGTACATGAACCAAAATTAGAACCACAATTATACCCAATACATCGTTCGTTTTTCTCACAAACGTAGTTTGCATATTTGGAATCTATGGTGTCTCCGAAATCGGCAATACAATTTTTACCGTTTTTTTTTATATATTTACGATCCGCTTGGCATTCTTCTTGTAGATTGGTTCCATTGTCCAGATTCTGATTGTCTAAAAAATCGCATATATGGAACGTAGACTTATTGTTTTCATTTATAATGATATCGTTGCCGCTAATTTCGGGGTCGATATAATCTTTCGCGTAGGGAGTAGTTAAACCTCTAAATAAATTAAAATGAGCGCTATGACTTAGATCCGTATAAGAAGCATATTTTCCCATCATATCATAACTTAACGTACCCATAGATACATTTTTTAACGAAGCGGAATCTGTATTGTATAAAAACGATCCTTCGCAATAAACGGGATTATTACTTGCGTCCGAGTTACAATAAGGCTTGTACGTACCATCCGTGTTTTTGATAGGCGAATATGTATTATCATTACATCTTAACTTACCAAAACAATAAGAGTACCGCGCGTCATCATCTATTTCTCCGCTAACCCCCTCGCTCTTATTCCAAAAGAGTTTATGCGCGGTCTTGTCCATATCCACTTTTTGAATAGCCCATTTAGAGAAATCACCGTTAAATGTATTTTTATTTTTAGGGCGCGGATTCCATAAATATAATTCCGTTTTTTCGACAAAGGTATCTTCGGAAGTTCCGGGTATTTTATTATCGCCTAAATATTCTGTTGAGGCGCCTAGAATATAATTATTTTCATCCGCTTGCTTGAATACAAAGTCCGTTGTCGTTCCCTTTTCTATACCCTTAAAGGCAGACGTAGTGTCTCGATTCACCACGCCGACCGGCGAATTGCCCGAAAATTGCTGACTCCAAGTCATAGTAGAAGAGGGCATCGTGTCTTCGTATAAGTCATATATATTTAGTTTAAATATAATATTACTACTAAAATCATAGGTCGATAATAATTTTTGATTGTAATAATTCGGCTCCGTTATTTTACCATTGTAATCATATAACGCATCCATATTGACCGACGTTCCACCGAATGGACTTTTTGTAAACTGTTCATTGTAACTTTGTCTCAACAACAATTCCCATTGTCCATAACTATCGTTTTCAGAAAAACCTTCTTTTATAAAATACAGCACCGAATATAATAAAACACAAAAAAAACCTATAAATAATAGCGTATGTATTTTATTTTTCATTATACATATAAGTTATTTTTTTTGTAAATATTTTAATATTTTAATTTGAGATTCTAATATTTGCTCCAATATCTTATTTTGATATTGATAATGTTCTTGAGACGCTACTTCAGAGGCGATAGGATTCGATGAGACAGGATTCGATGAGACAGTATTCGATGAGGCAGGATTCGGGGTAGGATTCGTGAGAAGATTTGATGACACAGGATTCGGGGTAGGATTCGTGACAAGATTCGATGAGACAGGATTCGGGGTATGATTTGCATACAGTTGTTCGCGTTCTTTTTGTTTTTCGGAAATCAGTCGGTCTATGTCGGCAATTGGTTCTTCTTCTGCCTTGTCGCTAAAATCAATGATAGTCGGCTTGTTTTCAACGATTAAATCTTTATAGTTGAATTTCTTTTGTTTCAATTTCGTGCTGAATATAGATATAAATTCTGGCGACGTGGTGTGTCTATTTTCTTCATAGGTTTGTTCAAATAAAGATTGTACGTTTGGGAGTTCATCTTCTGAAAACCCCAAGAACAAATTATGCTTTAAACATTCGTTCCATAAGGTTTCCATTATAGACATAAATCGTTTGTTTTTATAGGTTCATAACGCATTAAACACGACATCCCTATATTGATTCATTTTTATATCCGGTATTTTTGTTTTCATAAAATATTGAATGTTGTGCGTATGTTCTAATATAGTAATGATGGTATATAACGCATACATTCCACATTCACCGCTTTTGTATTGGTGTTTCATATTTTTATTATTATATACGCGCATATCACGATTTAATGCTTTACATTGGGGCAACACGCGATCTGTAAACGCATTGATTTCGTCGGTTGGTGGTGCTCCGCTTGAATCAAAATAAAAGATATAATTCTCGTCTAAATCCATAAACATACATACCCAATGCGAACCTTCTTCGTAGTGCGGGTCTGTATTAAATATGAAGCCTATTTTATTCTTTTTTTTTGCGAGTTGTTTTTTTATACTAAAATGACATAGTTCAGACCACACGCAGGCGCCGTCGGGTTTGCTGTCGAAATCCATCGGCGACGGTCCAATGAACTCAAAGTTTGGATAGGCTTCTTCGTATTGTTTCATCACGCGCATAATATCCAAACTGTCTAACCAATCTGATTTTCCTTTCACCCATTGTTTTGGACTGTAAGGCGCGAATAGTTTAAATTTCTTTTTCAAGGTTCGATTCAATAAACATTTTTGGTCTTTACATATACTTAAATACTTTCGCAATTGCGCCTCAATGTGTTTTATGTTTTTGGAATATATTATTTTGTCAGGATGACGCTTATTCCAAATATCTCTCATGTTTAAAATTAATTTGTCGTCGATGCACGTTTTGATGTGTTTATATTTAGGATGACATTTTAAATACTTAAAGGTTTTCATATATAGTATTTCTATTTTTTAATAAGTCCAAAACGGGTTTTTGTTTTGGTTTTATAAACATTATTTTATATTCTTCTATAAAACTGTCCGATACGTCGGCAATGGGGTGTGGCTCGTTTAAATGTGTCTCTAAACGAACCAATTGTTCTGTAAAGGTATCCAATATATCTTTATAAATATAATACTCTGGATACGTGTCATTTGCGTTGGGTTGGACCATATGGTTCACGATACGCGTCAAGGTTTCTTTGTGTGTAAGAAATGAACGTTCGGACGAAATAGGCGCGGGGATCTTTCTAGCTATGTAATCGTGATACATATATTATATTTCTTTTTTTAAATAATATCGTGTCGAATTATGAAATAAGTTAGGATCCAAGGTTTTACACAAGGGGATTTTATAGTCTGCACTTGGCGTATATGATGTATATTCTTTTGTATATTGCATCGGATTATGATATAATTCGCTTTGCGAGGTCGGGACATAGGTCGCTTGCGAGTCTCGTTGTAACGCCATAGTCTGATTACGCAATTGGCTTTCTAAATCGACTAGTTGGTTGGTGGTCTCAGCCACTAGGGGGTCAGGTATTTTGAAGTCGGTGTATTTGGTCGCGGTGGGTCTAAACCCCAATCGAGAGACAAAGGGTCGATTTTGTTCCATATAAATAAGAATATAAATAAATAATATATGTAAACCTAATGTGCGGCATATTTGCGTACTTAAACAATCGTATAGGGGAAGAACAATTGAAAATGTTGAGCGCGCTGGGTTCAAAACGGGGTCCCGAATCGCATGTATTTACAAAGGTTGACGAACAACTCTATATGGGATTCCATCGCCTCGCCATCAACGGCTTAAACGAAGCCTCGAATCAACCACTCATTCATAAACACTATAGTTTAATTTGTAACGGAGAGATTTTTAATCACAAAGAACTGTCTGCGCCCTATACTTTACAGACGCAAAGCGATTGCGAAGTCATTTTACATTTATACGAAGAATATGGGTGTAAAGCATTTGAAAAACTAGACGGCGAATTTGCATTTATACTTTACGACGCCTTACAAAAAAACGTCATCGTAGTAAGGGACGCCTATGGTCTTAAACCGCTATACGAAGGTGTGAATGAAGCCGGGTATATGTTTTCGTCGGTCTTAGAAAGTCTTACCAAAGAATCGTCCTACGTCAAGCAAGTGAAGCCGGGTACGTATACTCTATTTACATACTTTGACGAAGGATTCAAGAAAAAGGAACAAACGAATTATGTTGAAAAGGTCTCTTTTTCAGAGGCGACCAAAGAAGAGCATTATAAAAACGTATATGACTTATTAGAAAAAGCGGTTTTAAAACGACTTACCACAAGCGAGCGTCCAGTATGTTGTTTGTTGTCAGGCGGGCTGGACAGTAGTTTGGTTTGCGCGATTGCGTCCAAATATTATCGTGAAAAAGGCGAAACCTTAACGACCTATTCTATCGGAATGAAAGGCGGCGAAGATTTATATTATGCGAATCTAGTCGCCCAACATATTAAAAGCAACCACCACGAAGTCGTTTTGACGCAAGAAGAGTTTATACAAGCCATCCCCAATGTGATACGAGACATAGAAAGTTATGATGTTACAACCGTCCGTGCGAGTGTAGGGAATTGGTTGATTGGTAAATATATCAAAGAAACCAGCGACTTTAAAGTCGTCTTGAACGGAGACGGTGCAGACGAATTGATGGGAGGGTATTTGTATTTTAACGCATGTAAAAGCAACGAAGACTTTCATAATGAATGTGTCCGATTATTAAAAGATATTCATTACTTTGATGTACTTCGCAGCGATCGTTGTATCTCGAGTCATGGGTTGGAATCTAGGACCCCTTATTTAGACAAAGACTTGGTACCCTATTATTTGTCTATCCCCATTTCTTATAGAAGGGGGCGCACAGAAAAGGAATTTATGCGACGATCCATTTCATCGAGCGATCTTTTGCCGTCTACGATCGTATGGCGCAAAAAAGAGGCGTTCAGTGATGGTGTAAGTAGTCCACAGAATTCGTGGTATTTAATCATACAGCAACATCTAAAAGACTATACCAACCGAAGCGACCTCACCAACGAAAAAAGTTATTACATGGATCTGTTTATCCATTCGTTTGGAAGGAATACACATGTAATCCCTTATTATTGGATGCCTAGGTTCGTAGAGTCCAACGACCCTAGTGCGCGAACCTTAAAACAACGCGTTTCCGTATATGAATATTTCTATCGTGTGAAGCATTTTTTTACTCATACCTTCGTAAATACTTTTAGGAAGTTCTTTTTCTAAAAACACGTAGGCGTTTAGTTTTTGTGCCACGGTTGTATCCGTTAATATAGAGCTTAACGTTTTTTGTATACGTTCGCGTGTCCATTGGCGGATATATTTTTCACATTTAAAATAAACGACTTTAGGATGTTTCATATACGTATGGGCTTTATCGTCTATAAACAGCAATTCGTCGTTTCGAGACAACGTAGGAACACAATGTAATAAATCTTCATAACTTTTGTGTTTATGAAGCCTTTTGGTATTGAACGTAATGATATAATCAAAACAGACGGCTTTCGTTTTTTTATTCATATAGCGAATCACTTTTTGAATAAAAAAATCTTGTTTATTGTTGGTATAAAGAATAATATATTTTAGGTGTTTAGACTGACGCTTTTTTAATATAAAGCGGAAAATGTCGAATATATGGGGTCTGAAACACTCTTCGAATAATTCAAAATATATATCATAATCGGGGGTAGTCGTGGCTTCCGCGATATTTAAGATGAATACGAATTGTTTGAAAAAACCTATGGTTTCATCTAAATCAAATATAATATGTCTATTCATTTTTTTATCTATATATAATATTAATGACAAAACAATTATCTATTTATGAATGTATTAATGTATTAAAATATTATAATAAGGATATACCCAAGTCTATATACAAAATCAAACAAAAAACAAATGTTTTATTAAATAAACATATGTTTCAGCATAGTGTGCCCGTTTTGTATCATTTTACATTTAGCAAACATAAATATATTGGTTCCAATACAAAACGACATTTCATCAAACCCTTCCGTAAAACAAGAAATCTTACACCGAATGATTCTCTTGTATGTAATCTAAGATGCTTATAAGTACTATTTCTTGGGATGTAAATTTTTGAAACAATATAAGGTCGTTCATCTTTAATTGAAAGTATCGTCTATTGTATCCTTTACATAACAATAGAATTTCATTGTTTTTATATTCTATTTTGGTGAGCATGGCTCCTTTATTTAAAACCAGATGGTCTGGTCGCGTTATATTAAACCAACGAATGTGATGCCCTAACGAGAGTTCATCCAATTCGTCAATAAACCTATAGTCTTTCAATAGAGTCTGATAGGTCTTTATTTCTTTCCCAATAAATCCCATATTTTTTAATATATCTTGTTTAGAGGCTTTGATAATAGACGAATTTAAATCTATCATTTTTTTTTCGTCTAATTCTTTCACGAATTCGCTCAGTTCTTCGTTCATATATAGATAACTATACTATACTTAAATGGATTTCTTAAAAGGCATATAAACCGAGCGCCTCATTTGCCGCCATAGGTCCTTGTTCTCTTGGAAGTGCCTTGTCCGGTTTTTCATAGTTGTAATTTTTACCGTTCTCTTCTTTCGTATTTTGCGGGTAAGGATTGTTCATAGGTCCCGGACAAGGCACTTGTATACTCGGGGGGGTGTAAATCTCTTCCGTGTCGTCCAGCGACTGCATCGCTTCCTTTTCAATACCGATATAAATGAACACGCGATTTAGCAACAGACTCGCTTTTTTGCTTATGGTGGTGTCCAACGTAAACAATACAAAAATAAAGGGAATTATAAAATGAAATACATTTAACGAACTATACGATTCTTTGCTGTAAGTAGGTATAAATACAATAAATCTGTGAATAAACCAAAACAATAGGAGTAACGCGACCAATTGTAAGATAACCTCCATCAATAGTTCAAGGCTTCCTTTGTAATCGTCAAAAGGAGGCAAATACATTTTCATTAATTTTACAACCAAAGAAATGGGGACAATCGCCAACGTGATATACTGGACTATGTTTAATAACTCGCTTTTATCTTTTTGAGACAATTGAATCATATAAGAAAAAAAAGATTCCACTTCTCCACCTTTTTGTGTATATTCTTCGTCCATTAGTTTATAGAAAGAAATTAAATATATATAAATATAGATATAATGTGCGGTATCATCGCCTGTATTGGGAAAGAAGCCTCGCCCTTTATTATAAATGGATTAAAGCAATTACAAAATAGGGGATACGACTCTGCCGGTATCTCGCTCCTATACCAAAGACAATGGACTCTACAAAAATATGCTTCCCAAGATTCGGTACAACAATTGAGTAATATAGACTACCCGCCTTCTCTAAACGGCATCGGGCATACGCGGTGGGCAACCCACGGCGCCAAAACAATAGAAAACGCCCATCCGCACCGAAGTCAAAATGGAGAGTTTATGCTCGTACACAATGGCATTATTGAAAATTATAAAATACTGAAAGACTTTTTGACGAGCAAAGGATTTGTATTTTATTCCCAAACCGATAGCGAAGTCATTGTCAATTTATTGGAATATTATTCGCACAAGTATAACGTCCTCGAGTCCATACAATGGGTCACGCGAAAGATGGAAGGGACGTGGGGATTATGTATCCAATGTTTAAAAGAAGAACATACTATATATTGTGTACGTCATGGAAGCCCCTTGTTAGTGAGCCACAACGGAGAGTTTGCTTTAGTCTCGTCGGAATACAGCGGGTTTTGTGGAATTATGAATCATTATATAGAACTACAATCAAACGACGTCTGTAAAATAGACTACGTTCAAGATACAATACATATAAACACTCATCATACGTATGAATTAAAGACCGTACCAGATGAACTATTTTCCTATACACATGAACCCTATTTACACTGGACACAAAAAGAAATATTCGAACAACCGCAAACGATTCATCACGTGACAAACCACGGAAGCCGTTATCATTTGGACGGGACCATTTTTTTAGGCGGGTTGAACAAAGAACTGTTGTCAGATATACAACATATTATATTGTTAGGATGTGGGACGTCGTATTTTTCGGCGTGTATTGGCTGTAAATATATAAAAACTTGGTGTAATTTTGTAAGTGTCCAGTGTTTGGATGCCGGTGAATTTAGCGTCTCGGATATTCCTAAGGGGAAATGCGCGTTTCTATTGGTGTCTCAGTCGGGCGAAACCAAAGACCTACATAAATGTATAGACTTGTTACAAGACCACATAAAAATCGGGGTAATCAATAAAGTGGATTCGGCGATCGCGCGCGAAGTAGATTTTGGATGTTATTTGAACGCGGGTAGAGAAGTGGGTGTGGCGTCTACCAAATCGTTTGTGTCACAGGTGGTTCTCTTGTCTATGATTGCGTTGTGGTTTTCTCAATTACAACGAGGGTTACAATCCATCCATAGAAAAGTCATACAAGACTTGGGTCAATTAAGCGAACAAATAGCGCAAGCCTTGAAAGTAGACGTGATCCCCTATTTACCTATGTTTAAAGACCATTGTTTTATATTAGGGAAAGAGTATGACGAATATAGTGCAAAAGAGGCGTCGTTAAAAATGAAAGAATTAGCGTATTTACACGCGGAAGGTTATTCGTCTAGTAGTTTAAAACACGGACCCTTCGCTTTATTGGACGAAGAGTTCCCCGTTATATTGCTAGCCCCGCGAGACAAACACTGGCAAAAAAACGAAAATGTCTACGAAGAACTGAAAAGCCGAACTCGTCATATCCTTACCATTACAAATGAGACGTTGGATCGCGAAAATACTATAATGCTCCCTAAAAATAAGACCTACCAATGTATACTAAATATAATTCCTTTACAATTGCTGTCATACGAATTAGCCGTATTACGCGGATACAATCCAGATACACCCCGTAACTTAGCCAAAGTGGTGACGGTCGAATAAGATATGTCTCTGAGAACCCCAAATGCGTAAAATGAGAGTTTCATTAGGCTATCACATTTATAAAAGTTCTGATTTATAAAAATAAATCTTGTAATTTATGAAACTAAAAATAAGAGAATTAAAATATCTTATGGAAAAATTAGATAAATGAAGAAAATGGTAGTTATTACAAAAATGAAGAAAAAAGTAATTCAACTACCAAATATTGAAATATTCATATTTGATTTTAATGAATCGTTATAAAACATTAAATGTTAAATGAATATAGAATTCGAAATCATTCAATAGGTAACCTCATAAAATGGAAGAAAAGGAATTTGGAAATCGTTAAGAAACGGACAATCTATAATTCGCGAAAGAAGAATCCGAAGAGAAAACCTAAATCACAAAGGAGTATTTATGAATCAATTCTAAATTTAAGAAATAGAGAACATAATATTGACTTAAATCTCAGAAGAAAAAATGACAAAGGTGCGTTATATCAATGACCCATTATTATATCATATAATAATGGGTTACAAGAATTTGTGCGTGGTATTTTTATGCAACAAACCATATTTTAATAAATTTATGTATACGTGCGAACAATTAATTACACACGGAAAATACAAAGGAAATATTTGTTTAGTCGTTGGGGACGATTTAAATAATAGTCCTTTGTTGAATTGCGAATTCATTCAACAAAATAATATCCTCGTAACATATTTTCCAAATATTCCTTTTTCACAACAGTTTACAACTATACAAAAAGTTATGAAACGCCCTCCTCATTGGTTTATGAAGCAGTTTCAATTTCATAAACTACATTTATTCAACACATTTTTCAAACAATGGGATTATATTTTTTATTTGGATTGTGGAATAACTATTTTGTCAGATATATCGCCTATGATACGCGAATGTAAAGAAAATACATTGTTGGCTCAATCCGATGCTTTTCCAACGTATCAATGGAAATTACATGATCAATTTGACAAAAATAATATAGACTATTTTACGAAACTATCACAAACATATGATTTAAACATAGATTATTTTCAAACCACCATAATGTTATACGATACAAGCATAATAAAAAAAGATACGTATGATGATTTATTGAAATTATTAATAGAATATCCTATCAGTATAACAAACGACCAAGGGATCATAGCATTATATTTCACAAATATACGCCCATTGTTCGAGCAAATAAAAACACACAATGAACAAGTATATTTTTATGATTATTCATCAAGAAATAAACAGAATAAGTATATTATGTTGAAAATAAAGTGACGAATAATATTTCTTTGAAATTGAAAAATCTGTGGTCATACAATTTAAGTATGACTATTAAAACCCTTTTGGAAACGATAAACGACGCCGAACAACATGTTAATGATTTAAAAGATAAATATTGGATTCTCTTACATAGCGTTTCGTTTACGCCAAAATATAAAAAGAAGAAGCCAGCGAAGCCTGTGTTCGTTTTAAAAAACAAGTCCATTGGCGGAATTAATATTGTTCAGAATTATGTAAAATACTATGAACACGGAACATTAGAATGTGAATTGAATCGTAACCAGTTCACATTCTATCACGAAAACGGAACAATAGATGTGGACTATGATTCGTCTGGTCAAATTAGTCGTTATTACGACGATGGAACATTATATTATATTGGTACATGTGTCCTATTGGATTATGACGATGTGGTGAAACGTGTCTCAGACAATGAATTTTATTCAGATGATGAGTTTATTTTCGTCAAAGGCAAAGAATATTATGAAATAGGAGAATTAAAATACGAAGGTAAATACGAAGAAGGTGCATACAAAATGGGTAAAGAATATTTTATAAATGGAAAATTATATTTCGAAGGTGAATACGAAGAAGGTCAATACAAAAAAGGGAAAGAATATAGTAATGGAAAATTATGTTTCGAAGGTGAATACGAAGAAGATCTACGCCAAAAAGGGAAAGAATATAGTAATGGAAAATTATGTTTCGAAGGTGAATACGAAGAAGGTGAATACAAAAAAGGGAAAGAATATTATGAAACAGGAGAATTAAAATACAAAGGTGAATGGGTAACATACGAATATTACGGGCTCGGCAAAGAATATTACGAAAATGGACGATTAAAATATGAAAATAATGGCGTGCATACCATAGCTTATTATCCCGATCATTATAAAATACGGATGACTCATACGAATCGCCTAGGCAAAGAATATTATGAAACAGGAGAATTAAAATACGAAGGCGAATTTAAAGGACAATTTCGCGAAGGACAAGGTAAAGAATATTATGAAACAGGAGAATTAAAATACGAAGGCACATGGGTAAAAGACAAATATAACATGCACGGCAAAGAATATTATGAAAACGGGAACATAAAATTTGACGGAAGTTGGTGTGGGGGCAATTTTATAGAAGGAAAATATTATGTGGGCGTCTTTCTATATGAAGGAGAATGCGCGAGTGGTAAATATTTAGGAAAATGTAAATTATACATAAACAATGAATTAGCTTATTATGGACATTGGAATGATCATAAACGCCACGGTTTAGGTAAAAAATATTATGTAAATGAAATAAAATACGCTCATAGACAAACCGAATATGACGGCGAATGGGTCAATGACGTGCGTCACGGCAAAGGTAAAGAATATGACAAAAATGGTCGATTAACCTATGATGGCGAATGGGTAAGGGGTAAAAGAAAGACGACAATTATGTCCAATCATTAATGGTATTCCGTATTTAAATCTTCCAAACAGGACAATTCTCTATAATTTCTGTAGTGTGTCACCTAAAATTATAATTAGACACCCGACCTGGTTATTACAATGTAATTTTACACTCCATTGGAGAGCAACATTCGGACGGTCAATCTATTTCCTCGTTGTAACATCTGCACATTGAATTAAGCATTTCCATCACATATTCGTTTTTATATCCTTATCAGAACGTATAAGATCCGCGATTCATATCTTTTTATTGATATACGTAAAAGCGACGAAGTGTATTCTAGGCTTTTTTCTCCATTCCTATGAACAGTATAAGATTTAATACGGAGTCAATTCCATTGAAATCATTTTGATAAAATATAGTATGTCAAACGTCGAATGTCAATTTATTAAAATATTTTAAGGACTACCAACGAATTAAAGTTGATGATTCTGTTTTCTAATTTACATTAGGGTTCAAATATTTGGTTGAATGAAAACACGCGTATAGATATTGGAAGTAATTCGTTTAATTTTTATAATGAGAATTACCTAGACGATCACGTGTATCTGATATACAAGGAAATGTTGAAATAAAATACGTTTACCTTAATCGGTTTAGTCGCGTTTGGCATGACTCCTTTTAATGGATTAACGTCCACTTGCTCCATATTACAAGACGATTTAGCGACTTGTCGGGTGCGTTTAAAATATTATATATATATATATGTCTTTTAATCCATTTTCTATGTTTCGTACATCGCGCAGAAATTCCAGGGTCAATATGAATCCGTCTACTAGTCGTTCTATAGTTCGTACACCCATACATTCAGATGGCACGCGCAAATCAAAGCCACCTCTCCGTAAAATAAACCAATCGTTGAAATATAATTCTGTAAAAAAAAATACAAAATCATATAGAAGACATCTACGAAATCGCGATGAACGAGTTGAAAAAAGGTCCCGTGCTAATCAACGAAAACTAATAAAAAACCTATTGACCAATCACCCAGGCGAACGCAAGATAAGACGAAATATACAAAAGAAAGAAATACTTCAAAATTTGAAAAGAAGAACAATGGCTATAAGAAATAAGAGAGAACAAAGGCGTATGGGAACCAAACCGAGTGAAAAAACGTTATATAAAACGAGTCCTCGCGCGAGAAATAATTTTAAACGTTCGTTAGATAATTATTAATGACCATTTAAAATATTATATATATATATGTCTTTTAATCCATTTTTCAGTACAGATCCCACAAATTCTAGGGGTAGTGTTTCTGTGAATCCGATGATAAAAGTCCAGCGTGCTGAAAAAAAAGACTAAAGTATTTGAACAAATGAAAGCCCGAGATGAGGCTCGCAAGGTGGCTCGAAATAAAGCCCGTTCTGTAAAAGTATTTTCAAAGTCGACACATTCTCTTCACGCAGAAAACCGTGCATCCAAATCACCAAATCGATTAATAGAATATGAAAAAATGATACATGATATGAAAAATAGTCTCCTAAATGATTTAGAAGAAAAAATGAAAGAGATGAACCGTCCCGAAGGGTTTCAATACGAACAAATCATCCCAGTATTAGAACAAATGGGTGAAACGGTCGATATGTATGAAAAAAAAATACAAGATAAACTAAAAGACTATGCGCATAATGTTCTTAGCCAAGAGCGCCAATCGCATCGCACCTCCTACATAAATTTGATAGAAATATTAAAAGGGATACGCGTAAGTTTAGAGGCTTGTTTAAAACAAGCCAAGTCTAATATAAATAATGAAATACAGACTGAACCGTTTGAAGAAATAAAAAACGCTATAAAGGAATATAGAATCAATCGAACGAGAAATGAAAAAAAAAATATGTTTAATTCTTTAAAAAAAAGATCGAATAGTCTTAAACTGGTTCGTGCTGAGGGTAAACGAAAAGCGCCCCCCGCCACACAATTACTCTTAAACAGAATCGGTAATAATATGAATACTATAAGGAATCAATTTAAAAACGGAGACAAAAGTAGGCGGCGCGCATTAGCAAAAAAAAAAATGATAAACACTATGAGGGAACAATCCAAACGTCGCCGCCCTACGAATTTTTTATTGAAAAAAATCTTTCGTAATATGAATATTTTGGACAAACGGTTGAAGTCACGTTAAGAAAGGGATTGTTCAAAGTCCGTTTCAGTGACGGAGCAACCCAAATGAACTTCTTCTTTTTTGATGCGTTTGGTGGGTTGTCTCAAGACATAAGAACCATTTTCTCGTTCGTCTAAAATGGTAGTCCAAGTGTGTTCCATCTCTTCCAAGGTTAAATCAAACCACGCTTTACACCTCGGTACATAGACACACGAATAGACGTCCAATTTCCAATATACATTCTTAAACCATCCTTCTTTAGGTTCGGCGTCTAAAAATTCCAACGGATACAAATGGTCCAACTCCATATATTCGTATACATATACATCGTTTACTATGTAAACTTTTATAATACCTTTTCTCTTTTCATCGTGAGACAAATGAAATGAGCCATCTTTTAGAAATGAATCGTATGAATCGTATTCGGTGAATTTTGTCTCCACAAAATCGCAATCGTCTAAGTCGCATACTTCCATTTGTATTTGCATTTGAACATAATAATCGTGTTTAGGAATGCCGGTGATTTCACGGCTCACCACATTTTTTATTTCAATCATTCGTCCGTAATTATGGGCTCCCGTCACGATGCCGTCGGGTGAAGCCGCCAAGAAACTATGTTTTGGATGTTCGATACAACCAAATTCGCTTATCGTTGTATCGTTTAACCATTCGTATATTTTTACACTAAGAGGCTCATATTTATGACCCCAAGTCATAGGCGTTTCACTCAACGAAGGTCCGTATTTCTTAGGTTCTAATGGTTTACATTTTTCGTAAATGAGTTGGTTACGGACCTTTTCTTTATCTGAATAAGCTTTCCACGCATTGCTCGCGGTGATATGGTTCGCGCGAAAATCATACCAAGCGTCCGTGCGCTGTTCTGGTTGAGTCATGGCTTGTAAGTGTTCTATATGTTCTTTTATAGAAGGACGTAAGGCGATTTGTTCCTCCATGGTGGAAATAAAACTAGGATAGCTCCGTTTTAATTTTAACTCTTTGAGACAATCGTCCAAGTCGTGTTCTATCCAACGATCGATGGTTTCTTCGTCCATAAAGTCCGCGACAAACTCCTTTAAATAGACGATTACACTGGATTCTAACGTATTGTGGATAAGGTGGTGCGGGCAGTCCAAGAAAACATTATAGATTTCGTCGTTAAACATTATCTATAATATTATAGATTGTTTTTAATCAATTTTATCTATTGTTTTTTTCACTTTTAACGTAGACGGTTTATCCGCGACCAAAGAAAACAATCGGGTGATTTTATTGAACGTAAGCCCTGGAATGGATTCAATGTGTCCACTCTCTTGATTGTAGACCAATTCATTGTTTTTACTTAACTTTTTTCGTTCCATCATTTTAGTAAGAAGATTGGTCGTTTT
>Ga0075441_10000270_pt1 | contig 26637 bp, 22 predicted proteins | sample CoawatmetaG00DNA_FD_71582 | JGI IMG/M metagenome (GOLD analysis project Ga0075441, IMG submission 71582) | Marine microbial communities from the West Antarctic Peninsula - Coastal water metaG002-DNA | ecosystem: Environmental > Aquatic > Marine > Coastal | place: Atlantic Ocean: West Antarctic...
TCTGCACTGATGCCCATTTTACCTGCAATTTCTGCCGCATGGTCGGCGTAGTTTTTACCGATGCAAAACACATTTCGTCGTAAGTACGGTAGTGGAGAGCCCACCCGTTCTGGCGCATAATTAACACACGCAATGTGCTGCTCATAAGCCTGCTGTGCAAGGCTTTCAATGGCACCCTGCCCTTGAGCCGGCGCATCTAATAAAGACCACATATCATTGCACTCAAGCACAACGCCAAGAGAGATACTGGCGGCTTCAAGATCAATTAAGTGATTTTGGATCACGGCTCCCAAACTACCGTTTTTAAGCGTTACATAGTGCATTTAAATGACTCCTGAATAATCTCTATAAGCTAAATAGGCCTTTGTCGCATACCGAAATGATGCAATGTTAGGTATAATACCGCCTCATTTACGGCCTAAGGCCGCAGCAATGCGACATGTGGGTCTATACCAACACCTTTTATCTGTAACTATGCAGTCTATCAAAAGGTCCATGCTTTGGAGTATTTAATGAAGAGCCCAGTTAACGTTGTTATCACCGGTGCCGCCGGCCAGATTTCTTATTCCCTTATCTTTCGTATCGCTAAAGGCGAAATGTTAGGTAGCGATCAGCCAATCAACTTAAAGTTGTTGGAAATCACTCCAGCCCTTGGCGCTTTAAATGGCGTGGTGATGGAAATTGAAGACTGTGCTTTCCCTTTAGTCAACTCTATCACGCCTACAGATGATGCTGCAGTAGCCTTTGATGATGCTCACTATTGTTTGCTTGTTGGTGCTCGCCCACGCGGCCCAGGTATGGAGCGCAAGGATTTGCTAGAAGCTAACGCAAACATCTTTACTGCCCAAGGTAAGGCTATTAATGACAACGCTAATCGCGATGTTAAAGTACTAGTAGTAGGCAACCCTGCCAACACTAACGCTTACATCGCTATGAAGAGCGCTCCAGATCTAAACCCACTGCAGTTTACTGCCATGACTCGTTTAGACCACAACCGTGCACTGACTCAGCTTGCCAACCAGACCAATGCTGGCGTGAGTGACGTGAAAAATCTATGCATCTGGGGCAATCATTCAGCCACCATGTATGCTGACGTGACCAATGCCACAGTGAAGGGCCAGCCAGCAACGCAGCTAGTGGACCAAAACTGGATCGACACTGACTTTATCCCGGTGATTGCACAACGTGGCGCATCAATCATTAAAGCTCGTGGCGCCTCTTCTGCGGCCTCTGCAGCCAATGCTGCAATTGACCATATGCGCATCTGGGCTGCTGGCACACAAGACGGTGATTGGACCAGCATGGGCATTCCAAGTGATGGCAGCTACGGCATCCCTAAGGACTTAATGTTCTCTTTCCCTGTGACTTGCCAAAACGGCCAATACAGCATTGTTCAAGGCCTATCTATTGATGCAGCTAGCCAAGCCTACATCGATAAGACTCGCCAAGAACTAGAAGAAGAGCGCGATGCTATTGCGCATTTAGTTTAATTTAGCTTTTGGCTAAAACAAAAACCGCCCTAGGGCGGTTTTTTTAGGTCTAAAAAATAAGCATCAATTACTGATGATCAGCTTCAGCCTTTTCTTCTGCTTTATAAGACACAACCAGTGGCACGATTAGCATCGCTGTCATAATCCAAAAGCACACGGCCATTCCTAAAGGGCTGTCAGCATAAGTGAAGATGGCCTCTGCACCTTCCCAGCTGGTGATTGGTGATGATTGAAACATAGATATATCCTCTTAATTTTAATGGGTACTAGCCAAACCTACCTTGGCTTGGCTAGTTTCAGGTTAGCGAGAGCGAATTTCTTCTGGATAGGCAACGCCTTCCAGCTCGTTATCCATGCCGTCACGTTGTACACCGTCACCAGCACGAAGGACTCCCAACTTGTTGAAGATCCAAGATAAGACATAACCAGGGATAAAGCCTGTGGCAATCATCACTGCAGCGCCAATAACTTGGCCTGTCATGTTGATAGGTGGAATCTCAAAGCCGTCCCAAGAACTAAACCCTGGGTAACCGCCTAGGAAGATACCAACAGCCAATAAGCCCCAAACACCACACACACCGTGCACGGCTACAGCGCCAACAGCATCGTCGATGCCCATCTTTTCGATTTGCTTAGCAGCCCAAGGGCCTAAGAAACCACCAGCGAAGGCAATAGCGAATGCCAATGGTGGGTACCATAGGTCAAGACCTGCTGCAACGGATATCACACCACACAAAGCACCAGACATCATCCAAAATGGATCACGGGTCATAGCGTAACAACCGATGATACCGCCAGCAACACCCATTAAGGTATTAAAGAGGTATGCAGAAAGCGTGGTTGGACCGCCGTAAATATTCGTCCAGCCGCCACCAACACCATAGTTATACAGTACACAAGCGCCGATGAAACCGAAGAAGCCTACGACGATCAACATCAAACCGGTAATGGTCATAGGTAAACTATGTCCACGGATGACGTTAGCACTGCCGTCTGCATTGAACTTGCCAATACGTGGACCAAGGTTGATCAATACTCCTAAAGCAAAGAAGCCAGAGATTGTATGTACCACACCAGAAGCCACAGCATCGTGATAACCGTATTCCGTTACCAACCAACCGGCTGGATGCCAGCCCCAAGACGCTGCTAAGTTCCACACTACAGAACCAAGAATAACTGCTAGTACAACGAAGGACGCCATACGAATACGTTCAATAACCGCACCTGACAAAATAGAAGCCGTAGTACAGGCAAATAGAGTAAAAGCACCCCAAAATACGCCTGTGGCTTGGTCTGCCATGTTAGGTCCCATGATGGCTGACATAGGCAAACCAAATTCGCCCCAAACTGGGTCGTAGGTAAAGCCTTGCCACATGGATAAGTAAATCAACCAACCAAACATATAAAAAGTAGGGATCATAAACGCGAATGCGAGAATGTTTTTAGTTCCCGATGCTAGAGAGTGCTTAACTCTTGAGGCGCCCATCTCATACATGAGAAAGCCTGCGTGAATTAAGACCATTATGGCGGTACACCAATAATAAAATATTTCCAGATTGGTGTTGCTCAAACCTTGCAACGCCTCTATTGCTGCCTGCATTTCTTCAGGAGTCATTGTCTCCCTCCATTTTTTGTTGTTATTTTTAGGCCAATAGCCAATCAGCTACAGGATGGAAGATATAAATATATGCATACAAGAGATATACTTATTTCTCACATCAATCATATTACCCATTAAGCCACACTAGCTTCACGCACAAAACCGCCATACTTTTTCTCATTAAAAGTAGTAAAACTCGGTGGCACCCCTTTATTTTAATAGCTTAACAAGTGATTTATCATGTCAGACAAATACGACATCGTTTACAGAAAACCTAGCTGGTTGCAAAAGAATGTAAAGTTTATGTACATAGCCGCTCTAGTGGTATCTGTTCCTTGCTGGTTATGGGTCAGTTGGATGTCCTTAAATGAGCAGGCCAATAAAGACCTGTATCAACAGGTGTATGACGATTTGTCGCTGTTTGCGCAAAGCCTTAATAGTGAACTGGAGAAATATCGCTTTATCCCCAAAGTGCTGATGCTTGACGCAAGCTTTATAGCCCAAGCATCTAACCAAAGTGTCACCACTTCTAACGATCAATCTAATCATCGCCTGCAACACATACGCCACGCCACTAATGCCGATGAAGTATTTGTAATGGATGCCCAAGGCACTACTGTCGCCTCTACCAAATTAGATAATATTGGCACTGCGTATAAGCATAGTCCTTTTTTTAGTGCCGCTAGAGCAGGTGGCTCAGGTGGCTTTTTCACCCTTGGCTTATATGCTGGCATAAGAGGCTATTATTTTAGTGAGCCTTTATTTAAACCTGGATCAGATGAAGTGGTTGGGGTAATCGTGGTGAAGGTGAACATGGCCCGCTTAGAAGGTAACTGGCTCAATAAAGCCACACCCATGCTAATTACCGATGAATATGGCGTGGTTATCGCCTCTAGCACCCCTAGCTGGCTGTTTACCACCCGCTCACCTCTTACCGAAGCTCAAATACAACTCATTCAAGCCAGTAGTAAATACCCAATGGTGTCATTTCCCTTGTTACAAACAAAGGTGCATAAAAACACCCCTTACGGGCAAATTATTAGCTTGCCTAAGGCTGGATTTAAGCAGGTGCTGGAAGTCACCAAAGTGATGCCCGAATTAAAGTGGACTATATACGGGGTGGGTGATCTTGCTGCCGCCAAACAAGAGGTCTACCAAGGCGTGGCTATTTCAACTTTGTTGTGGATACTTTTGCTCAGCTTAGCCTACGTTATTACTCAGCGCAGGCTTCAGCTTTTGGAGACCTTACATCGTCGAGAAATAAATCAAAACCGTTTGCAACAAGCCAAAGGGCAGCTCGAAAAACGGGTCACCCAGCGCACCCAAGCATTGGAATCTAGCAACGAAGAGCTCAGGCAAGCCCAGCAAGAGCTGATACATGCGGCAAAGCTTGCCACTTTAGGCCAGCTTGCTACCAGTGTCACCCATGAAATTAATCAGCCTCTCACCGCCATTTTGGCATCTGCTGAAAACGCTGAACAGTGGCTTGACCGTAAGCAAACAGATAAAGCCTTAAGCAACGTTTTACAGATCAAATCTTTAGCCCACAAAATGGGCCTGATTACCTCACACTTAAAGACCTTCGGCCGTAAAACAGATGACAAAACCGAATGGGTATGCCCACAAATCGCCCTAGATAATGCCTTGTCTTTGCTGCAATCGCGCATCACCCAAGAAGGGATTGAAACGAGTGTGGAGGATATGTCTGCCATACAAGTGATGGCTAATGATGTGAGATTGGAACAAGTGTTTATCAACCTATTAACCAATGCATTGGACGCTATGGATCAAATCCCTTATAAGCGGCTTAGTATATACTTTGAGCATAGCCTGCTAGGGGATCCACAGAAACTGACTATTTATGTTACTGATACCGGATCTGGCATTGACAGCGATCACTTACATCATCTGTTTGACCCTTTTTTTAGTACTAAAGATGTCGGTGTAGGGCTGGGTTTAGGCCTCACCATTTCATACAGTATTATCAAAACTATGGGTGGTGAATTGCGTGCTAAAAACTCCTCCGACGGCGCTGAGTTTGCTATCGATCTACAAGCCAGAAACCGTTAAACCAGAAATCGTCAGATAAGGCATCACCAAAAGAGAAAAATATGCAGTTACCCACTATTTGTGTCATCGACGATCACCAAGACATTCGCAACGCATTGGTTGAAATGCTGCAACTGGCTGATTATTCGGTGGTCGCCTTTGAAAGCGCTGAAGAGGCTTTGCCAACACTCAACAGAGACTGGCAAGGCATTGTCATTAGTGATATTCGCATGCCCAAAATGGATGGCTTTGAGTTGTTATCAACCCTGCAAAAGCTAGATGCCGACTTGCCAGTAATATTAATCACCGGCCACGGTGATGTACAAATGGCAATTAGTGCTATTCGCAGTGGTGCTTATGATTTTATAGAGAAGCCCTTTCACCGAGAGCACTTGTTAGAAGTCATAAAGCGCGCCTTGGATAAACGTAAATTAGTGAATGAAAACAGGCACTTAAAAGAGGCTATTGCTAGTGCTGATAAAGAAACTATTATCGGCCAATCTCCTGCCATCAAGTCTCTTAAGGAAAAGATTACTCTGCTAGCCAAAGCCGATGTTAATACCCTCATCTGTGGCGAAACAGGCACGGGCAAAGAGCTAGCCGCTAGACGCTTACATGAACAAAGCAATCGTAATAAGGGGCCTTTTGTTACCATCAACTGCGCCGCTTTACCAGAATCAATGATGGAAGTTGAGCTATTTGGCCATGAAGCAGGCGCCTTCACAGATGCTAAAAAAGCCCGCATTGGTAAATTTGAATATGCCCATAAAGGCACCATTTTTCTAGACGAAGTAGAGAGCATTCCTTTAGCCTTAGCTGTGAAAATATTGCGCGTGTTGCAAGAACGTCAAGTGGAGCGCTTAGGCTCTAATTTACCTATTGATATAGATATTCGTGTTATTGCAGCCACCAAAACCGACCTTAAAAAACTTTCTGAAGAAGGGGCCTTTAGAGAAGATTTGTATTATCGACTCAATGTTGTGGAGCTGCATTTGCCTCCGCTGCGCGATAGGGATCAAGACATCCCGGCCCTATTTCGTTACTTTGTAAGCCAAGCCAGCCACCGCTTTAGTATTCCTGCACCGCAGCTGTCACTTAACGTGATAGACACATTAATGCAGCACGATTGGCCTGGCAACGTGCGAGAACTGATCAACGTGGCCGAACGATTTGTATTAACAGACACTTTGATCGACCAGCGCACGCTAGCCAATTGGCAATCTGATGCCGATCAAAGCAGCCTACCCAATCGTTTGGAGCGTTACGAAAAGCGCCTGATCGAAGAGGCACTCTCTCAATCACGAGGCTCTATCAAGCTCACCTACCAAGGGTTAGGCATTGCCCGCAAGACTCTATACGACAAGCTAGCCAAATATGGCCTAGACCGTCATCGTTTTATGGATGATTAATGAGTGTGCGGATATCTACACACAAAGCTATATTTGTGTGTAGATTAGAGTACAAAATCTCATGATGCCTAAAAAAATATCGTTATTTATCAAAAGGTTAATCTTTGGCACAAGTGTTGCATTACATAAGTTGCTAGACCCACTACAGAATCAATAATAATTGCAATAACGAGGTTCATCATGAAATTTATTCTAAAAACCGCATTAGCCAGCACTATGGCTATGGCGCTTGTATCAGCTCCTGCACAAGCAAGCGAAGTGTGCCAAGATGGCGAAATCGTCATTAAGTTCAGCCATGTAACTAACACTGACAAGCATCCTAAGGGCATCGCTGCCACAGCTTTAGCTGAGCGTGTAAACAGTGAAATGGATGGTAAGGTTTGTATGGAAGTTTATCCAAACTCAACCCTTTACGGTGACGGAAAAGTGTTAGAAGCGATGCTTTTAGGCGATGTGCAAATGGCTGCACCATCTTTGTCTAAGTTTGAAAAATACACCAAACAGTATCGTTTGTTTGACTTGCCTTTCATGTTTAAAAACATGGATGCCATTGATGCATTTCAGTCATCTGAAACTGGCCAAAACATGAAGTCTGCTATGGTGAAACGTGGCATTTTAGGATTAGAGTTTTGGCACAATGGCTTGAAGCAGTTATCAGCTACTGAGCCACTACTCACTCCTTCAGACGCAGCGGGCATGAAGTTTCGTGTAATGGCTTCAGATGTACTTGTAGCTCAGTTTAAAGCGATTGATGCTATCCCTCAAAAAATGGCCTTTAGTGAAGTATACCAAGGCCTACAGTCTGGCACGATCCAAGGCCAAGAAAACACTTACTCAAACATTTATGGTAAGAAATTTTTTGAAGTACAAGACAGTGTGACTGAGTCAAACCATGGCATCCTAGATTACATGGTCGTGACTTCAACACAGTTTTGGGATGAATTACCTAGTGATATCCGCAACCAGTTAGAAACCATCTTGCGTGAAGTAACAGTGTCACGTAACGCGCAATCCTTTGCAGTGAACGAAGCTAACAAGGAAGCCATATTGGCTACTGGCAAGACCATTCATACTTTAACCCCAGAGCAACGTGCAATGTGGAAAGCAGCAATGCTACCTGTATGGGATGAGTTTAAAGATGATGTGGGCCAAGAGAATATTGATGCAGCGCAAGCCATCAACGCTCAATACTAATACTTTGGTACTTCACTAATGACAGGGCTCGAACTCTAGAGCCCTGGTTTATCTAATTAATTTTTAATCTCATTTTGATAACCTAAAGGTGGCGCTATGTCTGCTAATCCGTTACTAAAGATTACCCTGGGCGATCGTATTGAGCGCAACTTTATTGCCCTATTGTTGGGGCTAATGACCATGATCACCTTCATTAATGTGGTGATCCGCAAGTTACAAGAGATGGACTTTTGGCGTAGTGATTGGTTTGAGCCTTGGGCCGAGCCGTTATCTAACTTTGGTTTACAATCTCTAGAAACCACTGTATTTCTTTTTGCTTGGTTAGGCATTGTAGGCACAGCCTACATGGTTCGAATCAATGCTCAGTTAGGTGTCGATGTGGCACTCAATTATATGTCTCCTAGTTGGCGAAAAGCGGCGGCTTTAGTGGCCGTTTCTGCCTGTATTCTTTATACCCTGCTACTGCTTAAAGGTAGCTGGGATTACTGGGCTCCTTTTGCCAACTTACCCCCCACCGAGGGTCGCATTATTCCTGAAGGCTTCAAAGTTCGTTATTTAAGCCAAGGCTATTATGAAGTGAATGATATTGTTATGCCTGACTTTGGACAGGTTTTAGCTGACTGGTTTAATGATGGTGAAAAATACGAAAAGATCCCTCGGTTTATCCCCTATTTTGCACTACCACTGGGCATCACTATGCTTTTATGGCGCTATATCCGTGTTGCTATAGACATAGTTCAAGACAAAGCCAATATGATTATTGCGAGCCACGAAGCAGAAGAGCTCGTTGACCAGGCCACCGCAAAAACAGACAAGGATTAACCATGGAAGCCTTATATTTATTTTTATTGGTCATTTTATTGCTCTTAGTGGGCGTGCCTATTGCAGTGTCATTAGGTTTAAGCTCGATTTTATTTTTACTGGTCTATTCTGGCAGCTCTTTAGCCTCTGTCGCACAGACCTTGTTTTCTGCCTTTGAAGGCCATTACACATTACTGGCTATTCCATTTTTTATTCTAGCCTCTAGTTTTATGTCCACCGGCGGCGTAGCTAAACGTATCATTCGTTTCTCTATCGCTTGCGTAGGCCATTTCCATGGTGGTTTAGCTATTGCAGGCGTGTTTGCGTGCATGATGTTTGCAGCCTTGTCTGGCTCATCGCCTGCCACCGTAGTGGCGATTGGCTCCATCGTTATCGCCGCTATGACCAAAGTAGGTTATAGCAAAGACTTTGCTGCAGGGGTCATCTGTAATGCCGGCACTTTAGGCATTTTAATTCCACCCTCCATTGTCATGGTAGTGTATGCCGCTGCTACAGATGTGTCCGTAGGCCGTATGTTCTTGGCAGGCGTGATTCCAGGCCTATTAGCTGGCACCATGCTCATGGTTACTATCTATTTTTATGCTCGCTACAAGGGCATGCCTAAAGGTCAGTGGGCCGGCTGGACTGAGGTGTTCAGTGCTGCACGTGCCGCAAGTTGGGGCTTGTTTTTGGTAGTGATCATTTTGGGTGGCATTTATGGGGGTTACTTTACCCCTACAGAGGCTGCTGCCGTGGCATCAGTGTATGCCTTTTTAGTTTCCATGTTTATTTATCGTGATATGGGACCACTAAAAACTGCAGAAGGACAAACACCACTGACCTTGCGCAAGCATCCTCAGGCGGTATTCACCGTATGGTTTCATGAAGACACACGCAAAACCCTCTACGATGCTGGCCGTTTATCAATCACTTTATTGTTTATTATTGCCAACGCATTAATTCTAAAACATGTGTTAACAGACGAACAAATCCCGCAGTCTATCGCTACAGCAATGCTAGCCGCAGGCTTAGGGCCTATTATGTTCTTGGTTATGGTGAATGTGATTTTGCTTATTGGTGGGCAATTTATGGAGCCTTCTGGACTCATTGTGGTCGTGGCTCCATTGGTGTTCCCTATCGCTATAGAGTTGGGGATAGATCCAATACACCTAGGCATTATCATGGTAGTTAACATGGAAATCGGCATGATCACCCCGCCGGTTGGGCTCAACCTATTTGTCACTTCAGGCGTAGCTGGCATGTCGGTAATGCGCGTGGTAAAGGCTGCCACACCTTGGCTTGGCATCTTGTTTGTATTCTTAATTATGGTAACTTACATTCCATCATTGTCGACTTTCTTACCCAACTATTTCATGGGGCCAGAAATTATAATCCGCTAACACAGAGCGAATTTAGGGATAATTAATGACGCCATTTTCATCCACAAAACCTGCCAGGCTTGCCACTAGACTGGCGTATTTTACAGCCGGGTTTGCAATGGCCTGTTGTGCACCATTTTTTCCCTTTATTAAGATTAGTGTGGGAGCTGATGAAGGCCAGTTTGGCTTGCTACTTCTTTGCTTTGGATTGGGCTCCATTTTAGCAATGCCTGCTGCTGGCCTGGTAGCAGCAAAATATGGCGCTAGGTCTATGGTATTGCTGGGGGGCTGTGGACTGATTGTTTTTTTGCCCGCTTTAGTTGTGGTTCAAGGTCAATTGGCACTGGGTAGCGTTTTGTTTCTTTTTGGTGCATCTCTTGGCACTATTGATGTGGCTATGAATGTTCATGGCGTAGAAGTGGAAGCGCAAGAAAGACGCTCCTTGATGTCCAGCTTTCACGCTCAATTTAGTATTGGCGCTTTGTGTGGTGCTGGCCTCATGACATTGCTTTTATCCCTTAGCGTTTCTCTCATTATCGCTGCATTGGCTGGAGCCTTAGTGGCTTTGGTGGCTATGCTGCTAGCTAGCACACGTTTATTAACCGCAAGTGCCAGTGAACCCACTGAGTTGGTATTACCACGTGGCATTGTATTATTGCTGGGGTTGTTGGCTGCCATTGCCTTTTTGGTAGAAGGTGCGGTGTTAGATTGGGGTGCTCTTTTAATTATTGATCAACAAATCACAGAGCCTCAAAATGCAGGTATAGGGTATATTCTCTTTTCAGTTGCCATGGTTATGGCCCGCTTAACGGGTGATCAAGTAGTAAAGCTTTTGGGTGAATTTCGGGTGCTGGTAATGAGCGGTGTCATCACCATTTTGGGTATTTCTACAGTGCTAATGACTACGTTTTCGTTTGTGGCTTTGTTTGGGTTTGTGTTAATTGGTCTGGGGTCGGCCAATATAGTGCCTATTCTGTTTAGCGTGGCGGGTAGGCAAACTGTTATGCCTGCTAGCTTAGCCATCGCTGCGGTCACGACAACAGGCTATGCTGGGGTTTTGGTGGGGCCTGCTATGGTGGGTTTTGCCGCTGAGTTAACCAGCTTACCTATGGCGTTTTGGCTGCTAGCTGGGCTTATTGCATTAGTGCCTGCCACAGCTTTTTTTGTGGCCAAAGGTTAGTTCACCTAGGCAGGCTTGTTATGCTTACCAAACGCGCTATTTAAGGCATACATGCTAGCAGCAACAGATGGGCCGATGCCTAAGGCAAATAACACAGTGCCTAGGCCAACAGTGCCTCCCAGAGCCCAACCTGCGGCGATCACTGCCACTTCCAAACTACTTCTAACCCATGCTATAGGTAAGTTTGTCACTCTTTGTAGGCCTGTCATTAAGCCGTCTCTTGGGCCCGGCCCCAAGTTTGCAATGAGATATAGTCCACCACCAAACCCGGTGACCAATACACCAAGCACTGCTTCGCCAAGTTTTAGCATGATGTGGTCAAAGGTCGGTATAAATGGCAGCAAAAACTCTAGCACCAAAGAAATAATTATGGCGTTCAAAATGGTGCCTATGCCTGGCATTTGCCTAAGTGGTATCCAGCAAAATAAAACTACAAAGCTGGTGACAAAAGTGGCAAAACCAAGGCCCCACCCAGTAATATGCGTAATACCCTGGGCCAACACAGTCCATGGGCTAACGCCTACACCCGCGGCCACAAGCAAGGCTTCACCTAGGCCAAAAAGTGTAAGGCCCACTACCAGAAATAAAAAGGAAACTAAAGGCGGCTTAAAGGTTAGGGCTTTTGGCGAACTCCAAAACAATGTCGGAACGGCCTTCACAGATAAAAACTTGGGTGTTAATTTCATGTTGCGAAAATGTCTCAAAAGAAATAATGATGCTTTAAGTTACAGAGGTTACGAATCGCCTGTGGGAAGTTTCACCGCCTGAGTTTCTACTCGTCTAGCCAGCCACCAGGCGCTAAGAACGCCTGTGGTGGCCAGCAATACAATGATGGTTGCAAGGGCATTGATCTTTGGGCTTAGCCCTAAACGCACACTAGAGTATACCACCATAGGCAAGGTGGTAGAGCCTGGGCCAGACACAAAACTTGCGATCACTAGGTCATCTAAAGACAGTGTAAAGGCTAATAACCAGCCAGAAATAAGTGCTGGTGCGATAATTGGCAGGGTGACTAAAAAAAACACCTTCCAAGGCGGCGCTCCTAAATCTCTCGCAGCTTCTTCTAAGGACACATCCATTTCACGTAAGCGTGAGCTTACCACTACGGTTACAAAAGCAGTGCAAAAGGTCACATGAGCAATTAAAATGGTCAGCACACCGCGGCCTGCAGGCCAGCCTATGGTTTGAGCCATGGCTACAAATAATAATAAAAGAGACAAGCCTGTAATGACTTCAGGCATGACTAAAGGAGCGGTGATCATGCTGGCAAATGCGGCTTTGCCCCTAAACTGACCCATTCGCACCATAACGATGGATGCCATAGTGCCTAAAACTACTGCAGAAGATGCTGCCAGAAAAGCAATTTTAAAGCTTATCCATGCAGCCCCCAGCATCTGTTCGTCATTTAATAACTCGCCATACCATTTGGTGGAAAAACCTCCCCACACTGTAACTAGTTTAGATTCATTAAACGAGAAAATGATAAGGATAAGGATAGGCAGGTACAGAAATATAAACCCTAGAGTGAGGTAGGTTTTACCTAAACTTGACACTTTATGACCCATAAATTGGTTCCTTAATTCTCTAATTCACGGGCTTGGTAGCGGTGAAATAAGGTGATGGGTAACAGCAGTAATAGCAGCATCACGATGGCTACAGCTGAAGCCACCGGCCAATCCCGATTATTAAAGAACTCTTGCCACAACACCTTACCAATCATTAGGGTTTCAGCGCCTCCCAACATATCTGGAATAATAAACTCGCCAACAGCTGGAATAAATACCAACATAGAGCCTGCAATCATGCCTGCCTTTGATAGGGGCAGGGTCACAGTCATAAACACTTTCCATGGCCCAGCGCCTAAGTCTGCCGCAGCTTCCAGTAGGGAGTTATCCAATTTCATCAAGTTGGTATAAAGCGGTAACACCATAAAAGGTAAATAGGCATATACGATGCCAACATACACAGCAAATTCTGTGTTCAACATAGCAATGGGTTGGTCAATAATACCTAGCCACATTAAAAAGTTATTGATCAAGCCATTATTTTTTAAGATCCCCACCCAGGCATAAATTCTAATAAGGAAAGAGGTCCAAGAGGGCAGGATCACTAACATAAGTAAGGCATTGCGTGTGGCAGGCTCAGCCCGGGCGATCACATAAGCAATAGGATAGGCCACAAACAAACAGATCACCGTGGCGATTGCAGCAATGCGGATAGAGCTTAGATAGGCGCGAATATAGAGATCATCTGTGAATAGGTAGCCATAGTTGCCTAAGTTAAGGCTCAGGGTTAATTGTTCGTCAGCCCACGTGAATAAATCTGTATAGGGTGGTATAGCATAAGCCATCTCCGAAAAGCTGATTTTAAACACAATAACAAAAGGCACTAAAAAGAACAGCGTCAACCAAATATAAGGTACACCAATGACACTACGCCGCCCTAAACTCATTGGTACAGCACCACTGCACTGGTTATGGACCAATATAAATACACTTTATCTTGCCAGGTGACTTTTTGCTCATGGCGATCATTGTTAGTGCCAATGGTCATCACACGCTTACCACTTTCCAATTTTACATAATAAACTGAGTGCCCACCTAGATAGGCAATGTCTTCTACTACACCCATCAACCAATTGTCTGCTTGCTCAGGTTTTACACGGGTCATAGTGATCTTTTCAGGCCTTACTGCGATCCCTAAAGATGCACCAATTGGGGCATTAATACCCGCCTCTACTTGTATAGGAGAGGTTAAGTCGGTGCAGCTTAGCCTGGTATAATCTGGCTCTAGCTGAGTCACCATGGCATCAAATATATTCACCGAGCCAATAAACTCTGCCGTATGGCGACTATTGGGGAATTCATAAATTTCGCTGGGGGTGCCCACCTGCATTATTTCGCCTTCGTGCATCACACTGATACGATTAGCCATAGTCATAGCTTCTTCTTGATCATGGGTGACCATGACACAGGTCACACCGACGGCTTCAATAATATCCACTACTTCTAATTGCATTTGGCTACGTAGCTTTTTATCTAACGCTCCCATAGGCTCATCAAGTAATAACACTTTAGGTTTTTTGGCTAAACTTCTTGCTAGTGCGACACGCTGACGCTGACCGCCTGATAATTGATTAGGTTTGCGTGAGGCAAAATCTTGCATACGCACAAGGTGAAGTAGCTTGGATACTTTTTTGGCTATTTCTGGTGCTGCTAGCCTATTTTTTTCTTGTTTCAAACCAAAGGCTACGTTTTGTGCCACGGTCATATGGGGGAAGAGGGCGTAAGATTGAAACATCATGTTAACCGGCCGTTTATGGGGCGGTATTTGGGAGATGTCTTCGCCATCTATAAATATGGCGCCTGCAGACGGGCTTTCAAAGCCCGCCAGCATGCGAAGGAGTGTTGTTTTACCACAACCAGAGCCACCCAATAAGGCAAATATTTCTCCCTTATTAATGCTTAAATTCACCTCCTTAACAGCGTTAAGGCCACCAAAGTTTTTACTTACTTGGCGAATTTCTAACATTATCTGGTTACTTCCAGTCATGGCAAAGTCCTTAGTTTGAGCTACGAATGTCAGTCCAAACTCGGTTCATGGTGCGGGTTACTTTAGGTGGCATTACTTCAAAGGTAAACAAGTTAGCCTTAGCTTCTTCTGATGGGTAGATACCTGGATGTGCTAGGATTTCTTCATCAATGATGGCAGATGCTGAGGCATTCGCATTGGCGTACCAAACGTAATCAGTAATTTCTGCAATCACTTCTGGGCGCAATATGTAGTTTAAGAATTTATGAGCATTTTCTACGTTGGCAGCATCTGCTGGAATAGCCAGCATATCAAACCACATAGGGGCACCTTCTTGAGGTATTACATATTCAACAGATACACCATTATCTGCTTCTGCAGCGCGATCACCTGCCATTAATATGTCACCTGACCAACCCACTGCAAAACAGATATCTCCGTTAGCTAGCTCATTAATATAGTTGGAAGAATGAAACTTAGTGACGTGTGGGCGCACCATCTTCATTAGGTCTGCGACAGGGCCCTTATAATCTGCATGATTGTTGCTATTAGGGTCTAGGTTTAGATAATTAAGCACTACGGGCAAAATCTCATCTGCCGAATCTAGCAAGTTCACGCCACACGAAGCCAGCTTAGAAATGTTTTCTTCTTTAAACAACATGTCCCATGAATCAACTGGCGCATCGTTACCTAAAACAGCCGCAACCATTTCTGGATTATAACCAATGCCTGTGGTGCCCCATAAGTATGGAATCGCATGGGTATTGCCTGGGTCTACAGTGGTCAAACGCTCCATAAGAGCATTATCTAAGTCACCATAGTTGGAAAGCTTAGATTTATCTAATGGCTGGAATACACCCGCTTTAATCTGGCGACCTAGAAAAGATGAACTAGGCACTACTAGGTCGTAACCAGAGTTGCCTGCTAAGAGCTTCGCTTCTAGTACGTCGTTACTATCAAACACATCATAAGTTACTTTAATGCCTGTTTCGGCCTCAAAGTTAGCTATGGTATCTGCAGCAATATAGTCTGACCAGTTATAAAGATTGAGTACTTCCTCGGCATACACAGAGCCTGACATAAGGCCTGTAGCCAACGCCAAAGACGTGAGTGAAGTGGTTAGTTTTTTAGTTAGCATTATAAAGACTCCGTTTATTGTTTTAGTTTAGTCACTACTTACCTTCTACTTACTTTCTATTTGCATGCTTAGTGCCAGAAAATGACCAGCTAAAAAAGCACAAAGTAGGCCTAGCTAACACTAGGCCATACTCTTACTTAAGCCCTAGCCTTCTACTTGAGTTAGGGTCTGATCCAGAGATTTCTTCGTGATCTCAATCAGTTCATCAATTTCTAGCTTACTAATAATCAAAGGTGGGCACATGATCATACTCTCCCCTACGGCACGCATAACCAAACCGTTGGCTAAGGCGTAGTCACGGCAAATGCCTCCAATACCTACTTCTTTAGGGTAGTTGGCATGGCTTTGTTTATCTTTTACTAGCTCAATGGCTCCCATTAAGCCAATGCCTCGCACTTGACCGACCAATGGATGATCCAATAGCTCAGCTAAGCGTTGCTGCAGGTATGGCCCAGTAACGTCACGCACCTGATCTATCATGCCTTCATTTTCAATAATGCTGACATTAGCCGAAGCCACAGCTGCAGCGACTGGATGGCCAGAATAAGTATATCCATGGGCAAACTCTCCCCCTTCAATTACTACCTTAGCCACCCGCTCACTAATGAGTACACCACCAATAGGCATATAGCCAGAAGATAAGCCTTTGGCGATCGTCATAAGATCAGCTTCGATACCTAAAGTTTCAGAGGCAAACCAGTTGCCTGTGCGGCCAAACCCTGTGATCACTTCGTCTGCAATAAGTAATATATCGTATTTTTTACATATTCGCTGAATTTCAGGCCAGTAGGTTGAGGGTGGCACAATAACGGCACCAGCACCTTGCACTGGTTCACCTATAAAAGCAGCTACATTGTCCACACCACACTCTATAATTTTTGTTTCTAGCGCTTGTGCTGCACGTAAACCCAACTCGTCTTCAGTTTCGCCAGGTAAGGCTTCGTGATACCAGTGGGGCTGCATAATGTGTTCAATACCGTCAATAATGCCGCCTTGAGAATGCATGCCTTTCATGCCCCCCAAACTCATAGAGGCCATAGTGCTGCCATGGTAGGCATTGTCGCGGGAAATAATAATCCGCTTAGTTGGCTGACCCTTAGCTTGCCAGTAGTGACGTACCATGCGCACGTTAGTATCGTTGGATTCAGATCCAGAACCTGTGAAAAATACGTGGCTAATATGCTTTGGCGCTAGCTTTTTGAGCTGCGCAGCTAACTTGATAACAGGAGGGTGAGCAGTGCCAAAAAAGCTGTTGTAGTAGGGCAGTTCTCGCATTTGCTGGGCGGCAACGTCAGCCAACTCATCACGTCCATATCCAACATTTACACACCAAAGACCAGCCATGCCGTCTAGCACTTTGCCACCTTCAGAGTCATATATGTAACAACCATCAGCTCGGGTAATAATACGTGTGCCTTTTTCGTGCATGGCTTTTGAATCGGTAAACGGGTGCATGTAATGCTGCCGATCTAGTTCTTGTAGGGCTTTAGTGTCGTGTTGTTTTGCGTTCATTTCTTTAGTTTCCTTTTACACACTTAATAGCAGGTATTCACGTTCCCAAGAACTAATGACCTGCATAAAATTATCATTTTCTTTTTCTTTCACAGCTAAATAGGCTTTGACAAATCGGTCGCCAAATATTTCTCGTAAAGGCTCACAACGATCTAGCTGAATTAGCGCTTCAGTTAGACTGCGCGGTAATTCTCTTGTGCCTTTGTCATAAGCACTGCCTTCTACAGGCGCACTAGGCTCTAGCTTTTCTTTCATCCCCAAATAACCACAAGCTAACGTAGCTGCCATGGCCAAATAAGGGTTTGCGTCTGCCCCACCCACTCTATTTTCAACTCGGATATTAGGGCCTGTGCTCTCAGGCACCCTTAACCCCACAGTGCGGTTATCAAACCCCCAATGCATGTTGACTGGGGCTGATTCATCTTTCAAAAAGCGCCTGTATGAATTAACGTTAGGTGCAAATAACGCTGTAGCTGCTTTGGTGTATTTTTGTAACCCACCTATATAATGTTTAAGGGCCTCGCTGATGCCTCCATCTTCACCTACAAAGATGTTTTTACCCGCAGCATCTAAGATACTTTGGTGAATGTGCATGGAACTGCCCGCTTGGTTTTGTAATGGTTTGGCCATAAAGGTAGCCGATAGGTTGTGCTTAAAAGCGGCTTCTCGCAGGGTGCGCTTAAACAAGAACACTTGGTCAGCCAAAGGTAAGGCTTCTCCGTGACGGAAATTGATTTCCATCTGCCCTAGACCTTCTTCATGAATCAGCGTTTCTACGTCTAGGTTTTGCGCTTCACAATAGTCGTAAACGTCTTCAAATAGCGGGTCAAATTCATTGACCGCATCAATGCTATAGGACTGTCGACCGGTTTCAGCCCGGCCAGTGCGGCCCACAGGAGGTTGTAGGGGAGAATCTGGGTTCAAACTTTTTTGAGTAAGGTAAAATTCAGCTTCTGGTGCCACAATGGGCGTAAGCCCCATGTCAGAATATAGTTTAAGCACTTTGCGCAGTATTGTCCGTGGGGCCAAATCAACCAGCTCACCATGGATGTCATAACAATCATGAATAATTTGTGCTGTGGGCTCAGTAGCCCAAGGCAGTATGTGGGCTGCATTAGGATCTGGCTTTAGGTAAACGTCAATTTCTGCAGGATCAATCATGCTGTAGTCGTCTAAGTAATCCCCTGTTACAGTGGATACCAACACCCCTTCTGGTAACCGAATGCCTGCATCATCACAAAACTTAGACGCGGGCATTATTTTACCTCGTGCGATGCCCGTAAGGTCGCTAACAACGCATTCAACTTCGGTTATTTTATGTTCTTTTAGCCAGTTTTTAAGGACATTAAAATTGGTCATAGGTCACCCGCTGCTTTGGCTTGAAAACGGCTATTACAGGCGCTGGCAAAAGCAGAGAAAATAGATTGATAAAGGTCATCCTTAGTCACTTGATACTCTGGATGCCATTGCACTGCTAAATTAAATCCTTGAGCGTTGGGGTCTGTAAAGGCCTCAATCAAGCCATCTTCAGATGTGGCTTCTACCCTTAGACCTTGGCCGAGCTTATCAACACCTTGGCCATGCAGTGAGTTTACTCTTGCCTTAGATTTTCCATATAAATGCTGCAGCACCCCATTGCCAGTGAAGCTGATGCCATGGCTATGGCCATATTGAACCTCTACCGGATCGGCTTTATTTTCTCGATGATCACCATACCCATCTAGCTCCTGCACATGCTGATGCAAGCTACCACCATAGGCTACATTCATTTCTTGAAAGCCACGACAAATAGCAAGTAAAGGCACGCCACTCTTTATTGCTGCTGGAATGAGCGCCAGGGCGAGGCTGTCTCTGAACTTATCGTGGGCAGTGCCCGTGCGACTTATTGCACCATAATGATGCGGTTCTACATTGCTATAACCCCCTGGCAAGAGCACTCCATCTAGATGACTAAGTAGGGCTTCAAGGTCTATATCCAATTGATTATCAGCGTTGGTTAAGGCCGGGATCAATACAGGTACGCCATCCATTGCACCAACCACAGCACGTGCATATTTTTCGCTTACACGATGATACGGATGCAGACCATCCTGGTTTACTTCACACACAAGACCGATAAGCGGTTTAGACATAATTAAGCATGACCTTAGGGATAAAATAAGTAGCGCTATATAACCATTGATACAGGTTTTGGACAATAGCATAAAGTTGTTTTAATCTTCAAGAGGAGCGTATGTTATTATGAACACCCAACTTATCCCAGTAAAATGTATCATGTTAAACTTAAAACATTGTTTTTTATATAATATTTTACTTTTTACTCATTGAAAATGATCTATCATAGTGGTTTTTTAATAATAAATAATCGTATTATTCCAAACATGTTGCATTAGAAGCTTGTCTATCCCCATCTTTCTGCTAACATCTAGCTCGACCCATTAAAGAGATTTTAGCTCATGCCCCATGCCATCGCCTCTAGTAGCGAAGCCGACGCATTTCTTGCCGCTCATCCAGAGCTTGTGAGTGTAGATTTATTACTGCCAGATCAACACGGCGTGTTGCGAGGCAAACGTATTCCAGCCCAAGAATTGCTCAAAGTTTATGAGCAAGGTATTTACTTACCTGGCTCAGTGTTTGCTCTTGATATTAATGGCAATACAGTAGAAAGCACTGGCATTGGTTTTGATACAGGTGACTGCGATCAACCCTGTCGAGTAGTCCCCCATTCTTTAACCATGGTGCCATGGCAAAAAAAACCGATGGCTCAGTGTTTATTAACGATGGAACAGGTGCCTGGAAAAGCCTATTTTGCTAACCCACGCCATGTATTGGACCAAGTGTGTGACCAGTATCAAAACCAAGGGTTAACCCCTATGGTAGCGGTGGAGCTGGAGTTTTATCTTACCGATACTAAGCGCCTTGAGTCAGGCCTACTGCAGCCCCCAATCGCCCCAACAACAGGGCTTCGAGAGTCTGACACCCAGGTTTATGCGGTAGACAATTTAGATGACTACAGCGCTCTTATCGATGACATTATGCTTGCTGCTCAAGCACAAAATATACCCGCTTCTACCGCCGTGGCCGAGTATGCTCCTGGGCAGTTTGAAATCAACCTACACCATGTTGCCGACCCTGTTTTGGCTTGCGACCAGGCTATATTGCTCAAACGCATTATCAAAAGTGTGAGTCGGCAACATGGCTTTAGTGCCACTTTTATGGCCAAACCCTATGCTGATCAAGCAGGCAGTGGCATGCACATCCACATGAGCTTATTAGATGCTGAAGGCGTCAATATATTTGCTTTTGATCAAGAGCAACCCAACACCATGTTAAGTAGTGCATTGGCTGGCCTCCAAGCTACCATGGCACAAACTATGGCCTTGCTCTGCCCTAAGGTGAACTCCTATCGTCGCTTTCAACCTGACTTCTTTGTTGCCATGGCGCCAACATGGGGCGTAGATAACCGCACTGTAGCTTTACGTATACCCAACGGCTCAGGTGCATCAACAAGGATTGAGCACCGCGTAGCTGGCGCTGATGCTAACCCTTATTTGGCCATGGCTTCTGTGCTTGCTGGCGCTCTTCATGGTATTGATAAAGCGCTGCTATTAAGCCCTCAAACCCAAGGTAATGGCGCAGAAAAAGTAGCGCCAAGTTTGCCACTTAATTGGGTAGATGCGTACGGCTTATTGAGTAATAGCGAATTTGCTAGCAATGCATTTGGAGCAGATTTTTTGCACGTCTATATCCAGGTGCAACAGCACGAATATACCGAGTTTAACGGCCATGTAAGCAGCTTAGAAATAGACTGGTACCAACGCACCCTTTAGATCGCAGGATTTTTATGAGCCACACACATACTCACTCTTACTACGCAGCCAGCGCTAACCAACAGATTGAATGCTCAGTGCTTAAGGGCAGCCACACTGCTGATGTATGCATTGTAGGCGCTGGAATTACCGGACTTAGCGCAGCCTTAAATCTAGCAGAGCGAGGCTATACCGTCACTGTGTTGGAAGCCAAGATTGTGGGCTGGGGGGCTTCTGGTCGAAGCGGTGGCCAAATGATTTTTGGTTTTGGCTGTGATATGTCTGTGATTGAAAAATCTGCAGGCAAGGTAGCTGCTAAAGCCATGTGGGATATGTCTGTGGAAGCCATCGATGTTTTAAGGCAGCGAGTGGACCAACACCAAATTCAGTGTGATTTGCAGCAAGGTCACCTCCATGCTGCAATAAAGCCCAGACACATGGATGAGCTTGAACAGTGGCAAGGTGAGTTGGAAAGAGACTATGGCTATGGCAGTTTAAGCCTATGGAATAAGCAACAAGTACAATCTAAAATGGCTAGTGAGCGCTATATTGGTGGGCTCTATGATGCTAATTCCGGCCATATTCATCCACTTAATTACACACTGGGTTTGGCACGAGCTGCCTTGAATGCAGGTGTCACTATTCACACAGGTTCTGCAGTGACTAAAGTGACCAGAAAATCTAAGGCCAATGTCTGTCATACTGAACAAGGGCACATTACTTCCCAACAAGTGCTTTTTTGTGGCAACGCTTACATCGGCAATCTAGTGCCTGAGATTAGCAATAAAATAATGCCTGTGGGCACTTACATTGGTGCAACACAGCCGCTTGGTAAAGACAGAGCAGAGGCCTTAATTAACAATAATATGGCCGTTGCTGACATTAACTTTGTGTTAGATTATTTTCGCATGTCGGCAGATTTTCGTATGTTATTTGGCGGCCGGGTTAGCTACTCTACTGTTGCGCCAGCTAATCTTACACAGGCGATGCGGCAGCGGATGCTAAGCGTATTTCCGCAATTATTGGATGTTAAAATGGATTACTCTTGGGGCGGCAATGTGGCAATAACTATGAACCGTGGCCCACATTTTGGCCAAGTAGGCAAAGATTTGTATTTTGCTCAAGGATTTTCTGGCCACGGCATTGCAGCCACTGGCTTAGCTGGCAAGTTATTAGCAGAAGCAGTAGCAGGGCAAGCTGAACGTTTTGACTTGTTCAAAGAAATTAGCCATTTGCCCTTTCCTGGTGGCACACTATTTAAAACGCCAGCCCTTGTATTGGCGATGGCTTGGTATCGCCTAAGGGATATGCTTTAGCCCTTGAGCACTATTAGTGAGGTAGGTTACCAGTGTTGGCGCTCACTACTTTAGCAGTAATATCGCCTAAGTTACGAAAGCGATGCGGCAGATGGGTGTGGAAAAAGTAACCATCTCCTGTCACTAGTTGATAAATTTGTTGATCCACAGTGAGTTCGATTTCGCCTTGCACGACAATACCTGCCTCTTCACCGTCATACTTTATCATGTCTTCACCTGTGTCAGCTCCAGGTGGATAGGTTTCACTAAGCATGGAAATATTACGCTGCGCCACACTGTGCCCAATGAGCTTTATGGCAACACCTTGGGCGCTCATATCAGCCTGCTCAGCAGCCTTAAAAACAACCTGGTTGCTCATTACTAGATCAGCAGTGAAGAACTCTTCTACTCCCATAGGAAAGCCTTTTAGCACTTTAAGCAAAGAACTAAAAGAAGGACTCACAGTATTTTTTTCAATCATAGAAATAGTGCTGTTCGTCACCCCAGCACGTTTCGCCAATTCTCTTTGGGAAAACCCTAAGCGTTTACGAATAGTTTTTAATCTTACACCTAAATCCAAGGCCCTGCCTCCATATGCTACGCAGCTTAGACTGCCTGATCTGGTTTGGGTATAGGGATACGTACCGAAACTTGCACCCCTTCACCTATTTGCGTTTTAATATCAATCATCCCACCCAAAGACCGTGCGCGTTCGTCAACACCAGACAAACCAAAACCCAGCGTTTTTTGAAAAAGGTCAAAGCCAACACCATTATCTTTGACACAAATGACCATATCATTATTGGCAATGCTTAAAGCCACCTTTAGCTGAGTTAACTGAGCGTATTTGACCGCATTATTGACTAACTCCTGCACTATGCGGTAGCTTGCTATGCTAATGATTTCTTCTAACGTATTAACTGCGTCATCAATATGAAGCTCTAGCTCAATATCTTGTTCATCTAAGTGAAACGCAATAAGGCTCTGCTCTATCGCTGTCTTTAAACCAAACGTATCTAATGCTTCTGGCCTTAGGCGTTGAATCATATCATGCATGGTCTCATACAGCGCATCTGCTTGAGAGGAGATGTCTTGTGCGTAAGACACCACTTGTTTTATCTCTTGAGTACTTTCTAATATGTGTGCATTGATTTTGATGGCGGTAAGAGTTTGACCAAACTCATCATGGAGCTCTCTTGCAATATGATGGATTTGGTCTTCTTGACCCCGAATTAGCTGGTGTGCCAAATTGATATTTTCATCACTTTTTTTCTGCAGTTGCTGGGTCCGACTTGCAACCATAACTTCAAGCGATGCATGCTGGTAGTTGAGTTCCACCACTGCTAGATCACGTTGTAACTGCAAGCGATATTTAGCAATCAAGTTGCGATAATAGCCTCCATATGCAAAACATATTATAAAGAGCATTAGCGCCAGAATTTGAAGATGATGTGTAAAAAGTCCTGCAGGTTGTTGTATAGATAGGGTAAGTAACTGTCCAAGATCATCTAAATCCCTTTCCTCCACAAGAGTGTCTAATTTTATTAAAGGGATGACTTGGGTTTGAGGGATTATTTCATCTGCGGCTAGCTTACGTTCTTTACCATAAAGTAGCTGGATACGCGCATCAGGTAGCATATTTTCAAGTGGCGCCAGCATCGTATTTGTTTTAATGACAAGTAATACAGCCAAGCCTCCCTTTCCATATTCATTCACTACACCATCATTATTACCATCATTACCACTTAACGCCTTAATTAATGTGTAACCACGCCCACCTTCTCGAAGGCCATAGGGTGCTGAGGCTACAGGCTTACCCGATACTATTGAAGCCAAGAGAGGCTCTCGCATTTTACGTATCGACAGCATGTCAAATCCCATAAGGCCTTTAACTGAGTCTAGATATGGGTCAATGAAAAAAATTGGGTAGTACATAGGCACACCGTTTACATCATTGATGACCTTACCCAAGGGGTTGGTCTTAGACACGTAACGGGTAATTTCATAGTCTGGATAGCCCAGTGTTTGCATTGACGCTTCATATGCCAATTTTTTTCCTTGATCAACACTCATTAAAGCTTCAAACATGTATATATGGGGATAAGCAACGCGCATGCGACTAGTGAAATCACGAGCCTGTTGGATTTTTTGAGGTCCAACACTCTTGAGTAAGCTACCAAAACCAGCCAAAGCCGCATCATTGATAACAAGTTGTTCGTGGACATGAAAAGTTGCATTGTTTACAGCATCTTGAAACCTTAGTCGCTGTTGATTTAGAACCCAACCAACAAATATGGCGACGATGAGCACCATACTAAAGCCCCAAAGTAAAAAGCGTATAAGCGTTGATGGCAATAGCAAAAAATCTAATTGACTACCTTTTTCCATGGTAATTACATCCTTATATATGCGCCACCTACAAAAAAGGCCAGTTAGCTTTTTGGCAGGCGCAGCCTAATAAACTGTGAGGTCATTCCACGGTCATGGAGTAGAGACCTTATACGAGGTTTAATGTCTGATTTATTGATACAATTTGACATATAAAACACCTTCAAGATACTGAAAAATAAGAAAATATGTACAATTCACTACAGTGTCTAATTCAGCACTATTAGTAAAAAACAAAGATTTTTGGAACATAAAAAAACAATTAAAAACCTCGTATAGATGGGTGAATTCACATGGTTTTTGACCATTAGCTTCAATAAAAGCACACTGACTACAACTTACTTGGTCTTCCACCTTTACTAACTGACAGAGGATCCAGTTTGAGAAGGTTTTTACCTTCAACAATTTTCCATCCTTTTATTCGCTTTAATGGGTCGTTGTAAATAATTTGATCTCCAACAATTGGTAGGTTGAACTCAATTTCAATTGTATGGTTGTTCTCATCACTATTCAAGTTGACGTATATGTTCTTGACCACCCCATTCAAAAACTCTTTCTTCTGCTCATCTGAATAACTGTCAGTCGATTCAAGGTTTTCATCATACTTATCGATCCAACTGACCCATTTTTGCTCATCACGAAATCTCTTTTCATCCAAATCAATAGACTTGAGCTTGTTCTTTATATTTTCTAACTCTATCTGAAGTTTTTCACGTATTTGATCTGAGTTACCAGAAAACTTCTTTAACAACACCGAAGTCTCAAAACCTATAACCGTTTTCTCTACCTCTTTGAGATCTTCTTTCAGCTTTTTACGACTTCTCTCAATTTTATTTGAAATGGATTTTTGTTTTCGACGACTTGCTTTAACGCTCTCGAGAATCTCACCTTTGAAAGACTCTCTAAGAACCTTAGACTCTTTCATCACATTAAGAACAGACTCCCAAACCACTTCGTCAGTTCGGCTTATATTCAAAGATCGTGTCATACCACAACCTTTACCTCGGACCCAGTCACCCTTGTAAGAGACATCATTGACCCAGTTTCGTTCTTTACGTGGACAGTAGTAAAAATTATTGTTCGGACCAATTTTTCCAGACATTTGTTGACCACAATGACCACATGTCATGAAATCTCTGAGCAGGTAAAAATTTGTGGTTCGGTTTATCTGATGCTTACGTTCGACAAATTTATCAATACGCGATTGAACCAAGTCCCAAATGATTTGATCAATTATTGGTGGTATTTCAACTCGTACAGTCTCTTCCGACTTCTTGTCGGTATAATTATACCAACCGACATACGTGCTATTACGAAGTATTTTGTTAATTGATCCTAGTGACCAGAAAGGGTTCCCACGACGAGTAATGACACCATTTTCATTTAAGTCTCCCCTTATTTCATGTACAGATTTACCTTCGCTGTACATCTTATACATGCGCTTTATCCACTGACTTTCATCAGGGTCTACTACCAACCGTTTCTTCTCATTCTTATATCCAAACGGTGTCGGTCCACCCTGAAAAAAACCTTGTTGGACTTTATGTAATTTGCCACGACGTGATCGTTCGGAACGAACAGTATTATCATACTGAGATATCTCACTTAACAAACCCATTAATAGGTCATCAAGTGGATTGCTTAGGTCAATTCTTCCAGTATTTGTATGTACAACAACATCGTTAGATTTAAGTTTCCAACGGATAACAGACCAAGTGCGGTCATTACGAGACAGTCGGTCTGTATTGTAAACGTAGAGATTTTTAACGTAGCCTTTTTCAATTTCCGATAGTAAATCCACTAGTACAGGACGAGAGTCTAACGTACTAGAGCTACTAGATTTGCCACCCTCATTCCAAACT